>Ga0315555_1002790_pt1 | contig 12204 bp, 12 predicted proteins | sample SalMarSW160380MG_FD_202113 | JGI IMG/M metagenome (GOLD analysis project Ga0315555, IMG submission 202113) | Salt marsh sediment microbial communities from the Plum Island Ecosystem LTER, Massachusetts, United States - Salt Marsh Sediment SW1603-80 ...
ATTTAAATGGAATTAGGAAGAGACACATTTATTTATCGTGGCAGCAATGAAACAATCCCGAATTGTTTTTCAAACTGAATGGTTCAGCATTGAGCAAGAATCCTTTGATAACATAGAGTTTTTGAAAGGAAAACCTTACTATAGAATTAACTCTCCTGATGGCGTAATGATCCTGGCTGTGACGGAAAAGACTGAGATTGTCCTGGTCAAGCAGTTCAGGCCTTCACAGAACCAGTATACGTTGGAATTTCCCAGCGGCGCTATTGCCAAGTCTGAGTCTTTGCATGAAGCTGCCGCCCGTGAACTCTATGAAGAAACAGTTTTTGTGTGTAAAGAGTTGCATTCTCTTGGCAGCGGCAGAGTTTTGATGAACCGTCAAAATTCAACGAATTTTGCTTTTTATGGCAGGGGTGCGGTGCAGAAACCGGGGTATCAAGCTTGCGATAACGTTGAAGTTGTTTTGGCTTCTCCAGCGGAGTTTAAAAAGTTTGTCTTATCCGGAGAGTTTGAGCAGTTTCCTGCTTTTGCACCCATAGTTCTTGCTGCATGGAAGTATGGAGATAACATCTTAACGAGCCTTTAATTGAGAGTGTGTCATTTGCGAGGGGAGTCGGGTAGTCATTGATTTGAGTGGGTGCGAGCACTTTTTACGGCTTGTTTTTATAATATCATGGAGTGATTTGGAGCGACCTTATGATAAAAGACGAAGTTTTACAAAGTTTCACCGGAAAGAATGTATTGGTGACCGGGGGAACCGGCTTGATTGGTAGGCAAATGGTAAGCCTTCTCTGTGGTTCGAAGGCATGTGTAAAGGTGGTTTCGCTGGATAATATCAAAGTGGATTACAGAGCGGAGCATATCTGTGGGGACCTTACAAACTTCGAGCTTTGCAAAGAAATTAGTCGTGATATGGACTTCGTATTTCACATTGCAGGAATTAAAGGTTCGACCGAAGTCACCAAAAAGAAACCAGCAAGTTTCTTTGTGCCTTTACTGATGTTTAATACCAATATGCTTGAAGCTTGTCGAAACAACAAGGTCGAGAAAGTAGTCTACACAAGTTCAATTGGGGCTTATGGAAGTGCCGAGATTTTTAAGGAAGATGAAAACATAGATGGGCCTCCTATGGATATGTTTCCTGGCTGGGCCAAAAGAATGGCTGAATTGCAGATTCAGGCCTATAAAATACAGTATGGGCTTGATAATTATTCAATTGTCAGGCCGTGCAATGTGTATGGTCCGGGCGATAACTTTGATCCTGATAATGCAATGGTCATACCCACGTTGATATACAGGATATATCAGAAGGAAAACCCGGTCATGGTATGGGGCGATGGTTCTGCAATCCGCGATTTTGCATACAGCAGAGACGTTGCCGAAGGTGTAATCCTGGCGCTGTATCACGGAACGAAATCGAGCTTCGTCAACCTCGGCAGTGGTATAGGTTATTCAATCAAAGAACTAGTTGAAACACTCAATAGCTTCCTTGATTTCAACTATGTTTTTGATACTACTATGCCCTCTGGTTTCCCAAGACGTGTTATGGACATTTCCTTGGCAAGAGAACTCATTGACTATAATCCCACAACGTCGTTATTGGAGGGCTTGAAAGAAACCTGGAACTGGTATGTTGATCACCAGAATGAGTATCAAAGTAGGAAAAATTATTTCAGAGAACAAGACTAATGAAGATTCTATTTGTTGTATCCAAGCTATTCAATAACCACCCCTATGAAAGGAACCGAGTTATATCGAATAGAATATTTAAATTATCGTAGGTGAATTGACTCATGGAAATATGCAAAACGAATTTAGAAAGTGTTTTGTTGATCAAACCTGTGTTTTTTGAAGATCACAGAGGAGAGTACTTGGAGTTATATAATGAGAAACTGTACGAGTCCAAAGGTATAGATGTGGATTTCGTTGAAGATGATATCTCTATAGGTACAAGAGGTGTGCTCAAGGGCATACACGGCGACTCTGAAACGTGGAAATTGATATCTTGTCTACATGGCAAGTTTTATCTTGTCGTAGTAAACAACGATAAGCAATCTCCTGATTTTGGAAAATGGCAGTCATTTGTTTTGTCAGATGTAAACAAATACCAGGTATTGGTCCCACCAAAACACGGCAATGGGCATCTTTGCTTGAGTGAAAAAACTATTTTTCATTATAAACAGTCTGCCTACTACGATCCTTCAAGGCAATTCACTATAAAATGGAATGATCCACGATTTGCCATCTGGTGGCCAATAAGAAATCCTATACTCTCTCAACGTGATGATCCTGAGTATTCGAATTAAATTCTTATTTATGTATCATTTTAATGCGTCTCTTATAAGGAGATAGTTACTGTGTTTAAAAATAGTAAAGTGCTAGTCGTTGGCGGTGCAGGTTTTGTTGGGGTCAACCTGATCAACAAGCTCCTCGAACTGGGAGCAGAAATAAGTGCGACCTTGCATAAAAAGCCTGCTGTAATTGAAGATGACAGAATCAAATATCTCAATTGTGATTTGACGATTGCGGAAGACTGCGAAGGAGTTGTTGAAGGGGTTGAGTATGTCTTTATGTGTGCGGCAAATACTTCAGGTGCCGCAGTTATGGAGACAAGACCTCTTGTTCATGTAACACCTAATGTTATCATGAATACACTGATGCTCGATGCGGCGTATAAGGCCGGGGTAAAGAAATTTTTATTTATCAGCAGCAACACTGTTTATCCCCCAACCGATTATCCGGTAAAAGAAGATGAGATGTTTAAGGGGGATTTATTTGAGAAGTATTTCTGCGTTGGTTGGATGAAGCGCTTTACTGAAATCCTTTGCCAAATGTATGCAACTAAAATCAAAAATCCCATGAAGACAATTGTTGTCAGGCCCGCGAATATATATGGGCCTTACGATGACTTTGACTGGGAAACCTCTCATGTTATTCCTGCCTTAATACGTAAAGTTGTCGAGAGACATCAACCAATTGAGGTATGGGGAGATGGCAATGACGTAAAAGATATAATTTTTATTGATGATTTCATAGAGGGCATGTTGCTCGCAATGGAGAATATCGATACGTATGATCCAATCAATATTGCCACAGGCCGTCCATGTAACATAAAGCAAGCGCTGGACGTTATCTTGGATGTCGACAATTATCGAGATGCTGAAATCTCCTTTAATACTTCAAAACCATCAATGATTCCCAAAAGACTTATTGATATATCAAAGGCCAGGGAGCTTTTAGGATTTGAATCAAAGACGTCTCTAAAAGAAGCAATTATGAAAACCGTCAATTGGTATAGAGAAAGAATCTGTGTCAGCGCGATTGACTAAAGTAGCAAACTAATGATACTAACACGAACACCATTTCGGGTTTCCTTTTTTGGTGGTGGAACTGACTACCCTGTTTGGTATGAGCAAAACGGTGGAGGTGCAGTACTGAGCACCACGATCAACAAGTACTGCTACATCAGTTGCCGTTACTTGCCGCCGTTTTTCGACTACAAATACAGGATAAGGTATTCGTATCGTGAAGAGACAAAGAGTATTTCTGAGATTAAGCACGCTTCTGTCAGGGAATGCCTCAAGTACTCGAAAATTGATCGAGGCATTGAAATGGTTCATACAAGTGACCTACCTGCCCGATCAGGTATTGGTTCCAGTTCATCCTTCACGGTTGGATTCCTTAATTCCCTTTATGCCTTGACAGGGCAGATGGTGTCTAAGAGGAAGCTGGCACTGGACAGCATCCATGTGGAGCACAACCTTATTAAAGAGAACGTTGGTTCGCAGGATCAGGTTGCTGCGGCTTTTGGCGGATTCAATAAGATCATGTTTGGGGAAGAAGAGAGGATAGTTGTTCAACCCGTTACTGTCAGCCAGGAGAAGTTGGACTTGCTCCAGGACCACCTAATGTTGTTCTTCACCGGGCTTTCGCGCAATGCCTCGGATGTTGCGAAAGACCAGATAGAGAATATGTCCTCAAGAAAAGATGAGTTAAGGACAATGAGAGGGATGGTAGACGAGGGTATTAGCATTCTAAACGGCAGGATAGATTCTTTTGATAGTTTTGGGAGACTTCTTGACGAGGCATGGAAAATCAAAAGGGAGCTATCAAGAGTAATAACCAATAGCACGATTGACGAAATCTACAACACCGCTATCCGTGCCGGGGCTTTAGGTGGGAAGCTGCTCGGTGCCGGTAGTGGTGGTTTTATCATCTTCTATGTGCCTCCTGAGAACAGATGGAGAGTAAGGAAGATGCTGGAAGGTCTCGTGTATGTACCGTTCCGATTTGAAACGCTGGGAAGCCAAATTATACTGTATACGGTACAGGATTTGCCCTCACTGTCAATTCAAGAGTATCAACATGGTTATTCTCATGTGGGGGAAAGGGACACAGTTTTGGAGCATAGTGGGCGATCATCTGAAACTGACAGCAGACGTGGATGAACGTTCATTACAACACAAGCCAAAAAATAATTTTTGACACACCAATTTATATGCAAGACCTGTCGCTGGGAGATGCCGATGTCTTGATTTTAGTTGGCGGCCAGGGAAAGCGCCTGCGACAGGTCGTCGGCGATAAACCCAAACCTATGGCTGACATCAAAGGACGTCCATTCTTAGATATTCTAATAAATTATGTCTCGGGTTACGGTTTCAGACGTATTATTTTATGCACCGGGCATATGGCTTCTCTTGTCAGGGAACATTATCGAAAAGTGACAGATGGCATCGAGATTCTTTTCTCTGAGGAGAAAGAACCACTTGGAACAGGAGGAGCTATCAAGAATGCGAAAGCCCTTATTCGAAGTAATCCATTTCTCGTTATGAATGGAGATTCGTTTTGCGCGGCCGATTTAGGTAGTTTAGTTGACTTTCATAAAAAAATGAACGCCCTATTATCAATAGTTTTGACCTATTCAGATACGACTGAAGACTATGGAAGTGTGACATTTAATTCTTCGGGTAGGATAACCAGTTTTTCTGAAAAAGTTCCTTGTGCAGGAAAATCTAGCGTAAATGCTGGCATATACCTCATGAATAAAGATATTTTTTCATATATGCCCCGGAAAAAGCGGTTTTCATTGGAATATGACATGTTTCCTGACATTGCTGGCAACCGTTGCTATGGCTTCGTCACGGAAATGCAACTAACTGATATTGGTACGCCGGAACGGTATTATGCTGCCCAAGCATTTCTCCAATAATAGGGAAAAGTGAGCTATAGCCAATCAAAACAGTTGAGTCTTATCAGTTATTTTTCCTGGCAGAAATGATGACTATTTGGGCGATTTCAAATATAGGCTCGCAACAACAGCCAATTATCTCTGTAGAAGCCTTAATGAAAATGGGCAGTTAAATAAGACAGAGGTGTTGGTTGTTGACTGAAAAATAGTGATATTCCACTGCACAGCGTACTTAATCTGACGGATAATGCTCGTGATGCTACAAGATTTATCACGGTACCACCTGACATTGCATCGAAATACAATTATTCGGGATATAAAGTCAATGGGAGCCATGCAATAAATGCAGGTATTAGAAGAAATATGAATGGTTGGGAGTTCTAAATTAACTCAGTTCAAAATTGTGCATTTGTAATGAAATTCTAATTCTTGAGCCTGGCCGTGCCGAAAAGAACTACTGGAACGACCTGTGGCGCTACCGGGAACTCTTCATAATTTTGGCCTGGCGGGATATTTCTGTACGCTACAAGCAGACTATCATTGGGGTTCTCTGGGCGATTCTTAGACCACTTCTGACCATGCTGGTGTTCACGGTAATCTTTGGACGAGTGGCAAAGTTGCCCAGTGACGGGAATGCACCCTATGCCCTCATGGTTTTTGCTGCTATGCTCCCGTGGTCCCTCTTTTCCACATCTTTAGGGGAAGCATCAAATAGCCTAATCGGCAACTCCAATCTAATTAGTAAAGTTTATTTCCCTCGACTCATTATTCCCACCGCCACGGTAATGACAGCCTTTGTCGATTTTTTCATAAGCTTTATTATTCTTTTGGGGATGATGGCCTACTATCGATTTCTACCAGGCTGGAATTTACTGTTACTACCATTATTTATAATCTTGGCCTTACTTGCCAGCTTGGGGCCTGGACTTTGGATCACGGCACTCAATGTGAAATATAGGGATTTTCGCTATGTGATACCCTTTGTTGTACAGTTTGGCCTCTATGTCTCACCTGTCGGATTCAGCAGCAATGTGATTCCAGAAAAATGGCGGCTTCTCTATAGCCTCAATCCTATGGTAGGTGTCATAGATGGTTTTCGGTGGTGCATCTTGGGCGGCGAGAGCCCGATCTATTGGCCAGGTTTTGCTCTAAGCATCGTCATCGTCACCTTCTTCCTCTGGTTGGGTATCTCCAGCTTTCGCAAGATGGAGAAGTCCTTTGCGGATCTGATTTAATAAATTGTCTGACACCGTCATCAAAGCTGAAAACCTCGGTAAAAAATATATCATCGGCCACCGAGCCGAAAACGTCCGCTATGTGGCTCTGCGTGACGTGCTGATGCAGAACGCACGAACCCTCTGGAACAAGACTAAAGACCTGGCAAAGGGCAAGCCCATCATTCAGGGTGACACGTTGGAAGAGGTCTGGGCGCTAAAGGACGCGAGCTTTGAAATTCATCAAGGAGATATAGTCGGAATTATTGGCCGTAATGGGGCAGGAAAGAGTACTTTGCTGAAAATCCTTTCTCGGATCACGGAACCTTCGGCTGGCCGGGCGACCATAAAAGGGCGGGTGGCCAGCCTGCTGGAAGTGGGTACAGGTTTCCATCCGGAGCTGACGGGGCGAGAGAACATTTACCTTAAAGGGGCCATACTCGGGATGACCCGCGCTGAGATCAGGCGAAAATTCGACGAGATTGTTGCATTCGCCGAAGTGGAACAGTATTTGCACACGCCGGTCAAGCGCTATTCTTCCGGTATGTACGTAAGGTTAGCTTTTGCTGTTTCCGCACATCTTGAACCAGAGATCCTTCTTGTAGATGAAGTCTTGGCGGTGGGTGATGAAGAATTTCAAAAAAAATGCTTGAATAAAATGGAAGATGTCAGTAAAGGCGGACGCACAGTTTTGTTTGTCAGCCATAATATGCTTGCCATTAAGACTCTTTGTACCCGCTGCATAGTCCTTGACAAGGGTAAAGCTATATTCATGGGCGATGTCTCTTCCGCAGTCGATAAGGTCGATATCCCCGGTGAAATAGTGTGGAACGAGCCATCAAAAGCTTCGGGAAATCATCTAGTCCGCCTCAAGGCTGCCAGAGTCATTTCGGGTGGAAAAGTAACAGGTTATCCCTCTGTGAATGAAGATATTGAAATTCAGTTTGATTACTGGAACTTCGAAGAAAACGTCAGGCGGTTCGTCGCCGTTCAAATAGACAATTCGATGAATTCCATAATACTAACCACAAGCAATTTAAAAGTAAGATCCATCGCTTATGACCCCTGGGTCAATAAACCATATCCTGTTGGCCTTTTCAGGTCAACTTGTATAATACCGAAGTATCTTCTGAATGTCGGTATACATCACATCTCATTGTTTATTAACGGTGAAATGGTTTCAGATAATATTATCATTCAGAGAAACGTTCTTTCATTTGATGTTCAAGAGGATCTAGAACTGCGAAAAGAATATTCAGGTGCGTGGATCGGCGCCGTTCGACCAATACTGGCTTGGAAAACCGAACAGTTAAAATGAAAAATATCAGTGAAGGGGAGGTTAGTTGTATGAAACAAAAGATCGCATTAAAAGAACTAAATCCGCTCGATATCGTTTTGTTCCATGTCGGCGGCACAGGGGGATACGGTCACATAGATACTATTATTAAGCGATTTGCGTCTCATGCTGTTGTCGTTTGCTTTGAGGCAAATAGCTCAGAAAAAGATGAACTTGTCCAGGAACAATATGCGGCGTCAGGAGTACGCACATTCTTAGTACCCAAATGCGTTGGAGACGCTCCCGGTAAACAGCAGTTTTACGTAAACAAATATCCGGAAAGCAGCAGTCTTTTCCTACCATCGCCACAAGCTTTACAAGAACATATAATGTGCATCAGTATGAGCAAAGGGTGTGCTATTCATACATGGGGGCAAAACTGTGAGTTGGATCATATAGAAGATGTAGAAGCTATTACACTTGACGCGCTAACCGGGGAGAACGTCCTTCCGGCTCCTGATGTTCTTAGTGTAGATGCACAAGGGGCAGAATTGCGAATCATGCGTGGAGGAGAGCGCTGCATCGCCGAGAGTGTGCTGTGCATTGTTAGCGAGGTTGAGTTTTATGAGATTTATCAGGGGCAGGGCCTGTTTAGCGATCAGATGAATTTCCTATCAGGGCACGGATTCAGGTTTGCCGACTTGTATAGTAAACAATACTGGCATCCCGCACCCGCCGCTGGGGAAGGATTTCTTACCGTTGGAGAAGCTCTGTTTTTCCGTGATCTTGAAAAATATTGTTCCAGATTCCAAGATCCGCAGTCGGACACGCTGCTCTACAAACTTATAAAGCTCTCAGCGATCGCGTATGCATTCGGCAGGTTTTCGTATTCAGCTAAGATCGTGACATTCTTACTGGAAAAGTTCGGTGATAAAGCAAGGCAATCATTTTTGTCAAGTGAGAGCTACAAACCTGTTCTGCAAAAGCAAGAATATATGCTGAAGAACCAGTCCAGGTACATGAAGGATTTCGAGTTTTTCTATAAAGACGCTTGGAACAGGATGCGGCGTTTTTGGCGAGCCGGAAGGACATTCCTTAAGTCCATATCGCGGACTCACGATAATATCGATTAGGAGAGAGGAGCGATGAATAAGACAAAGCCGGATATCTCATTATTCGCCTCCGCGCACAGGCCGCAGAATTGGATGAACCTGTATAGAAGCATAGGGGACAACAATATAGAATTTGAGATAGTATTCGTAGGGCCGAATCCGCCTGGTTATGACCTGCCGGGGAATTTTCGTTTCATCAGATCACAGGTAAAGCCAGCGCAGTGTGTCGAGATAGCAGCGAGGAATACCACCGCCGATCTTATAATAGATATGGCTGACGACTGCGAATTTCACACTCCGCAACCTCTGGATAGGCTTTACGATCTTTACAAGTCATGTAACTGCGATAAAGTAATTGTCTCATCAAGAATGAGGACGAATGGCGTAGATCAATCCCATTTTGCACATCGTTTCTTTACCCACGATGACAATAGCCCGGTAATACCCGTATGTGGTTTAATGTCGAAGAAGTTTTATCGTGAACTTGGGGGTATAGACAGGAATTTTATAGCTGTCATGTGGCCTCTTGACATTGCCATGAGAGCCTACACGTTAGGAGGCAGAGTTGTATTGAGTAATGTGTACGTCAATGAGGATAGAAGTAAAAGCAGGGGAAGTAATTTATGCGGTGAGTTTTGGGGACATGATAGAACGCTATTAGAGAGCCTGTGGACAACCAATGGAAAGATTCACTTCAATCGGAAAAATCCTGTAGAGCCTTTTTCGGATGTGAATATCCTCACCGCATCTCAAGGCCCGCGGGGCCGTTGGCGAGGCAGTCGTCCCATATTTGTTGAGAAAGTAGAAGACCAATTACGAAGATTTAAAGCGATTTTTGGAAAGATCAATCGTGGAATCAGAAAACCATCTATGTATCTTAATTACACAAAGTGGATGGCCTTGCGAGTGAAGGGAAAATCATAATTGTAGTCGTCTGTCACTTCTAAGTACGTTGTCGTTTATGAGTCGTTTATGAAATGAAGATACTATTTACAATATCTCAATTAGATTTTGCCGACCATATTGCTATTGCTTATTTGTCTGCGATAGCTAAGCATCTGACACATTCTACGTATTTTTGTTCCCTTCAGGATCATGACTTTTTGGGAGAAGTAAACAGAATAAAACCGGATATTATTGCTTATTCTACTAATGTAGTGGGATATGAACAGATTGTCGAGAGTCATAAAAAGGCAAAGCAAAAGCATCACTTTGTCTCAATTATGGGAGGCCCTCAGGCTACATTTTCGCCCGAAACATTTGAGCAAAGCGAAATGGATGCTTATTGCGTAGGAGAAGGCGAATATGCATTCAGAGATTTCTTAGTTAAAGTTGAGGGCGGTGAATCCTTTGATGACGTGTCCAATTTAATCACTAAAGAAAAAAGGAATACTGTAAGACCATTAATCAGAAATCTGGATGAATTACCCCCTGCTGATAGAGATCTGGTAATTTCAAGTTCCTTTCTCAAGGATGTACCCAAAAAAACGTTTTATGCCACGCGGGGATGCCCGTACAAGTGTGCCTATTGCTGTAACAATTACTACCATCAACTCTATAAGGGTAAAGGGCCCATAGTAAGACGGTTTTCTGTGGAAAGACTGATAAAGGAGATTGAGTCAGTAAAGCAGCAATACCGCATGGATTTTGTTAAGTTTGGGGATGATTTATTCGCTATGAAAGCCGATGCCTGGCTTGAAGAATTTGTCGGCAAATACACGAAGCGAATCGGCATTCCCTTTAATTGTTATTTAAGATTTGATCTTGTCGATGACAGCCTGCTGAAACTGCTTAAGGAGGCTGGTTGCTTCTCCGTCCATCTTTCTGTTGATAGTACCTCGGACTATGTCCGGGAAAAAATCTTGAATCGTCAGATGAGAAAAGTGGACATAGTCGAAAAATTGAAAATGATAAGAGACCACGGAATTAATACCTGGGTTAATTTTATGCTCGCTGCCCCGGAGTCTTCATTGCAGGATGACTTGGATACAATCGAGTTGAGTAAAAGGGCGAAAGTAACTTATCCATCCTATTCAATAACCGTGCCTATGAAAGGAACCCAGTTATATCAGTATTGTGTGGAAAAAAACTTAATCGATCCGTCTGTGTATCAAGGTGATATGACTGGATGCAGCTTGAGACCCACGCTGCCGTGTTTTACCGAAAAAGAAAAGGACATACGATATAACATATACTTGGTTGGGGCATTAATTGCCAAACTCCCTTTTCCTCTCAATAAGATAGCTATTTGGCTGATAAAGATAGTTCCGCCTAATAAGTTCTTCAAGACAATCCACAGTTGCTTATATAATTATTATATTTCGAATAGAATATTTAAATTATGACCTCAGTTTGGCTTTTGGGCGATATTTTTAAGGAAAAAAAGATGTGTAACGTGGTATGTAATGATATCCGGGTTTATGAGCTATCTTTTGATTTAGTAAGAGAGATGAGGTGGCGATGTATTTAGATAAACAGTTGATTTTTCTGTCCGGATCAACTGGGCTCGTTGGCTCTAGCGTTATGAAATATCTCCTTGATAACTATCCGACGACGAGGATCAGGGCATCTTTTTACGAACATACAAAACCCTTTATCAAACACGACAGAGTTGAGTATGTTTATGGTGATTTAGGATTACGTAAGGACTGCAAGAGAATATCGGCAGGCTGTGACTGTGCAATAATGGCTGCTGCAAATTCTGGCGGTTCAAATGTTTTTACCTCTGAGCCCTGGAGACAGGTTACTGACAACGTCACAATGAGTAGCCAGCAGCTGGAAGCATTCTATTTTAATAATATAAAACGCGTGGTTTATATTAGTTCGGCAATCTTATATCAAGATTTGGAGAAATACGTTAAAGAAGATAATCTTGATTTGAACATAGATCCTCATCCTGCCTATTTTGGTTTGGGATGGGTACTAAGATTTGTTGAAAAGCTGTGTAAATTCTGGCACGATAAATACGGCATGGAGATCTTGGTGTTGAGAGCCGCCAATATTTTTGGACCTTATGCAAAGTTTGATCCACAAACTTCCAATTTTATCCCTGCGCTTATTCGTAAGGCGGTAGATAAGGAGGATCCTTTTGAGGTATGGGGTACGCCGGACGTCACAAGAGATGTTATTTACTCAGAGGATTTTGCAAGAGCAATCGCAATGGTGGTGGACAACGATGAAATTAAGTTCGATACTTTTAACATAGGCTCCGGAGTTCGAACTTCGGTTCAGGACGTCGTTGGGTGGACCCTAAAATATGCAGATCATAAACCCTCGACGATAAAATACAGCTCAGATAGGCCCGCTACAAACAAGTTCAGAGCGATTGATTGTTCAAAGGCAATGGAAATGCTTGGCTGGCAACCGGAATACGGAATTGAAGAAGGGATCAAAAAAACTACCGAATGGTGGATTAAA
>Ga0315555_1002792_pt1 | contig 12199 bp, 7 predicted proteins | sample SalMarSW160380MG_FD_202113 | JGI IMG/M metagenome (GOLD analysis project Ga0315555, IMG submission 202113) | Salt marsh sediment microbial communities from the Plum Island Ecosystem LTER, Massachusetts, United States - Salt Marsh Sediment SW1603-80 ...
TAATTGGCGAATCTGATCCTGAAGGATGTGCTGCATGTGGAATGAATACTCATCCGGCAAATGCTTATCGAAACGGGACTATGTATTCTAGTTATACGGCAGCATCTTTAGCACGTATTTATGATATGAATGATTACTATGGAACAAATATAATCGGTGCCGTAAACTGGTCCTTTGAATTTGAAAACCAGCCTTGGTTTAATGGATTTCGTGATCTTGCAACAAACGGAGTAGACAAACCTGTATTAAATGTCTTCAGAATGTTGGGTATGATGCAGGGTAAACGTTTGACAGTTAGCGGCAATCTTGATTATGATTTCAAATCTATCTGTGACTCAAGCGTTCGCAGCAAAAAAACCGATATCAATGCGTTGGCTTCAAAGGCAAAAAATGAAATAACGGTCCTCCTATGGAATTACCATGATAAAGACATTCAGGATGATGGGTCGCCAGTGAATCTGATAATAAAAAATATTTCTGCAAAAACTGCTGTTTTATATCACTACAGAATTGACAGCAAGCATAGTAATTCGTATGAAGTTTGGAAAAAAATGGACTCTCCGCAAAATCCAACTTCAGAACAAATAAGGGAACTTGAAAAATCGGGGCAGCTTGAAATGCTTAGCGAACCGACCAGCATAAAAATTGAAAACAATCAATTCAGAATTGAAATGCAATTACCTAGACAGGCGGTTTCGTTATTAAAACTGGTTATTGAATAAGAATCGGAAAAACTACTCTATTATTGGCGCAAAAAATTAGAAGGTAGATGAAATATATTGTGAATCAAAAGTCTTCAAGTGAAGTAAAAGGCATTAGCCGGCGACATTTTGTGAAAATAGCAGGAATTTCTGCTCTTTGGGCATCTTCCGTAGGCTACTTTAATTTCAAAACAAAAGGAATTTCTATAGTTATAGACCCGTCTGATAAAACAGCTGGGTCACTACCGTCACAGTGGGCCGTAAAGGAGTTAGAGAAATCACTGACATCCGAGAGAATAAACGTACATAGATGCGATCAGATTGCCCAGGCCAGAACCGGAGATTTAATCATTGTCGTAGCAGGCTCAGATTCTTCTTTGGCCCGTCAACTACTTAAAGATGTGAATACAAATATCCCAGCTGCGACTGAAGCACTTGGTTTAGTACCGGTTAAATCAGATGATAAACCAATCTTGTTGGCATGTGGATATGACATTCGGGGGCTCGTTTATGCTCTGCTTGAACTTGCAGACAGGGTTCAATTTTCAAATGAACCTTTGGGCTCACTTAATATTCAGAAGCCTGTCATTGAACAACCTGCTAATGTCATCCGAAGTCTCAACAGACTTTTTGTTAGCGATATTGAAGATAAGCCTTGGTACAACGACCGTGAGATGTGGAAACAATATCTTACCATGTTGACTACCCAACGTTTTAACCGCTTTAATTTGAGCTTGGGAATAGGTTACGACTTTCTCCAAAATGTAACTGATGGATATTTCCTTTTTGCCTATCCATTCTTCTTATCTGTTCCGGGATACAATGTACGGGTACCACAATTGCCTGATGCAGAACGTGATAAAAATCTTGACATGTTGAAATTTATCAGCGAGCAAACCGCAGCTCGGGGTATTCAATTTCAGTTGGGAATCTGGATGCATGGATATGAATGGCTCAATAGTCCAAATCCAAATTATACTATCGAGGGACTAACACCGGAAACCCACGGTCCGTATTGCCGGGACGCCATTCGGCAGCTTTTAAAAGCTTGTCCCGATATCAGCGGTATAACCTTCCGAGTACACGGAGAGAGCGGTGTAAATGAGGGGAGTTATAATTTTTGGAAAACAGTATTTGATGGTGTAGCTACTTGCGGCCGCAAGGTTGAAATAGATATGCATGCGAAGGGAATGAGTCAACCTATGATCGATTTAGCAGTTGCAACTGGATTGCCGATCAACATCTCTCCTAAGTACTGGGCCGAACATCTGGGCTTGCCTTATCATCAAGCCGATATTCGAGCATTTGAAATCCCAAAACCGGGTGCAGATGCAACAGGACTCATGAAATTAAGTGCTGGATCACGCAGTTTTATGCGTTACGGCTATGGTGACCTTCTAAAGGAAGATCGGCACTATGGCGTATTGCACCGAATCTGGCCGGGTACCCAACGTCTTCTTCTATGGGGCGATCCGGAAATGAGCGCCGCACACTCAAAGGCTTTTAGTTTCTGTGGCAGTGTTGGAGTTGAACTTATGGAACCGTTGTCATTCAAAGGCCGTCGTGGATCCGGTATTGCCGGAGATCGTTGCGGTTATTTGGATTCGACTCTGAGACCGCAATTGGATTGGGAAAAATATCTTTACAGTCTTAGAGTTTTTGGGAGACTGGCTTACAATCCGACCACTGAACCGGATGTATGGCATCGTTATCTGGCGAAAAAGTTCGGCGCCGGAGCAGAGTCCGTTGAATTGGCTCTGGCAAACGCTTCCCGTATACTTCCAATTGTGTTAACTGCTCACGGAGTTTCGGCAGCGAATAATCTCTACTGGCCTGAGATGTACACCAACCTGTCTATAGCTGATCCGAGTAATAAAAATCCATATTTTGATACCCCATCACCCAAAGTTTTTGGCAATGTCAGCCCGATGGATCCACAACTGTTTTTGCGGATCAACGATTTTGTTGGAGAATTGTTAAAGAGTGAATGTAGCGGCAAGTACTCACCCGTCGAATATGCACAATGGATAGAAGACTATGCTGATGCAGCGGCCAAACACCTCTCACAGGCAGAAAGCCATGCGGCGGGCACACAAGGACCTGAATTCCGGCGAATGGCTATTGATGTGGCCATCCAAGTGGGATTAGGCCGTTTCTTTGGAGCCAAATTTAGAGCCGGTGTTCTCTATGCAATCTTCGAACATAGCGGTGATCGCACAGCGCTGGAACTTTCTTTAAAGATGTATCAAAAAGCGCGGGAACACTGGGCTGAGTTTGCCAATAGCGCAAAGGATATTTACAAACCCGACATTACCATTGGTGAATTAGATGTGATACGAGGACACTGGCTCGATCGATTGCCTGCCATAGATGAGGACATCGAGTTGATGGCAAATAAACTTGAGCAAACTCAAAGCAGTGCCGTTCCTCAACAGGACAATGTGCGTTTGGCTATAGAGGAAGCCATGGGACGACCCAAACGTGATTTTACAGTTTGTCATCATATCCAACCGAAACATTTTAAGGTAGGAGAACCTCTTGATCTCGAACTATCGATTGAAAAAGCAATCGCATCTGCACGGTTATACTATCGTATTGTGAATCATGCTGAACGATATCAAACAGTGGAAATGCAGCTGATAGGTAAAAGCTATCGGGTGTCCATACCGGCGGATTATACCAACTCGCAGTATCCTCTTCAATATTATTTTGAACTGAAAGAAGGACCGGAAAAAGCATGGTTGTATCCAGGCTTCACGGCAGACTTAACGAACCAACCGTACTTTGTTGTGCGTAAGGTATAGAAGAATATTTATAGTCTGTTCGCGTTGGGGCATCTCAAAGCTGACTTTTAGAAAATGGAAGATTCAACCATCGGAGTAAAGAAGTATTGAGCCGAGATAAAGAGTATCTATTGTTATTGACCCTGCTAACCCCATAGCAAGATCACTCGTTCAAAGGTTGCCGCGGATCTGTTCAAATACTTTGTTCTGCGGTTCTCCTTTAAAATCGGAAAGGGAGCAGTATGCTACGTTGAACATTCCACCGTCCGCATAATACCGGATTGTGTTTGAATTCACTCAATGGTATGAATTTCGATAGCGAGTTCCTCGCGCAGTTCGCGGCGCAAGCACTGTTCGACCGTTTCTTCTTTTTCGAATTTCCCAACGGGATATTCCTATGTAAGTTCATATCTGCCGCCCTTTTTTTCGCTGGCAGATAAGAATATTCCTGTTTTTTTGGAGTATGCCGACTGTTACTTCTATCATTTCATTCCTTTTAATGGAATTGAATATATTGAAACACCAATAAAATTCCAATGGTTCTCTTATTGTAATTATTCGGAAATAGATAAACGGGCAAGATATCGGTATTGATTGTTGAACTCCTGACGGAGTTCTCTCTCTTGTTGTATTTTTGTTACAAACGTAAAACTCCTCCGGAGTCTTGCGTTCATATTTGTAATCCACCAATTTCTAGAACTTGAATACCTCAAAGCAAGTTCTGAGGTATTCATTCTATTTTTTAGAATATTGCAGCAAGTTATCGCTTACGTCAATCTAAAATTTTCATTGGTCATACCCGACTTGCTCATAGAAAGGATTCTATTCTACCTCGGGCAATGCCAATAATTTTTGGATTTCGGGATCATTAAGGTTATTGCGGGTGATCATACGCACACCGGTATCAATCGATAAAGAATATTTTTTTCCACGAATACAATCAACCAACGTCTTGACGCAAAAAAAGCCCATTCGAGATGGATCCTGGGAGATTATTACATTGAGCTCTCCTTTTTTAAGAGCATCAACTAAAGAAGTTGAGGCATCAAAACCAACGAATTTGATCTTTCCAGCCAGATTGGCGCTTCGCAGGGAAAGCAACATGCCCTTCGTTGAGGGTTCGTTCGGGCAAAAAACACCGTCAGCTTCTTTGAGTTTGTCAATAATGCTCATACATGTATTCTTTGCATCCTCTACCGTACTACCTGCATAGCGATCCTTTACAATCAGATGGATATTTTTATACTTAGAGATCGCTTCAACAAATCCATCTTCACGTTCCTTAGTGCTTGCTTGTCCAGCTGCATACCGTAACAATACAACCTTACCTTTCATTCCCACTAATTTTGCGAGCTGATCTCCAGCAAGGATGCCAGCCTTTCTATTATCTGTTGAGACATAGCTGATAAAATTCTTGCCCGCTGTGCCTTTAAGAGCACTATCAAAGATCAACACAGGGATTTTTTTATTTGTGGCTTTTGCGACACATTCTGTGAGTGCCTCGTAATCCGCTGGTGCGAGTGCAATACCAGAGACTTCCTCTTTAATACAATTTTCAACAATTGATATTTGTTGTGTTACATTATCTTCAAATTGCGGTGGGGACCAAATAATTTCAGTGCCATACAATGATATTGCGCCTAATCTTACTCCTGTATGTACTGATTTCCAGAAAAAAGTTGTACTGCCTTTTGGAATAACAACAATTTTAATTTTATCCTGAGATAACACGAATGACTGCAATGAAAAAATTAGAATTGTAAATACTGTGCAACAGGCAAATTTCTTTTTCATAATCTCACCTTTTTCAAGAAGTGAATAATTAAACTATATTAACACCGTTAAGATATTTCAATATCACCATTGTGTATAACCAGGATCGATACCATATTCATACATTCAAAAAATTCATATGACGGACAATAATTACTCTTTGCTTATTTCGACTGAAATATACGTTGGAGCAACAAGAAATGCAATGTTGCTTAGCGTACGTTGAATATACGCATTGACTCAAAAAGAATGTAACTTTAGTTGTGTTGCAAAGGAGTCGTTGACTCATAATATAGGTAACCCAAATTGGAGGAACCTATTTTATGGGCATCAACGGCAAACGCGAATATTTTCAAGCTATTCTAGAACGCTATCATCGGTCTACCAAGAAACAGAAGCGTAAAATTCTCGATGAGTTTTATGCTGTTTGTGAGTACAATCGCAAATACGCCATCCAACTACTCAACGGCAGACGAACTAGGCCACACCGACTTCAGAAACAACACTGTGGACGACCCAAGAAATATGCTGATCCTATTCTCGTAATAGTGTTGCAACGCATTTGGCGTGCTTTGAACTTGCCATGTTCGAAGCGGCTCAAAGCAGCCCTTCCTCGGTACGTTGCTAAAGACATACCTTCTTCGTAGTTTTTGGTTACCTTTATTTATGAGGCAACACGCCCCCTCACCGCCAGGGATTTCTGCGAACCACTTGTATGGTATCACAGGCCTGGAAGAGTTCGATCCGGCCTTGTCGCAATAACTGGCCGAGGGGAGAAAATGAGATCGATGAGGTTTTGAATAGGGCCACTGTCTAAAGTGCTTTTTTACGTAATATTGAGACGTTAAATTATAGTCGATTTATTCTTTGCGATTCTGGAATAATTGTGTTGTATATGGATTATCCAAAATAACATCGGCAAAATAAAAGGTTGCTTTACTTTGATTTTAGAAATTATGGAATAGGAATTATTGATTAATTTAAGTTGCAGGGACATTGAATCCACTAGTTATATAAACTAAACCAGGATGAATTATGAAAAAGAACGTTAATGTTTTGCTAATTCTCTTTTTTGTTGCGGTGCTGGCGGCTTTCAATTTAAAACAAACAGCCACCGCCCAAACTGTAGAAAAAAAACAGCTTGTCCCAACAGTAACAATTCCCGCTCCTCCCGGATCCAAAGGTTTTGGTATGCCTCAAACCAACAAGCCAAACTCAAACTCTCCAAGAAGACGCTGGGTAAGTGCAAGTATGGCCGAACCCCGTGAAATCGTCACTACAACCCTTGATGAGATGAGTATGAGTGATCCATATATCCTTGCTGACGATGTAACTAAATCATATTACCTGACAAGTAGTGGTGGTTGTATTTACAAGAGTAAAGACCTGAAAAACTGGACTGGACCTTATGGAGCATATGATGTAAGAGGAACCTGGATGGAAGGTATTAACTTTGTTGCAGCTGCCGAAATTCATCATATTAACGGTAAATACTATTATGCAGCAACTTTTGGTGATAGAAAGGAACTTGTTGATGTTATTCCCCGCAGGTATAATGTTTACCGCCATCAAACGATGATTTTAAGATCAGATAAAGCTGAAGGTCCTTACAAACTTTTTAATCCTGATCCAAATTACGACTATCTTCCTCATAGCTGGGACATTATTGACGGATCACTCTGGTATGAAAATGGTATTCCGTATTTTGTTTTTGTTCGTGAATGGATGCAAACGGTCGATGGCACTATGGAATATGTTAAACTTTCACCTGATTTGAGTAAAACCATTACCGAACCTATAGTCCTTTTCCGCGCCAGTGAAGCTTCTTGGGCACTTGAAATGGTTGGAAACGGAGAAATGACATTCGGTTTAAAACTTCCGGGTTGGGTTACCGATGGACCCGAACTTTTTAGGACAAAAACAGGCAAACTAGGTATGCTATGGTCAAGTTGGGGTACAGGGCGGTATTTACAAGGTGTGGCTTATTCTGAATCGGGCAAAGTCGAAGGACCGTGGATACAGGAAGAAAAACCATTGGTAGGAAATAATACAGGACATGGAATGATGTTCACAACATTTGAAGGTAAGCGATTGCTTGTTATTCATCATGCTGAAGGAGATGGACCTCGTAAACCGCAACTCTATGAGATAGATGATTCAGGTGATAAGCTGGTACTTGGAAAGAGATATAATCCGTAATCAACAAAGATTTTTAATTAACTATTCCATCAAACAAAATAAGGCTCAAACTATGAAAAAAGTTATTTTTGTTCTAGCCTCAATTATGATTTATAGTATTGCATCAGCTCAGTTTGCTGGTATGATGCGCGGTCAGCAGGTAGAACCGCTTCCCGATGGTTTTAAACCTGCATCGACCAATACTTTTATTTCACAATACCCGGCTGTTAATGCACAGACACGTCAGGCTATGTTCAGAGTTGTTGCTCCGCATGCACAATCTGTTACATTGCAATTGGGTGGTAATCATGCGATGAAAAAAGATGAAAAAGGTGTCTGGTGGATTACAACTGATCCACTAGTTGTTGGCTTTCACTATTATGCCGTTCTCATCGACAGTGTTGCTGTTATGGATCGCGGGAGTAAGGCTTACTTCGGCAGCAATTGGGAATCTGCTGGAATTGAAATTCCGGAAGGTCCGGAGGGAGATTACTACAGGTTTAACAAAAATATACCACATGGACAGATTCGTTCCATTCTCTATTGGTCTGATGTGAATGGATTGGAACGTCATGTAAACGTGTATGTTCCCGCTGAATACGAAAAGAATCCTAAGAAAAAATATCCTGTTCTCTATCTTGTACATGGTTGGGGAGAAAATGAAAATGGGTGGTCCATACAAGGACACATGGCAAATATTATGGACGGATTGATTGAATCCAAAAAAGCTGTTCCTATAATAGTTATAATGCCCAGCGGTGATATTCAGACCAATTCCGATGTTCGTCAAGCTTCCGGATATATTACTAAAATTTATATCAGCGACCTGATTCCGTTCATTGACAAAACCTTCCGCACATACACTGACAAAGGGCACAGGGCTATGGCCGGATTGTCAAGAGGCGGCTTTCAGACCTGTATGACTGTTTTTAACAATATGGATAAATTTGCATGGATGGGTACGTTCAGCGGATTCTTCATCGGAATGCCCCGAAGAGGCGTAGCGGCTGCAACAGGTGGGGACAATATTGATTCGATGATTACAACCGCTTTCAACGGTGTCTTCAAGGATGCTGCCGCTTTCGACAAGCAGATAAACCTGCTGTTTATCAGCACTGGTACCGAAGAACGCAATCCCAAGGAAACGGTTGAAGCCCTCAAAGCTCGCGGCATCAAGCACATCATTTTCCACGAATCCCAGGGTACCGCTCACGAATGGTTGACCTGGCGTCGTGCCCTTAACGATTTCGCGCCAAGATTATTTAAATAAGAAAAATATTTTTGTTCTATATGAATCCCCACACTAATAATGTGGGGATTTTTTTTATGGATTGTTTTGTCCAGATGAAGGAAAAAATCAGGCAGTCAAGAATCTGTTTTTGACTGCCTGTTCGCTGGATGAGAATTGAAATGGGATAGAAACTAACAAATGGGTTGGATCATTCTATTTATTGGTCATGGGAGTGATAATTCTGTAATTCCCGCTTAAGTGCATAAGACTGAACAGGTACAACAGACCGTCATAATACGGATCGAAATATCCATCGGAGTAAGGTTCAAGTTTAGCATTCCAGATTGCATCGACAAATTTCCAGCTTTTGGTCTGTGTTCCCATAATAGACGCTGTTGCGGAGGTAGCTACTAATCCTAAGGAATGACGCAATGTACGGTATCCGCCTACAGGACGAACAAATTCTGGAAGAGTCCCATCTACATTAAACTGGTCTTCAAAAGTATCAATCCCCCTGCAGAAAAGGAAGTTTTGAATTCGTCTGCAATAATCCTGCTGCCATTCTTTATCTTTTGCATACCAGGAATAGTCCATGGCAATATTCATAGGGACTCGCCAGGAATCAAAACAAAAGTTTGAAGACCAATTACGGAATTTTCGCGGGGAGCCATCGAACTCGGTGGCGTCTGCATTCAAACCGGTTTTGTTAATACAAGCCCTGTGAAGAAAGACGCGTGCAGTATCGGCACAATCCCTGTAAAACTGTTCCTTGCCGTCTTTGGCATATTCAGCCCATACTTCAAAAAAAGCCGGTAAAAAATAGGAAGGATCCGTCCATTTGTACCCGCGTATATCAGGCGTAAAGGTAATCTTTTTTTGTTCAACGTTAAGAATATTCATTATTCCCTCTGTACCATCCTTACTCCACATTGCATCAAGTATTCTTCGGGCTTCGGCGTAATAATTGATCCCGGTTTCGTTTCCCCAGCGATTGGAGGCAAAAAGCAGAGCAGTTATAAAATACAATTCTCCGTCGGAAGCAGAACCTTCTGCTCTGTGTTTTCCGGTTTCCGGTTTTACACTCCATGCAAAATATGCATCCCGGGGTCCACCCTGATGCTGCATATTTCTTTTTGTCCACCGCCAGAGCCGGTCGAATACCTCCTTTTTATTGAGCTGTACCGCTATCATCATACCGTAGGACAATCCTTCAGTTCGGGCATCATGGTTCTTTAAATCGGAAACATATGCCATGGAATCACCCACTTCAAAATATACTCTGTTTGGTCCTTCAAAGAGATCGCTATATGCCCTGGCAACTTTCGCATCAATATCTTCTTGTTTATACCCGGCTTCTAAAAATATATTGCGATATTTACCTGTTTCCCAAGCACCTCTTTCCCAAGGTTTCATTATTCCACGAGGATCGTTAACGTCTTTATCGCCATCATCGGCAAGTGTTTCCTTCGAAATAAAAAATGCTGCAAAGAGTGCAATGAGATAAATATATTTTTTCATATGTAATCCCTTGTTTAAATAAAAGTTCTTCATCTCTGTATAGTTATCCGATTCGCAAAGATCGGTCGACGTTCGGATAAATATTAAATTTGATACTGTTAATATATGGCTTTTTTGTGAATCTGCTATTGTTTTAAGCGTTATATTTTTACTTCATCAATACACCGAAGACTTGCGTATACGTTAATAAAAATTATTTTCAATTCCGACGAGGTTAAAAACCACCCAAGAATATTGCATTGACGGCTAGAACAGGATACTACTGTGTCACTTGTTTTATTTCAGTTTTCTGCCGAACTTGTGGCGGAGGAATTTACATCTAATCAATTGAAAATGAGGCGAAAATGAAATTGCGTAATTGTCTAATTATTTCGTGCCTGCTGGCACAGAGCCTTGTTTTGGGGCAACAGGCTAATATCAACTTGGAACACAAACCTCAAAAGAACAAAGAAAATCTCATTCCTTTCAGCGCACCGCTCAACTCGCCGGATGTTCGCGATGATAGGATGGTTACGTTTCGGTTGAAGGCGCCCGCTGCGAAAGACGTGAGACTCTCGGGTGTGGCTATTCTTACTGCACTTGGAAAATCAGGCCAGCCTGTCCCATTCATGAAGGGGGAAGATAATGTGTGGACCCTGACCGTAGGGCCTCTCAGGCCGGATATGTATATCTATTATTTTAACGTTGACGGAGTTCAGATTGCCGATCCCAGCAACTCCGTAGCAGGATTTACTGCTATGCCGCCCTATAGCCAGTTGGTTGTGCATGACAGTATCCCTGCATATTACGATGCCCGCAACATTCCGCATGGTATGGTGACGCGCCACATTTATCATTCAGACGTTACGAATGGAGAACGTGAACTCTATGTTTATACGCCTCCAGGTTATGATCGCAATAAAAGTTATCCTGTCCTTTATTTGGTGGGAGGAAGCGGCGATTTACCATCAAACTGGGTATACGATGGACGTGTGAATTTTATGATGGACAATTTGCTGGCGGATGGTAAGGCTCTCCCGATGGTTATTGCCATTCCAAACAATCAGGTCGTTCATCGTAATCATCCAAGGCATGCCGAGTTGACGTTCAAGGTATTCGAAGATGAACTGCGGCAGCATATCATTCCGCTGGTCGAGCGTGAGTATAGTGTCTGCCGCGGTCCAAAGGGCCGTGCGCTTTCGGGTTTATCCATGGGCGGGCGCCACACCATGTTCGTCGGATTCAATTCATTGGATATGTTCGCCTCTTTTGGAGTGCTCAGTGCTGGTGACGTCAATAGCGAGAACTCGATTGCTAAGTTCCTCAATGATCCTGACGTTAATAAAAAAATCGATTACCTTTTTGTTGGCCAGGGTACGGTTGAGGCTGAAGGTCGGATGGGGGCCCGCTGCATAGCCCTGCATGAAGCTCTTTTGCACCACAATATTCTGCACGAGTATTATGTTGGCGGATATGGCGGTCATGACTGGGCCACGTGGCGCCACTTGCTCTATTACCGTTTTCTGCCGAACTTGTGGCGGAATGATTAACATTTATTAAAAGGAACCATTCTTATGAAGAAGATAGCTTTATTAGTTGCAATGCTGGTGGTTTTCAATTCAATACAAACAACCATCGCCCAAACTGTAGAAAAAAAACGGATTGTTCCAGGAGAACAGGCACCTCCAGCAGATCCGGGACAGAAAAATTTCGGCGGACCACGCCCCGCTGTCGGCGCTGGTGTACAAAGGCCGGCAATTCGGCCACCACGCCCGGTACCAAAAATTCAGACGATTTCGCTGGAGGAGATATCAATGAGCGATCCCTTTATCTATCCCGACGAAAAATCTCATACTTATTATCTGACTGGCACAGGTGGCCGTCTCTACAAAAGTACAGACCTGAAGATGTGGACAGGTCCTTACCCGATCATAGACCTTACGGGAACATGGATGGATGGACTCTGGGTAGCAGCGGCTGAGATTCACCCAATAGGGAATAAATACTATTTAGCCGGCACCTGGAGCGACCACAGC
>Ga0315555_1002794_pt1 | contig 12196 bp, 8 predicted proteins | sample SalMarSW160380MG_FD_202113 | JGI IMG/M metagenome (GOLD analysis project Ga0315555, IMG submission 202113) | Salt marsh sediment microbial communities from the Plum Island Ecosystem LTER, Massachusetts, United States - Salt Marsh Sediment SW1603-80 ...
TGCGAATAATCATATCCCGTTAATCGAATCGACCGGCGATGATGAATATCTGGATCATATTTCATAATTGTATGGGCTGTACGGGCGAATCTGCCTGTTGGGGCGAACCTTGTTGGGGCGAACCTACGTGTTCGCCCTCTCTCTTCCCGCCCTGTTCGCCCTGATTCACTTGGAGGAGTTTCTCTCCTGCTTTATTGGCCACTCATTGTGGTTTAAAGAACTCAACTAAAAAGCTTCATCAAGAGTTTTTGCTTTGTTTAATCTCTCTATTGATGTGTATCGAGAATTGTATAATGCCTTAACAGTTCCTTTGGCCACAAGTTTAATTGGGTCGATTTTCTTCGCTGGTTCAGAAAAACGTAAGATGTATTTGTTAGAATCTTTCCATTGCTCAATTGATTTTACTGTAGCTATATGAGTAATTGCGGAAATAGGTGCAACCTGATATGCTGCGATATATTTAATCTTTGGGATCATACTTGGATGAATACGAATTGAATACCAGCAATTTTCTCCAATAAAAGTTTCCTTAAATCCATCTTCTCTCGCAGGTACAACAATTGTATCAATTTCAGATGGGTCAACAGTTTTTGTATTGGTTGTAGTTTCTTTTTTAGATGAAACTACGGGCATAGAAACATCAGCTAAAAATGGCTCAAATTGATATATTCGTTCCCCGTCAGAGTTAACATATCGTTGTAATATTATAATTTCTACTGGAAAGCGAAATTGCCGTATCAAAGCACTTTCAAGTTCATCTGATATTTCATCAATGATAACAAGAACATTAAATTTGTCGTCCCCATATATCATCTTTTCCAGCAGAAAATCTATATTTTCAAAATCGTTTTCGTTAGCATAATCCACGCATTTCCCAAGTGCTTCTTTATCTTTTATTAGAGCCTCTTTGACAAGTGCTTTAATTTTTTGTGGTGAGCTTTCAAACGATAGCGAAAACTCTAAGACCTGGACAGCAATATGTTTCAAGGGTTCATGTTTTACTAATTCATTTTCTACAACATATAATTTTGGTTCTTTTTTGCTCGAGAGCTCTATTAAGTAGCCGTCCGGTATGTTCTTTGTTTTCCCCTTAGAACCTATTTTCTTTTTGATATCGAGATAGATTCTTTCCTCGCCAAACAAAGTCTCACGTAATTCGAGTATCGCTGATTCAAGGTCGACTTCCAATTCAAACGGTTCATTCTCATAAATCTTATTAGGCGCCCAAAGCATTATTCAATTCTCCTTTATTTTGCTCCATTGCTTGATAACATTGTTTGCAAAATTTTTTCCTATGCAAAGAATGTAAAAATTTATCCTTTATATTTTCCGCATAATAAATATCGCCTGCCTTAATTAATTGATGGCAGCTTGTGCAATTATGGCCAGTTCGAGCCTTTGTTTGCTTATAATAAATTAGATTGTCGTATTTACTCATGCTTTTTCTTTCTCGCTATTTTACATCCCGCTTAAATCTTCAATCACGTCTCAATCCTTTTGTGATAATCATTTCGCGGTCGATTATTTCGTAAAGCTCCATAAGGTCTTTCTTTGTCATATCAAGGCCGATGTCAGTATGTTATTTATAACATCCGAGAGAAGTCTGTCTTGGTTTGTAATGAATTGAGTCGTCATGCTATTAAGAGTATTCCTCGGCGTTTAATACACGCTATATTTATATTTCTCCGCCATTCGCTGTTTCCTGAATCTGTTTACCACGAATAATTTCAAATGCCGTCAGGCATCCCCTGGCGGACTACACCGGAGGTGTATAAAAATGTTACTACTTAAGGCCAACAAATACAATCAGATTTTACGTGACAAAAAATGAGCAATTATGCCCCCAATTCAGACAGGTTCCCTCATATATACAAAAATCATGAGAAAATACACTCTTCCGCTTGCGGTTACCGCTGACAGGACGTAGAAATTCGTAAACCCTACCCTGCCCTTATCCTGTCAGCGGTGTTCCGTGCTGTGTTTGTCTTAAATCGCAGCAAAGGTCAAAGGCTTCGACCGAGCTCAGCCGAACGTCTTGTCACTTAATCACCACGACAGCGTCACCACCAACTGCATGAGCAGTCGTGACAGCATCTCCGCCATAACTAATAGCAGTAGCAGTGGCATTACCGCCTTTGACAATGCATGATGGATTGCATAAAGGCTTGCACTTAATCACTAAAGTAGCGTCTCCACCAATTGCCTGAGCAGCCGGGTCGGCACTTCCGTTATAGCTCACAGCAGTAGCAGTAGCATCACCGCCCTTAACGATGTATGACGGATTGCATGTAGGCTTGCACGGTGAATTGAAGTGATGCTTCCACGGTGGAACACACGGCCACCAGCAGAACCGGCGAATTACCGGATAATGGCAGCCAATAATACATGTTTGTTGCTGAAAGCCGACCGCACCACAGAAATAGTATGAGTGCGCTATTGGGCCGTGACCAACTATAGCTGTGTGATAGGATGCAAACAGTGAATGGCCGGCTGTATGCCCAATGGCTGCAAAACCGGCAGTAGTTAACAGCAAAACTGCCGCCAAAGAAAATACACATTTCTTAAGCACTTCGATACCTCCTTTCATTTTTCAATACAGGATGTCTGAAAGCTCGATAAAAATCAAGTAGTCAATCTTGATGTTATTGAAAATGAGGACACCTTCTCTCTATCTAAAACAGACTGAAGGCAGGTCAAAGGTATCCCGCCATGTGCATTATTACAAACCGATCTTTGCCGGCCTGCGGCAATTCGGCAGCATCTCTATATGGGAATGGTTGTGGAGAATGAGGCTATACTTATTCTCTTTGGCATCGATTTATGAATTGCTTTTAACTTTTTGCCTGGTCGAGGATGAGGTCCTTTACTTTCTGACTGGGAAGATTAAGTGCACCGTAAGCAGCAGCGGCTGCTCTTCTCAAATCGGGGTCAGTCTCGTCCGAGCTGATAAGTGCATAAATCTCGTCAAGTACATTTTCAGCAAGCATATTGGCGTTTATTTTCGCCGAAATAGCTAACGAGTTAAACGCCAATATTTGCACATCCAGCACGTTGCTGTTATCCAGAGCCATTGCTGCTATCGCCCGTTGGGCGTCAGGACTGCTTAAATGAGCCAAAATCTGGCTGGCAAGAATCCGAATTTCAGGACGCTCATCATTAGTTGCATTTATAATCGAAGGCTGAGCCAATGATAAATCAATGACCCGATTGCGAGTTTGAGCTAATTTGAGCATGGCATTAGCTGCTCGAAAGGCATAACTGATAGCTAAATCCCCATTCCAGCGTTGTGAATTTTGGCCGACCTGCTCACCGCTTTGTGCGAGAGCCTGTGCCAAATTCTCAGCGACCAGCCTACTCTCGGCGAATCCCTGCTGGGGCCCGGCTAAAGCTACAGCTATCGCTGCACTATATCTTACGGCTCTATCATTGAAAGACAGGGCCTGAAGCAGCGGCTGGGATGAGCCTAATGCGTAAAATAGTGACTTCTCGCCGGCAGTGACAGCCAACGCCTCGACAGCACCAAGTGCTACATCGGCATTTCCATCTTTAACAGCCCGCGCTAACGCATGATGCAGATATTCAGGGCCTGCTGTGGTGGCATAGACAAGCGCATCAGCATGTTTTTGGCCAAAATAAGCCGGCATTTCAATACCGGCAGACTCGGCTTTGAAAAAGGAAGCCAACCACAAGCCAATAGCCAAGCCAAATCCCGGATCAGACTTCAATGCCCATTCGCAGCACCGCATCGCCATAAGTTCGTTGAAATAATCCTTATCGACCTCCTCTCGAACCAGGCGCTGGCGAGCTGAGTCCCAAAACCATATATTGGCAAAATCAACATTCTCTGACGGAGCTAAGGATTGGGAGTGGTAATAATAGTTTTCCGCAAGCCGGAAGAACAGCTCCGCAGCGGGGACTTGTGCCGCCGCCGGATCAATCTCTCTAATACCGGCCATAGCCAAGCTGCTAAGCTGGCTGGAATTGTCCTTTTCGACAATGTATTTTAAATGGGCCAATGATTGGGGATAACCGATGCTGCCCAAGGCCTTTATTATTTCAGCTTTAATCGCAACGTTTTCGCCCTGCAATGCGGCTACGAGCGGCCTTATTGCAGGCCTGCCGATTTGTGGAAGCGCCCATATAATGTTCGGCAATTCATCCGTACGAGTATCATCAGCCATCGCATCGAGCATAAAGCCAATCGCATATTCGCCTGCATTTTTGAGCCTTTGAACCGCTGTGAGTCTGCCGCGTTCCGTGCCGCTTAGCCTTTTTATCTCCTCTACGATAATCTTAGGTTCACTGCGACGGACAAATCTGCCATGCTCGATGATATCCAGAACCCTTCCGGCAAGCTCGACTAACTCTGCGTCGGGTGAGTGCTCCTGAACTCTTAACAGGAACGAAAAACCAGTGGGATTTTGTTGACTTAAGTTAAATAATTCCAATGGATTAGGCTCACTTTCCAATATAGCCTGTGCGTATCCCTTGGCTAAGTCGAACCTGCCGATTTTAGTATAATGCAAGAAATCGTTCCAGTTGTCTTCAAGACTTTGGCAAAAGGCATCGCTAACAAAAGAAAGTCCGATTGCCAAGATTGCTGCGGCAATTTTTCTATTTAGCATCTATATCTCTCCAAAACTTGTATATTCTGCGGAATTCGGGGCCTCCCTGTCTCCGGCCTGCAGATAAAAATTAGCCATTATAAATAATCGTTCCTCCAAACCACATACTACAATAAAATCCATTTTCTGTCAATAAAAACCCGCTTCATATAATCACGATAACGGAACCTTCTATCTTCCTTATATATGGATGTTATAGCAGTTCTTAATATAATATAGGACGTAACGGTTCGTTTTGCTTAGAGCGGGTTAGCAGCGAATAATGCAAAGAAAATATATCCCTCTCCTGAAAATGCAAGGATTACAGCACTTGGAAGAAGCAACCGGGTAACAAACCGCAGATTCATCATATATTTCTGAACTATCGGAAACTCCGGGTAACGTAATTGGATTTCTCTCTCAGCACAGCCTTATCGGAAGATTTGCCGTCCCGGTAGGCTCTCTGTCGATCTTATCAGCAGTCCAAATTTCTGAAACGCACTTCGATTAAAAACGCAGGCACATTCTTTGAATACCTCGATTCACTCATAATTTGCGATTTATAACACAAAAGTAGTACGACAAAAATTACAAAAATTTTCAAAAAAGGACAAAATCGTAACAAAACGGTAATATTCTTCTTTTATAATTACCTTTGGCAAAGATAAAATTTATTAATCTATTTTTGAAAGGAGCTAATTATGAAAAGGTTGAAAAGTATCATCCTTATCTTTCTGCTGGCCATTGGCTTGTTTAGCACAGTTGCACTTGCCAAGTCGGCCGGCGTGATGTTGCAGGAAGGCCTTTATGCCGAGGAGATAGAGGGTGACCTTGATGCTGCAATCAAGATTTACCAGCAGATAATAGCTGACCCTTCGGCTAACCGCTCTCATGTAGCGCAGGCACTGTATCGGCAAGGCATGTGCTATATGAAAAAGAAAGATGAACAACAGGCAAAAGCAGTTTTTCAGAAATTGGTTCAACAGTACGGAGATCAAAAAAATCTTGTTGAAAAGGTCAAACCTTTGCTTGCTGATCTCATGAACCACGACCCCGCCACATTGATGCCGCCGGATACACTGGCCTATGTTGAGTTAGGCAATCCCGGAAGACAGATTGAGACAATTCTCCAGATGCTCAAAGGTACTCCTTTTGAGAATCCCCTCGCTGCTATTGGTGCCGGCAAGGGTCCGGGCCAGGTTGGCACAGGCGGTAGGTCACCCGCAGATATGATGGCTGCTCTGTTGAATCCGAGCATGATGGCGGAATTTAAGAAAATACGGGGCATGGCTGTTGGCATTACAGGTATTAGACAACAAAACCCACCATTAATTGCCGTATTGTATCCTGGCAAGAGTGATGCTTTACGCGGCCTGATTTTGGCAGGATTGGGTATGGTTGGAACACCAGGCGAGCCTATTGAAGGTATGCAGACCCTCAATATTATGAACACCACTGGTGTAGCACACGATGATGAAGTAATAATCATCGCAAACCCTAAGGAGCGGCTGACCTGGTGTATCAAGCAATATAAGGGTATTACCAACGAGCCAACACTTTCTTCGGAGAATAAAGTATTTGCTAAAATCAGAAAGGAAGATCGCCAGGCTAACGCCATTACAGTTTGGGTGGATGGCGCCCGCACTTATTCCGCTGTTTCCGGAATGCTGGAACAAATGGGGCAAGCAGAACAGCTTCGTGTAGCTGATGGTATTGCTGATATTAAAAACATCGAGGACGTAATCACCACAATTTTAATTGAGCAAGCGGGCATCGCAGTAGATACCGGCATCAACTTTAAAGACAATCACAATTGTCTGCCGTATAAAATGATGCAAACTCCAAACCTGAGCAAAAATGGTTTTATGGGCATTCCATCTGAAGCGGTTGCCGTGGCCAGCTTTGCATTGGGAGAGGCTGGAAGCAGCAGTATCGAGAATGCACAAAACGCTGTCGAGAAGCTGACGGGCCTGAGCCTCGGACGTGAAATTTACGCCAACATCGAGCAGGTAAATCTCTTTGCGGTGCCGCCTCAAACAATGGCTAATGAAGGTTGGAATATCGAGCAATTATTATCATGTTTCGGTGTGGCACTGACCAGCCGCAATCCCCAACACACTCGCCAGCTCCTTACCCAGATTTTGGAGATAGCTAATCTGGTGGCAACTGTAGCAGGAGCTAAACAATCAGTTGAGCAGCCCGATGCCGCTGAAGGCAGATACGTGCTGCCGCTCGGACCTGACCAGAAGATTTCCTTCTTCTTAGGTCAGCGTGAAAAAACCACTGTTCTGGCATTTAGTCCTGATGTTCTCAATGCATCGCTATCGGCTGTTGAGATGAAGAAATCTGCTATAACTGCTGGCGTTTTGCAGGAGCCCCTAAAGAAAGTGACCACCAATACCAGTAAATTGGTGCTGGTCAATGTCGGTGGAGCTATACAAATTGCTAATTCCAACATCAATCTCGGTCCCAGGGACGCTGAAGGTGGTCCACACCAACTGCTTGCTCAGTTGGCACAAAACTTCAACAAAACTACCATCCAGTTATGTACTGAAGAAAAGCTTAATAGCTTCAATATCCATGCCGGCATAAGCGAACTACCACCTGTAAACGACGTGTTCGTACCAATGATGCAGCTTACCGAGGTTCTGCACAAGGCCAAGTCTGAGGCAGAGGCAAAGAAGAGAAAGAAAGTAGTTCCCGCCGATATTAAAAAAGCGAGTCAGCCTCCGGTAATAGATGCAACAGAAGATGACATCTGGTCCGACGCCAGGATGTACAAGCTCGAAAAAGTGATATATTCACCTATCTCATCCGATGAAGACTTCTCAGCTTACTACAAGGTCATGTGGGATAAAGAAAATCTGTACATGCTGGTTGATGTGACCGATGATAATCTTACAAACGACTCAGGTTCAGATCAGTGGTACATGGATGACTGTATTGAGGTCTTTATCGATGCTGACAATAGTAAGTCGGACAGCTTTGACGAGAATGACTACCAATATCACTTCGACTGGGACAAAAGCAGCCCGGCGATGGGTGAGGATAAGCACGGCAAAACGGACAATGTAGAATTTGCAATGGTAACATCCTTCGACCCGGCTCAGGACGGGACGGAAAAAGGATATCGTACTGAGATCAAGTTTCCATGGTCAACCTTAGGAACGAAACCATCTGCAGGAGCATCAATTGGTCTGGAAGTTCACGTCAATGATGATGACGATGGTGACCGGACCAAGCTGGCTTGGTGGGGCACAAAAGATACTGCCTATGCCGATCCACGAACTTTTGGAACAGCCCTGTTAGTTGATTTAGTGGGCTGGTGGAAACTTGATGAGGCCGAAGGCACCACCGCTTCTGACTCATCCGGCTACGGACATGCCGGTACACTCATGGGCAGTCCGGTGTGGCAGCCGAGCGGCGGTAAAGTCGATGGTGCGCTGGAGTTTAATGGCAATGGTGATTATGTAAATCTTGGTCGCAAATCGAACTTTGACATAACCGAGCTTATTACCGTAACAGCATGGATAAAGGTAAGCCGGTTCGAGAATGATTGGTCGGCGATCGTCACTAAGGGTGATAGCGCCTGGAGGCTCCAGCGAGATAGTGGCACTAATTGTCTCGAATTTGCCTGCTCCGGTCTAAACGTACCCGATACCCAGTGGAACAATATCCTTGGAAAAGTGAACGTAAATGATGGCCAATGGCATCACGCCGCTGGAGTATATGACGGCTCGAAGCTCTATTTATATGTTGACGGCAGGTTAGACGTTTCGTCGAACGCTCCCGGCAGTATCAATGTCAATGACTATCCTGTTTATATAGGCGAAAATGCAGAAGAAACTGAACGATTCTGGCATGGCCTTATCGATGACGTGCGCATTTACAATTATGCCCTCGGTGAAGGCGAGATTTTGGCCTTAGTCAAGGCAGACTAAGCGGTTAGTATATGAAGACCAGAGCAAAGATAAACAGTGGTTATAACCAGTTGAGGTGGGTGGTATTGCTGATGGCGATAGCAGTGATACTACCCACCGTATGCTTGCTTTGGTTTATGAGCCGGGCGGTCAAGAACGAACGTCTGGCTATCAAGCAAAAACTTACCGACGTGTACAAGCAGCGGCTGGAGACACTGAGCAATACTTTTAATGACGTTTGGTTGAGTCGAATAGGAATTCTCGAACAACAAGCGATGACTAAACGTCAGCCTATTGAGGTCTTTGAGAGGCTTGTGGGACGAGACGAAACCGGCGGCTCAAGGATATGCGATGCGATTATTATCTTTGACAGCAATGGAAGGCTGCTTTATCCGATTACCGGAGATGGAGGGCCACCGGCTGAATTTTCAGATGAGTTCAACGAGGCATGGGACTTTGAATTTACTGAAGAGGATATTGTACAAGCATTAAGATTATATGAACGAATCTCTAATTCTTTCGTTGATGACTACACACGCTATAGTGCTTTAATGGGCCAGGTTAGGTGCCTGAGGAAGCTGGGAGAAATTGAACGGGCAGTTGCTCTATGCAAAAAAATAGCTTATGAACAAGCTCCTGAAAATAAAAATTCATCTGTCACAGCTTTGATCGCTCGGGCAAGAATCTTACTGGTAAATCTGAACAAGCAAAGCGAAGAGGGTCTGGCGCAATCCGATTTGCACAATCTGATAAGCTCTGCCATCAATTACGCTACCGACAGCGGTTACGGCTTTTTACCAATGCCGTCAGGGACGAGGGTTTTTCTTCTGCGTAAATCGCTCGAAATAGCTGAAGAAAGCAAATGGGCTGAAGAATTGAAACCGCAGGTTCTAAAGGCAAAAGACCTGCTTTCAGCCGAGGCATTAGCCGCATCAGCTCTCGACAAATATTATACTGCGTCGGCAACAGAGCCCTGGTCTGAAGAGGATGCACTAAAAATGGTATCGCTTCTGCGTGCGACGCTGGATACAATTGAAGAATTCCAATGGAGCTGGACCGAGCAACTGCAACAACAAATATCTACGGTATTAGATTCATATCGTGCCGGTAAAGTTGCTGCTGCTGCTACGTTTGATCAGCCTGCATTTGCCACGACATTTGGTTCCTGGTCCGAAGATAGCCTTCGCAAGCTAAGCTTGCCGGAAGATGTCTTCGGGATGTATCACACCATAGGCGCTAAGACGTACCTATTGTTACAGAAAGCAGACAGGTTCAATCTTGACTTTGATGTATGCCGAGATGCTCTTAATGAAGCCGGCGTTTCCTACAGAGTAACAGATAATTCTGGTAAGCATATCTGCGGTTTGGAAAGCCCGAAAAGTGCTGCTTTTTATAAAGCACCGTTGGGAAAATTTTTTCCAGGATGGTACGTTGAAATTCATTTTACCAATTCCGATATCTTTGAAAGAGCAGCCGGCCGACAGGCTGTCATATATATGTGGACGGGACTGCTGGCTATTGCCGTGATAATTGCAGCCGGATTATTAGCTGTGCAGGTTGTAGGAAAACAGATAAAGGCAAATAAGCTAAAAAACGATTTTATTGCAACCGTTTCACATGAATTGAAAACACCGCTGGCCTCGATGCGCGTCTTGGTGGATACGCTGTTGGAAGGTAACGTAAAGGGCCAGCAGCAAGTGACGGAATATTTACAATTGGTTTCAAAAGAAAACGAAAGATTGAGCAGATTGATTGACAATTTCCTTACCTTTTCAAGAATGGAGCGTAACAAGCAGGCGTTTGAAATCCTTAGAACCCATCCTGCTGCAATTGCTCGTGCCGCTGCTGAGGCGGTTAAGACCAAACTGAGCAAAGGCCGATGCAGATTTGAAGTGGAAATCAACGAGGATTTACCGGAAGTGCTGGCTGACCGTGATGCGGTGGTGACAGTGCTTGTGAATCTGTTGGACAACGCGTACAAATATTCTTATGATGACAAGTACATTGAGCTGAGAGTATTCAGAGAGAATGATTCGGTTTGTTTTCGCGTTTCTGACAATGGAATCGGCATGTCACGCCGTGCAGTCAGGAAGATATTTACGAGGTTTTATCAGGTTGACCGCAGCCTTACGCGTCGTGTAGAAGGTTGTGGATTGGGCCTGAGCATTGCGAAATTCATCGTCGATGCCCATAAAGGTTCAATTTCTGCGGATAGTAAAACCGGACAAGGCAGCAGCTTCACCATCAGACTGCCGGTCGTTAATTAGGCCCGAACAGGAAAGGATTACTCAATGAAAAGCGTGCTGATAATTGAAGACGATCCGTCCATGCTGCGGGGCCTGGAGGATAACTTCGAGTTAAAGGGCTATCGCGTCAAGACCGCTCGGGATGGCGAACAGGGCCTCAATGCAGCACTGGCCGAAAATCCCGACCTGATTATACTCGATATTATGCTGCCCAAGATCAATGGCTTTGAAGTATGCAGCCACATTCGCGAAAAAAATCTTGATATGCCTATAATTATGCTTACGGCCAAGGATCAGGAATCAGACATTATACTTGGGTTGAATCTGGGCGCCGACGACTATGTAACCAAGCCGTTCAGTATTAAAGAGCTATTAGCCAGGACCGAAGCTTTTATGCGACGCAGAACAAAAGAGGAACCTGAAGTTTATGAATTCGGCGATTGTCGGCTTGATACAATCTCCGAGACTTTAATACGCAACGGCAAGCAAGTTAAACTTACACCTGGAGAATTTAAGATGCTGCATATGTTCCTTAGAAGGGCTGGATGCTCACTAACATGTGATGAAATACGCAACACGGTATGGGGTTATTCACACTTTATTACTTTACAAGATATTGACCGTACTGTCACTACATTGAGAAATAAGATTGAACCCGATCCTAAAAACCCAACGTTCATTCGCACTATAAAAGTAATTGGTTACAAATTTGAACTGCCTGAGACAAATGGAAACGATACTAATAGTAGAAGATGACCCGGCCATGCTGCGGGGCTTGAAGGATAACTTCGAGTTCAAAGGCTACTGTGTGCTGACAGCAGCCGACGGAGAGGAAGGATTGAATCTCGCTCTCAATAAAAAGCCCGACCTAATTATCCTCGATATTATGCTGCCTAAGATAAACGGCTATGAAATATGCCGACTTATTCGTGAAGAAAAGCTTGATATGCCCATAATAATGCTGACCGCCAAAGGTGAGGAATCGGATATTGTGCTGGGCCTTAATCTTGGAGCCGACGATTATGTCACCAAGCCCTTTAGTATAAAGGAGCTTCTTGCCCGTGCGGCAGCGTTTCTAAGACGAAGCAAACAAGCTGAGCAGGATGTTTACGAATTTGCAGACTACCGACTTGACATACCGGCGAGAAAATTCACCCACAAGGGAAAAGAGATTGAGCTATCGCCGAAGGAGTTCAGATTAATGGAGCTTTTTGTCAAAAGAATAGGCCGAGCACTTACACGTGATGAGATATTAAATGCCGTTTGGGGTTATGATTGTATTGTCAGTCCGCGGAGTATCGACCGGTTCGTTGCTACTCTGAGAAACAAAATAGAACGCGATCCACATAACCCGGCCTTCATTCACACTATACGAGAAGTCGGCTATAAATTCGAGCCGGAATAAATTCATTAAAACAGAGCCGCG
>Ga0315555_1002797_pt1 | contig 12191 bp, 7 predicted proteins | sample SalMarSW160380MG_FD_202113 | JGI IMG/M metagenome (GOLD analysis project Ga0315555, IMG submission 202113) | Salt marsh sediment microbial communities from the Plum Island Ecosystem LTER, Massachusetts, United States - Salt Marsh Sediment SW1603-80 ...
ACCATTGTGCTCTGCGGCGACCTACCAGCTTTAGCATTTTGCCAGAACTTTTTGATTACCTATTCTGATATTCTTCTCTTTACCACTGAAACTCTTTTTTCTGCAGATTTGGTTTGACGTTCTTTGGCAAAGTTTTGAACGGATGTTAGCTTCTTTAGCGTCGTCAGCCATGCTGCCGCCTTAATGTCGGTATGAAATACCCAGTCTCTTTTTACTTCTATAGCTTCTTTTGGACAAACTTTTTGACACGCAGAACAGAAAAGGCAAAACTCAGATGAGACTACAGGTTTGCCGTCCTCACCTAACTCAATCGCATGTGTAGGACATATGTCTATGCAAGCCCTACACCCCTCTGGACACAAGTCTGCATTTAACTTGATAGTCCCTTGAAAAGGCTTTTTCACGCGTATAGCGCCTAAGGGGCAGGCTGCCTCGCAAACTTTGCAATATAGGCAAAGAGGTTCGTTGATCTCCACATCAGTAACTCGCAAAATTTTCCCATCTTCTGAGCGCTTGGTTAACACGTTAATGGCTTTTGTAGGGCATGACTCTTGACATTCAAGTTCGCATTCTGGCTTGAAATAGCAGACATTTTTCGCGACTTTTATTTCCTTTAACAAAACTGGAAAGGCTTCGTTTTTCACAATAGTTGCAATCTCCTTTCCATCAACCTCCATTTTCAAGGCGTTGACAGGGCATAGCACCACACATTCGCCGCAAAAGATGCAAGAATCAATTTTGATGTCAATTGATGGTTTTTTCTTAAGACGCCCATCAACAACTGAATGCGGACGCTGCTCTATAGCCTCTTTGGGACAAATTTCAGCGCAAATACCACATCCGACACATAATTCCTTGTTCAAGCGTAAAAGATAGCTTCTTGTCAGAAAATTCCGTTTGATCTGAAGCTCTTTTCTCTTCTCTTGTTTAACAGTTTCTCCGCGCAACACATCCACCGTCTAATGGATTTTTATCTTTTCCAATAACTATCAACTTAGGCTGCTTCCTTTGGTTTCTTAGGCGTCAAACTTGCGATTGTCTTTTCTATCTCTGCCTTTGTGACGCCGTCCACGATTTTCTGCATTTCCCTAATCTTTGACGCAAACTTTTCACCCTCAGCAGCACTTATCCATGCCAGTTGAAGCCTGTTTTTGTCTAACCCTAACCTCTCCAATTTGCCCCAAAGTCTTTCAACCCGTTTCTTAGTTTGATAATTGGCATCTATGTAGTGGCAATCATTCAAGTGGCAACCTGCAACCAGCACGGCAGCTGCCCCGTTTCTGAAAGCTCTTTCTACGAATTTTGTGGCTACTCTGCCTGAACACATTGTTCGGATGATTCGCACGCTGGGTGGATATTGCATTCTGCTTACTCCTGCAAAGTCTGCCCCAGCGTAAGAACACCAATTACAGCAAAAAGCCACAATTTTCTTGTCCGCATTTTCTTTGGTTGCCGCGTCTATCTGTGCATAAATTTCTGCATCAGTGAAATGCCGCATCTCTATTGCTTCGAACGGGCACTCGGCGCCACATGTGCCACAGCCCGCACATGCCGCCTCAATCACTTCAGATTTTTTCGTTTCTTTGTTCACAGTAATTGCATTATAGGGACATACTTTGGTGCATAAACCACATCCAGTACATTTGTCCAGTAAAACCCTTGACGTGATAGCTTCAACGGTCACACTGCCCTTAGCCATAAGTATTCCCGCGCGGGCTGCCGCAGCACTTGCCTGCGTCACACTGTCTTTAATGTCCTTTGGACCTTCAGCGCAACCGGCAAGAAAGACCCCTCCCGTGGGCGTATCTACGGGCCTCAATTTCGGATGAGCTTCCATGAAGAAGCCGTCTGATGTTTTAGATAATGTAAGAAGGCGTTGAATGATACTGCTATCGTCTCTGGGTTTGATACCTATTGACAAAACCACCATTTCAGTTTCCATTTTGTAGAATTTATTTGCTGATGTGTCTTCCCCGATGAGACGCAGATTATGTGTATCTTTGTCTTCAATTATTTCTCCTGGTAGACCACGAATGAAGATTGCACCTTCCTTTTTCGCTCTCCTGTACAGATCCTCAAAACCTTTACCATAGGCCCTTATGTCTATATAGAAAACGTACAACTTGGTTTCGGGCCAGTGCTCTTTGATTAAGAGGCAGTCCTTAATCGTGTTCATACAACATACGTTACTGCAATATGAAGCGCCTTTTTTGTCAGATAAAGAGCGCGAGCCTATACACTGGATGAAGGCAACGCTCTTGGGAATGTTCATGTCACTTGGCCGGACTAGACGCCCTCCAGTAGGTCCACCAGCATTTATGATTCGCTCAAATTCCATGGACGTTATTACATTAGGAAACTTCATGTAGCCATATTCTGTTAGGGCAGCAGGATCAAACACGTCTACGCCTGTGGCTACAATGATTGTTCCGACTTCCAACTCGACTACTTCTTCTTTTGCGGTGAAATCTATGGCATCAGGGCCACAGGCTTCCTTGCACTTTGCACAGGTGTTCTCGCCTATGCCGAGGCAGCTTTTTTCATCAATTAAGTAAATGGCTGGAACGGCTTGGGCGAAGGGAGTATAGATTGCTTTTCTCCATGTGAGCCCCTCCTCAAATTCATTAGGCACTTCCACGGGACATACTTTAACGCAATCGCCGCAGGATGTGCATTCCTTTTTAACATATCTCGGCTTTTTCTTCACTTTAACTTTGAAGTTTCCAATGTATCCACTGACTTCTAAAACTTCACTGTTTGCCAATAATTCAACGTTTGGATGCCTGCCGACGTCTGACATTTTTGGCGCAAGAATGCAGATTGAGCAGTCCATCGTTGGAAAGGTTTTGTCAATCTGTGCCATTCTTCCGCCTATGCTTGGACTCTTCTCGACAAGATAGACCTTATAACCAGTGTCGCCCAAATCCAAGGCTGCTTGGATACCTGCAACTCCTCCGCCTATAACTAAGGCTTTTCTGGCTACTGGAACTACAGCTTCTTCTTGGGGCTCAAGTAACGCCGCTTTCGCAACAGCCATAGCGACTAAATCCTTAGCTTTCTCGGTAGCCTTTTCAGGCTCGTACAGATGTACCCAGCTGCAGTGTTCCCTAATGTTAGCCATCTCGAACAGGTACTTGTTTAACCCAGCCGCTTCGCATGTTCTCCTAAAAGTCGGCTCGTGAAGTCGAGGAGTGCAAGAGGCTACAACCACTCGGGTTAAATTATGCTCCTTAATGTCTTTTTTAATTGTTTCTTGCCCAGGATCGGAGCAAGTGTACAGATTATGCGTCGAAAGAACGACATGAGGCAGAGCGGAAGCATACTTTGCCACTTCTTCACAGTCAACTGACCCAGCTATGTTTTTCCCACAATGGCATACGTAAACGCCTATCCTGATTTTGTCGGCTTCAGGTTGCTGTTTTTGTGCTTCATTTTGCTTTTCCGCCATTTTCATCTACTCCGTTCTAGATTTTTTGTCCAAGGCTTTTTCCACAAGCACTGAGAGGTCATACACTTTTAAATCAATCTTTGATCGCTTAACGGGTAACTCGCCATCCATTGCACATTTCAGGTGAATCTGGCATTTAGGACAGGCTGTAATTAACCATTCGGCTCCAGTTGCCTTTGCCTCTTTTAATCTGTCTAACTGAATTTGTTTAGAAAGTTCTCCGCAATTCAACCATGCACTTACTCCACAGCAAAGCGAGTTTTCTCTGCTCCGTTCCATCTCCAACAAATCTATTTCAGGAATGCTCTTGATGACGCTTCGGGGAGGATCATACACGCCCATATGTCTGCCAAGTCGACATGGGTCATGGTAAACCACCTTTTTATCTTTGAACACTTCAGGAAACTCGAGCTGTTCTTTCTCGATTATATCGGCAAGAAACTCTGAGATGTGAACAACCTCAAAGCCCAAATCGCCAACTATTTTTGGATAATCCAACTTCAGGGTTCGATAACCCTCTGCACAAGAGGTAATCACCTTTTTCGCTTTTGCCGCCCTTATAGCAGCTACATTCAGTTTCGCCAATTTTGCAAAGTTTTCCGTATCCCCTGTAAAGTATAAGTCGTGACCGCAACACCTTTCATCCTTCAAAAGCACAGGTTCGATGCCAACCTTGTTCAGTATTCTTACTACGCTTTTTGCTATTTCAAGAGATTTTACTTTGATATCTTTAAACATCACATCAAAATAAGGTAGGCAACCAACAAAGTATAGAATATCGCCAGTTTCAGAAATCTTTGCGTCTTTAGGAAGCCAACTAAGTCGATTTTGACTTGTTTTAAGCTTTGCCATTATCCTCTGCAAGTCCAGAAGCACATCCTTGTGGGAGCAATTTCCAGTTATCCCCACCAGACGAGCCTCTTCTCGGCAAGCCCTCACAAAGTCAACATACCGGACATCTGAGGGGCATCTCTCTTGGCAGAGACCGCAGGTCAGACAAGCCCATATACCCTCATCATTTACAGAAACTTCTTCAGCCCCAGTTAAAATTCTCTTAACAGTCATTCTAGGCGAAAAATCAGGGTTCATCCTCGTTATCGGGCAGCTACTAGAACACTTACCACATTCCAAGCATAGTCGTATGTTGGTTTTCTCTATGATCTCTGAAAATGGCTCCCTCTTGGCAGGAACCTCTGTTTCCTTACTTTTTGCCTTCAACGGATTTGGACCAAGCCTTTTCAGTTTCGCCGTAAAATCTGTAATAACGTCAGCGAATTTTTGACCCTCAGAGGCTGATATCCATTCTAACCGCAGCCTTTCAGAACCTAAGCCTAATAACTTGAGGATTTTCTTAGTACTCTTAACGTTTTTCTCAGCCTTCAGATTTCCACTAATGTAGTGGCAGTCACCTGGATGGCATCCAGAAACCAAGACGCCGTCTATTCCATTCATAAAAGCGTTTAGAATAAAGGATGGATCAACTCTTCCGCTGCACATCACCCTGATAGACCTAACGGTGGCGGGGTAGCTGATTCTGCTTGTTCCAGCGAGGTCTGCTCCTGCGTAACTGCACCAATTGCATAAGAAGGCTAAAATTTCTGGTTTAGTTTTCATTTTGTCAACCTCTGTAAGCCGCCTCTATTTCGGCCAGTATCTGCTTATCAGTAAAGTGTTTCATGGAGATAGCGCCTGTTGGACAAGCGACAGCGCAGGCGCCGCAACCCTTGCACACTACCTCATTAACTTTAGAGACGAGAATTGGCGCGCGGAAAAAGGGCTCAACATCCAGAACCTTCTCTTCCAAGGTTACGGCGTTGTATTCGCAAACCTCTTTGCATTTGCCGCAGCCTCTGCAAAGATCCTCGTTTACAGTAGCCGTAATAGCCTCAGATCGCACGCGTCCAAGAGCCATGGGAATAGCCGCTGAAGAGGCAGCTGCATGCGCTTGGATAATGCTTTCATCCACAGCCTTCGGGCTATGGGCTGTTCCACAAACGTATATCCCGTCCGTTGCGAAGTCTACAGGTCTCAGCTTGACGTGAGCCTCAAGGAAAAACTCATCAGCGCCAAGAGGCACTTTGAGAAGCGGAGATAACGATTTGCCAGCTTCATGTTGAACTAAAGGCGTGGATAGCACGACCATGTCGCAGTCTATAGGAATTTCTTTGCCGATAAGGGTGTTGTAAACGTTGACCTTGAGTCTTCCGTCGGGTTCGATGTTTACTGCGGGGCGTTTTTCTGGCAAGTAGTTGATGAACTTTACGTTTTGTTCTTGGGCTCTTAGGTAATAATTCTCGTACTCTCTGCCGTAAGCTTGGAGTTGACGATATAGTATGTAAACGTCAGCTTCTGGTTTTGACTCCTTAATGAGAAGGGCGTTTTTCAAGGCGGTTGCGCAACAGATTCTCGAACAGTACTCCCTTCCCCCTGGCTCCTCCATGGCCCCAACACATTGAATCATAACAATTTTGTTCACTTTCTCAGGAAGCCCATCCTTGAGAAGCCGTTCAAGTTCAAGTTGCGTTACTACCTTTCCTTGTTCGCCGTAACCATACATTCCTGTTGGCTTGAATTCTTCTGCGCCAGTTGCCACGATAATGGTTCCGACATTAAACGTAATCTCTTCTTTTGCATCTTTCAGAGCCGTAACTTCAAAGTTGCCTATGTAGCCTTTAACATCCTTGATAATCGTTGAAGTATGCAAATCAATGTTTTTGTTGGCTTTTACAGCTCTGATGGCTGACTCCAAGAAAGCTGAGGCGTCTTCACCCGTAGGATACAGCTTATAAAGTTTCCTTAACATGCCGCCAACAGTTGGCTCTTTTTCCACAAGGTAAACTTTGAAGCCTTGATGCGCTAAACAGAGAGCGGTTTCTATGCCTGATATTCCTGCGCCAATGATCAAGGAGGTGGGAGTGACGTTCACTTCTGTCTCTTCTTGCGGTTTGAGTAGACGAGCTTTAGCAACAGCCATTCTCACAATGTCCTTGGCTTTCTGCGTGGCTTTCCTAGGTTCTTTCATGTGAGGCCAAGAGCAGTGCTCTCGAATGTTGGCCATCTCAAAAAGATATTTGTTTAATCCAGCCTCTTCGCAAGTTCCTCTGAAGAGAGGTTCATGAGTTCTGGGAGTGCAGGATGCCACAACGACCCTGTTGAGATTATGCTCTTTAATTTTCTCCTTGATTTTTCTTGTTCCTTCTGAGGAGCAAGTGTAAATGTTACTCTCAGCGTACGCCACTCCAGGCAGAGTTTTAGCGTACTCTACAACCTTGGGGACGTCAACCACTCCGCCGATGTTGATGCCACAGTGGCAAATAAAAACACCAATTCTTGACTTTTCGTTTTGATCAGGGTTTTTCCTGCTCATCTTGCCGCCTCCATGGATCCTATTTGAGCAATAAATTCAGCAACTCTAGCTGCTGCTCCTTTCGCTTGCGCAACTGAGTCTGGGATGTCTTTAGGACCTTGACAACAACCGCAGAGGAAAATCCCAGGCGCTGTGGCGTCAAGAGGCATTTGAAGCTGATGTTGAACCTCAAAGAAGCCGTATTCATCAACTTTTACCCCAAAAGTCTCTGCCAAACTCCGGTTATCTTGAGAGGGAACTAACGCCGTGCACAAAACAACGACGTCCACCTGAAGATTATTCATTTCACCAGTTAACGTGTCCTCGTATTTAATCAAAAGGTCCCTTGTCTTCGGGTCCTCCCTAATTTCTGATGGCTTAGCTCTAAAGTATTCTATTCCCCACTCTTTTCTAGCCCTGTTTACAAATTCCCTGAAGCCCTTCCCGAAGGCTCGTATGTCGGTGTAAAAAATGTAAACTTTGGACTCCCGCTCATGTTCTTTAATTAATGCGGCTTCTTTCGTGGCATACATGCAACAAACACTTGAACAATAAGGATATTCGCCTTTTAGACTTCTGGAGCCCACACACTGAATGAAGGCTACCTTGTGGGCTATCTTGTTATCTGATGGTCGAGCAAGTTTGCCGCCGGTAGGACCAGAAGCAGAAAGCAGCCGCTCCAGCTCCATGGAACTCAAAACGTTTTTGTATTTTCCATAACCATACTCCTTTATTCCAGAAGGATCAAAAGGGTCAAAGCCCGTTGCAATTATTATCGCTCCAACGTTAAGTTCAATATATTCTTCTTTTTGATCATGCATTATCGCCTTGGCTTCGCAAACCTTTTCGCATTCTAGACACTCAGAACAGCCTCCACAACTCAGGCATCTCTTGGCTTCTTGCAAAGCCATTTCTTCTGTGAAACCAGTCTCAACCTCTTCAAAGTTGCCAATCCTTTTCTCAACTGGAAGAAAAGGCATAACCTGCCGATACTTCTTCTCTACACCCTCTTTAGACACTTCTTCCACAAGCTTGATTTCTTCTTCTCTTCCACCTTTTAGGTCCTCACCCCTTAAGTAGCGGTCAATAGAAACAGCACCTCTCTTACCAGCAGCTATCGCATCAACCACAGTCGCTGGTCCTGACACCACATCTCCGCCAGCAAAAATGCCCGGCAAATTGGTTTCCAAAGTGAGGGGTTCGCACTCGATCGTTTTTCTTCCAGTAACCTTAGCCCCAGTGGGCAGAAAAGAAACGTCTGATGCCTCACCAATAGCTGGTATTACAGCATCCAAATTTATGACGAATTCTGAGCCTTCGACGGGGATGGGACGCCTTCTCCCACTCTCGTCAGGCTCTCCCAATTCCATGCGGATGCACTCAAGGGCAGTAACCTTCCCATTCTCTCCCAAAATGCGTTTAGGCGCCACCAAAAACTGAAACTCTATGCCTTCATTCTCTGCCTCTTTTGCCTCCAGAGAAAACGCAGGCATCTCCGCCCTAGACCTACGATACAGAATGTTAACTTTCTTAGCCCCAAGGCGCAAAGCGGTTCTAGCGGCGTCTACTGCGACGTTTCCTCCGCCGATTACAGCAACCCGATCACCCAGCTCAACCTTCTTTCCCAAGTTTACGTCTTTTAAGAAATCTAAGGCGTGTATGACGCCCTTCAGGTCTTCGCCTTCAATGCCTAATTTCCAGCTTTCTTGGGCTCCAACAGCGATTAAGATTGCTTTGTAGCCTTTCTGTTGAAGCTGTTCTATTGTTAAATCTTTGCCGATGACGGTGCCCGTTTGGATCTCCGTTCCCAAGTCCCGTATACGTTTGATTTCGATTTCGAGCAGATTTTTGGGCAAGCGATAGGCAGGAATGCCGACCCTTAGCATGCCGCCAACTTCATGCAGCGATTCAAAAACGGTCACCGGATATCCCTTTTTAACAAGTTCGTACGCGGCAGTGAGACCTGTTGGACCAGAACCCACTATGGCTATTTTTTCTTCATGCATCTTGGGGACGGGCTCCACTTTTTCCTCCTTTCCGTGTTTCAGTTCCCAATCGGTCACGAAGCGTTTGAGGGCGTTTACCGCCACGGGCTCGTCGAGTTTGCCGCGTTCACATTTGGTTTCGCAGGGGTGAAAGCAGATTCGACCGCAAACGATTGGAAGCGGGTTTTCTCTTCTTATGAGTTCTAAAGCCTCTTTGTACTTTCCCTCTCTGACGAGGGCGACATAGCCTTGAACGTTTACTCCTGCGGGGCAGGCTGCTCGACATGGCGGAATTCCTTTCTTGTCAATTACAAAGATGTTGGGAATGGCTTGGGGGAAGGGCCTGTATATTGCCTTTCTTACACCTAAACCCATATCAAACTCTCTGGGTGCAGTAACTGGACAAACTTCTATGCATTCGCCGCAACCCGTACATTTTTCCGCGTCAACAAACCGAGACTTCTTCAAGATCTTTACACTAAAATTACCTGGCTCACCTTTTACTTCCTTTACTTCAGAATAGGTAAGCAACGTGATGTTTTGGCGGCGATCAACATCAATCATTTTCGGAGCTAGAATACAAATGGAGCAGTCCATGGTGGGGAAGGTTTTGTCAAGTTGAACCATTCGTCCTCCTATGCTGGGCGTTTTTTCCACAAGGTAGACGTTGAAACCTCGGTCGGCTAGGTCTAGGGATGCTTGCATTCCAGCTATTCCGCCACCAACCACAAGTACGTTAACATCTTTTTCCATGTCTATTTCCCCTCTAATTTTTTCAGAACCTCCCCAACAGGGCTAAGGTTTAGATTTATCCCGAGTTTTTCAGCCTCTATTCCCATGGCTAGGCCAAGCAACTGGGTGTAGTAGAGAACTGGCAAATTGATGTCTTTCTGTTGGGTTGCAACTTTAATCGCGTTTTGCTTAGAGTCAAACATTTTCATGCAGAAGGGACATACGAGTATCACAGCGTCGAACCCGCGGTCTTGAATAGCCTTTAATTTAAGTCCCGCAATAGTGAGGGCTGTTTTGCCAGTGGTTATGGCTAAGCCTTGGCCACAGCAATCCAAGCGCTCAGGATAATCATCTGTTTCAGCTCCGAGGGCTTCTATAAGTTCTTCTAGGCTGCGTGGGTCTTCCGGGTCATCGAACATTCCTATATTGCTAGGTCGTATAGCATGACAACCATAATGTGCAGCCAACCTTAACCCTTTGAGCGGCCTAGTTACTACAGATCGAATTTTTTCGACGCCAACTATATCACGTAAGAATTCTAAAATGTGCCAAGATTTTGTGTTTCCTGTATAACTTAATCCTTCAAATGAAAGTAATACTTTTATGCGTTCTTTGAGGCTATGATTCTCCTCAAGATAGTGATTGGCTTCACGAAAGGAAAGATTACATCCATTACATAATGGAAGGATGTCCAAGCCTAACTTTTCAGCTAGAGCCAGATTTCGCGCCGCGAGATACAACCATGCGGGAACGCTGACGTTTTTTATGGGGTGTCCACAACAACTGAACCCCTTAACGTCTATCAACTGAACGCCTAGTTTTGGAAAAATCTCCCTAGCAGAGATTTCATGAGCGTACTGCTCCGATTGCACTGTGCATCCAGGATATAACGCGAACTTCATTCTTCCTTCCATTTCAAAGCCTCCTGAAGAGCCTGAGCCAACTTTTGTATTTCAGCTGGCTTTTTAAGTTGAGGCAAGCCTAGTGAAAGGCGATCACGGAATTCGAAGTCTCTTTTTATCGTATCTTTTGTAGGTAGATGTCTCCAAACTCTGACTCTTGTGGGCGTTTGAATGACCCCATTTTTCAAAATGGAATTTATAAAGGCTGGATAGGCCTCAGGGACGGGTAGGTTGAGGTTGAAGGCCAAGTTTTGTAAAGCTTCAAGCACATCGTAGGGAGCTGCATCTCGAGGGCATCTTTCTTTGCACGCCAAGCATTGAGTGCAAGACCAAATAACTTCAGACTTCAAGAGTTCCTCTATCATACCAAGCTGAACCATGGCCATGATTCTGCGAGGCCTAAAATCAAGAAAACTCGCGGCTGGACAACCGCTAGAACATTTCCCGCATTGATGGCAGTATTCGTATCTTAGGTGACCTAGTACATGTCGTAGATGTGTGTCAAGCTCATTCATGCCCATTTCCAACTTTTCAATTCTGAACTTCAACTCGGGGACCCCAAAGACATGGCAAGCAACGTAAAATAAGGGCAGGGTATTTGTGGAATCTTTTATCAAGCGCTAATGAGTAACGCTTAACATTAGCATGTTTGAATTTAGCATGGTTTTTGGGTCTTTTCATGAACATTGGCTTCGCTTCCCCCTTACCCTTTTTGGGGTTTTGACCCTTTTGTTTGTTTTAAAGAGTGCAAATGTGAAAACTAATATATAGTGTGTTCGGTACATATACCTGTTTTTGAATTTACAACTTTGACGATTTTAATGATTGACGATTTTCCTTGGACATATTATACTGCAGATTTTGCAGATAAAAGCCCAAGTTGGTGCGGTCGCTGAGGTTTGAAGCTGGGTCGTCAGCGTGGCAGTCTTGTGCCCTAAACCAAATAGACGACAAACATTACTGCGTTCTTTTGTAAGTAGCTCTATTTGCATGTTGAATACCAGATTGCGCAGATTTTTTGATTGAGCTCTGCGTTATGGTTATATGTAGCCAGTGCAAAACAGAAAGAGAGAAAGGCTATGTCGGACATTGGAGTAACCGTAAAGAAAAGCGAAGACTTCTCGGAATGGTACACTGAAGTCGTCCTGAAGTCAGGATTAGCAGACTACGCGCCCATAAAAGGCTGTATGATATTTAGGGAGCACTCTTACGCCATATGGGAGAAGATCCAACAGGTTTTCAACAAAAAAATAAGGGAAACTGGCCACAAAAACGTCTATTTCCCGATGTTCATACCCGAAAGCTTTCTGAAAAAAGAAGCAGAGCACTTTGCGGGATTCGTTCCAGAAGTGGCTTGGGTAACGGAAGGCGGGAGCACGCCGCTGGAAGAGAAACTCGCTGTAAGGCCAACCTCTGAAACGATAATCTACGCCACTTACGCGAAATGGATTAGAAGTTGGAGAGACCTGCCCATCAAACTTAACCAGTGGTGCAACATTGTAAGATGGGAAACCAAAGCCACCAAACCCTTCCTCAGAACCAGAGAATTTTTATGGCAGGAAGGTCACACCGCCCACGCAACAAAAGAAGACGCAGATAACGAAGTGATGGATATCCTAAACGAGTACAAAGACGTTATGGAAAACTACCTAGCGATTCCAGTGCTTGTCGGAGTGAAAACCGAGAGCGAAAAGTTCGCTGGAGCACTCTACACAACAACGCTGGAAGCGATGATGCCCGACGGAAAAGCGCTGCAAATGGGGACATCACATAATCTA
>Ga0315555_1002798_pt1 | contig 12190 bp, 6 predicted proteins | sample SalMarSW160380MG_FD_202113 | JGI IMG/M metagenome (GOLD analysis project Ga0315555, IMG submission 202113) | Salt marsh sediment microbial communities from the Plum Island Ecosystem LTER, Massachusetts, United States - Salt Marsh Sediment SW1603-80 ...
GGATAATCAAGGCTTGTTTCTGCAGGACAATCCCGCCGGTTAATTTCCCGCAATTTCAGGCTTCTAATTCAAAAAAATGTATTACATCAGTCCCGCCGATTTCATCACTAAAATGAAATATGTTTTTATTTTATGGATGCAGTCCGTATTTTTTGACGAAACTATTTATAGCAGTAGTGCAACATGCTTACTTTATAACCGGGAGGAATTCATGTTGAGAAGTCACCTGGCATTGGATATTGAAACCGTGCCCATAAAGGAAGTCGGGGAATACAGCCCTGTGGTACAGGATAAAATTCTGGAGCGCATCGAACGCCGTCAGGAGCGCGATGCTGAATTTAACTATGAATATTTTGCAAGCATTCATGGGGATTTTGGCAAGATTATCTGCATCAGTCTGGGATATATTGCAGAAGATGATTCAGTTAGACTGAAATCTATCTATGGTGATGATGAATTTCACATTCTGAATGAATTTAATCAGGTAGTAGATAAGCATCAGGGAATCTTCATCCATTATAATGGCCTGAATTTTGATATACCATTCATACTCCAGCGTATGACCTATCACGGGATTGCCCCGGCCGGGGTTCGCCTGGGAAATCTGCGGCGCTTTGCTTCCGACCCTCACTTTGATGTCATGATGTTATACTATAACTGGGATTTAAGCAAAGCTCTGCCCCTGGGAATACTGGCCGAACTCCATGGGCTTCCTAATCCCAAAGATGACCTTTCCGGTGATAAGGTTTATGCGGCATACCAAGGCGGCGAGTGGGATAAAATAGTGCATTATTGTGAATTCGACACGGCCACCACCCTGAATCTCTGGAGAAAGCTCTTTCTTTATCAGCCGGTAATTCCTTTAGAGAAATATCAATTCAGTAAATAATTCCGTATTTAATCAGATGGAATCTGATCCGTAACCTGACTTTGAAAAAACCGGCGGGACCTTTGCAAATGGATAAATAGGTGCTTTTCAGATGATTTCGTATATATTGAAATAAAGCAACCGGGAGAACTTATGGTATCTGGAAAATCCTCCCATGCCATGATCTGGAAAAGATCCATATGCGGGATCTGCCCGGCAGGATGCTGGGTGCGGGCAGGATTGCAAAACGGACGTCTGGTGGATATTGAAGCTGATAAGGGGCATCCGCTTGGTATGATTTGCCGCCGGGGCGAACATGCGCCTGAAATTGTGTACAGTGAACACCGCCTGAAATATCCTCTAAAACGTGTGGGTAAAAAGGATGAAGCACAGTTCGAAAGAATTTCCTGGGATGAGGCCTATGATATCATCGTTAAAAATCTGAACATGATTAAGAATGAATCCGGACCCGAAGCGGTTTCTATCTATACCGGCCGCGGTGCTTTCGAATTATCCCTCTGTGACATGTTTCAGCCATTGGGAGTGGCGGTTTCTTCGGCATCAAATATGCTTTTTCCCTTCGGTTCGCCCAATACAATGGGAGTGGGAGCGCTTTGCTATGTTTCCTTTGCCATGATTGCACCCCATGTGACCATGGGAAGAATGCTGATAAACATGTTTACTGATATGGAAAACTCAGAGCTGCTGGTAATCTGGGGGGCGAACCCCGCCACCGATTCTCCTCCGCTGGATATGTACAGACTGGAGGCGGCTGCCGCGAGAGGAGCCGAGGTTGTGGCTATTGATCCCCGCCGCACCGAAACGGTGGACCGCACCAATGCCCGCTGGATCCCCATCCGCCCCGGGACTGACGGGGCCCTGGCGCTGAGTATGATTGAAGTAATGATCGAAGAAGATTTGTATGATGAACAATTCGCCGAAAACTGGTGTCACGGTTTCGAAGAATTAAAGAAATATGTTCAACATTTCCAACCGGAAAGCGTGCAGGATATCACCGGAGTTCCGGCCGGGACTATCCGGTATCTGGCCCGGCGTATTTCCCGCGCCAATGGCGCCTGTCCGGTAATGTACACCGGACTGGAATATTCCAATAGCGGTATCCAGGCCATCCGTGCAGTACTCACATTGTTTGCGCTGGCCGGTCAACTGGACGTACCCGGTGGTATCGGTCTGGCCATGTTAAATTCACACTTCCCCGTAAATCGTTCGACTAACCAGGCAAATCCCAATCTCGATATGGCAGTTGCCTTCAATAAATTTCCGGTATACAGCAAATATCGCGGAGAATCCCATGCTAGCGGACTGGTGACTTCAGTGCTAACGGGTAAACCCTATCGCATCAGGGGACTTCTGGTGCATGGCGCCTCATTGCTTACCTCCTGGCCCCAAACCCCCTTATGGCGGAGAACGCTGGCTGAATTGGATTTTCTGGTATGCATCGATCGTCAAATGACAGCCGATGCGGCTTACGCTGATGTTGTTTTACCGGCCACAACCATGTTCGAGATCGATTCTTACATGAATTACGGCCCTATATTCCGCCTGCGGGAGAAAATGATCGATCCGGTGGAAGAGGCCAGGAACGATTACCTCATTATGGCAGAACTGGCCAGTCGCCTGGGATATGGGCACCTCTATCCTCAGTCGGAAGAGGAGATGATCCGCAAGGCCCTGGAAGGCTCCGGTTTCACACTGGAGGGCGTACGAAAGGTGGGAGGATGGGTGCAGCTGGATACTCCGGTCATGGAATATAAGAAATGGGAAAAGAGGGGATTACGCAGTGACGGCAAAGCGGGATTTGATACACCCACCGGTAAATTTGAAATCTTGTCTACGGTTCTGGATGCTTATGGCTATGAGCCCCTCCCCAAATATACCGAACCTGCTGAAGGTCCCCTTTCCCGGCCGGATCTGAAAAAAAAATATCCCCTGGTTTTCAATTCCGGCGCCCGCCCTCAGACAGATTTCCGGTCCCAGCATCATGGAATAACGGGACTGTTAAAAGATAATCCTGAACCAACCGTGGAAATAAATGAACAGGATGCCGCTGAGCGTAATATAGAATCCGGAGATCTGGTTGAAGTCTGTACGCCGCGAGGTGCAGTTCCCTTTCGTGCCCGGGTGACCAATACCATTATAAGGGGAGCTGTTGAATGCAATATGGGAGGAGGCACTGCGGTTGGTCCTGAAGCATGGCAGGAATGGAACGTTAATGAATTAACCGATCTGGAAAATTATGATGAAATTTCCGGTTTTCCGGTCTATAAAGCACTTTTGTGTGATATACGTAAAATTAAAACCGGAACCCGAACTTCCCGGGAGGCGGTGAGGCGAAAAACTGCCCGGCAAAATAAACCTCTTTTTAATCTCAACATATCTTCCCGCTCCCAAAAACACAATATTTACCTGGATAATAATGCCACCACCCCAATAGCACCCGAAGTAAAAGATGCAATGCTGCCTTATCTGGAAAACAACTATGGAAATCCATCCGCCAATCACCATATTGGTTTGGCTGCCAGGGAGGGTATTGATAATGCGAGGAGGCAGATTGCCCGGCTGATTAATTGCCGTCCCAACCGCCTTATTATGACCGGCTGCGGATCAGAATCGGATAACCTGGCCCTGAAGGGAGTGGCATTTGCCTCTGCAGAGCGGAGAAAACATATCATTACCAGCAAGATTGAACATCCGGCCATACTGAAAACCTGCAGGTTTCTGGAGAAAATCGGATTCCGTGTTACATATCTGGACGTGGATGAGTCCGGGCTGGTCGATCCGGAAAATCTTGAAAAAGCCCTTTCTGCAGAAACCATCGTGGTTTCCGTAATGCTGGCCAATAATGAAGTGGGAACCATTCAGCCGGTAAAAAAATTATGCAGGATTGCCCATGACCGTGGCGTGCTTTTCCACACGGATGCGGTTCAGGCGGCGGGTAAGATTACAATTGATGCAGAGGATCTGGGTGTAGACCTGCTGACGTTATCCGGTCATAAATTTCATGCACCGAAAGGTGTTGGAATCTTATATGCCGGCAAGGGAATACAGCTGGAACCGCTTATTCATGGCGGGAAGCAGGAGCAGGGATTGCGTGCCGGAACAGAAAATGTGCCTGGCATAGTCGGAATGGGAAAAGCTGCCGAACTGGCCCTGACTATGGTAAAGAATAGCGAACAGATTACACAAATGCGTGACCTGCTGGAAAAGGGAATAAAAAATCTGGTACCGAATGCTGTGGTAAACGGGCATACGCTTCAACGCCTTCCAAATACCTTGAACATGACATTTCCTGGAATACGGGGTGAATCCATTGTGGTGGCCATGGATCAGCATGGCATTGCTCTCTCGTCAGGTTCGGCCTGTAAATCCGGCTCGCCTGATCCCACCCATGTGCTTCTTGCCATGGGAAAAACGGCAGCGGAGGCCCATTGTTCAGTACGCTTCTCACTGTCAGATAAAACCACTTCGCAGGATATTAAATATACCCTTAAAGCTCTTGAAAAAGTGTTGGAGGAAATGAAATCCACTATCCGTTTCCTGCCTTGCAAGTAGAGTCCGGTTTGGCAATAACCGCACAGGCTGAAATAACCAATGTTTTCTTATCACTCTTTGCGGTACTACATAAATTGTAAGATGGTTGTGCCTCTGCGCGGCAACTTGAAATATGAAAAGCAATTGGTTTAATATTTTTCCAACTTCAAAATCCTTCCTTTAATCATCTCCCTTACCAACATGTAATCGACAGGAGTTCAGAAGAGCAGTTAATATTTTTGAAATATACTGGTCATTTATAGAACTGATTACCATCAGAAATAGATCTCTGTGTCTTCCGCCGTATTTCTGTGCTCTCTTTATCATAAAACAATTTGCCGGAAGGGCGGCAGGCATTAAAGAAAAATTAAATTCAGGCCGATGATTAAAGAGATTATAACAAACATATGAACAGGAATTACTTTTGTTAAAATCACTCACTTTCATTTACCGATTGGTGTCCATCGTTATCCTGATTCTGGTGGGAGTAAACTGTGCTAAATGGGCGGCACTTTTTTATTTGATCACTGGAATACTTGTTTTGTGGATTATTATCAAAATTTCACCACCTAAACGCGGAGATATTTATCCTGTTGTGATTCTTTATGCTGCTTTATTTCTGGTTATTTTAATCAGCATTGTTCAGAATGTGATGGTAAAAGGGTTCTGGAGTACCTCTTTTCTGGTGGGTTATGCCATACTCTACCTTCTGGAATTCAGACTTATGGTACGGTTAGCGTCAGTCCCCCGGGCCAAATCCGTGAAAGTAAAATCATTCCTGGAACCCAATGCGGTCAGCTAATTAAACTGGATTAAACTCAAGACATTAATGAATATGGAGGAAAGAACATGAATGAATTGTTAAAAAAACCGGGACTTTTTTTTGGCATCATCCTGCTTCTGTCAATATTTTCTTGTTCCAAAGACAGTACCGCTCCCCAGGAAACCCCACCGGAACTTCCTCCCCGGACCTCTTTTATTATGGACTTTACTGATTTTCCCTCTCTGGAAAAAGCTGCATTTCCCAAAGCAGGTGATATGACTCTTCAGACCCGGGAAAACTGGGGATGGGCGGCTGCCAATGTAGTGTTATGGAATACTGTTATTACTGTAAATCTGATTGTACCGGTCACTGCTTTTCTGGCATCTTTTAATCATCAACCTGTCCGCCAGTCTGAGGGACATTGGATGTGGACTTATACCTTTAATGTGGGGAATGATCAGTATACGGCTGAGCTGCATGGTACACTGTCAGCAGACGGTACCTATTGGGAAATGTACATCAGCAAACAGGGCGTTTATGATAAATTTCTGTGGTATTCCGGTGGTGCTGATCTTGCCTACACTCACGGGGAGTGGACTTTGAATAAAGATCCCCAGACGCCGGTCCCCTATATCGAGATTGCCTGGAACCGTAATGTGCAGGACAGTACTGCGGATATTCGCTATACCAATGTGATGGAAGATCATGCCGATGTCGGCAGCTTCATCTTTTATGGTGTCACGCATGAATTTCCTTATGATATGTTCTATGAAATCTATGCCCAACAGTACCAGAATTCTACCATGATTGAATGGAACCGGGACGTTAAAGAGGGAAGGGTTCGTGATCCCCTGCATTTTGAAAATAATCTGTGGCATTGCTGGAATGAAAAACTGGAAGATACCGAATGCCCCTCATAAGAGTTCGCGGGTGGGAATAAATGAATCGGGGAGAATCTTTAAGGGATGGATTTCTCCCCGATTACTTTGTGAGGATGTGCGGGGAGAACCCGGAAGGGTTAATAAATTACTGATTCGGAAAGTAAAAGGTGTTCATGAATAAATCGATAAACGGCATCCGGATGCAGCTGTAACTACGGAAAGGAAGCTAACCATTTACCTTTTGATTTTTTCTGACATAAACGGATAAGAGAGGGCAGTATGATTTAATTTCAACTGCTTTCAGTTTCTCCGGCAGCAGGGTATCAACTGTCTGTTTGTAGAAAGAAACAAAAGAACAGGGATTTGTCGGAAAAATTCAAAGGAGGAAGAAACATGAAAAAAGTGCTCGTCATCAGTATCGCCGCCGTTTTACTTGTTTGCAGTCCCTTTGTTTTAATGCTTCAGGCCCAGGAAAATACCAATAAGGAGAGTCAGTTAACCATCCCCTGGGATGAATTCAAAAAGTTGTTGAACCTGGAAGCGGATCAGCTTGTTCTGTCGCTGGAAACCTTTCAAAAGTTACTGGCGCAGACCGGTACCACCGTAACCCCGTCCTATACGGTAAGCGGAGGGAATGTTATCCTGTCCCGGGCAGAATTTAAACGACTGGTGGACCAGATGAAACCCCCGGCGGGTCCGGATTCTCAGCCTCCCTTTGATTATCTGATTACCCGGGCGGTATACAGTGGTCGAATGGGAAAACAAACCACGGTTTTTACCGGCTCGTTCACAGTGCATGTGTTGAAAAAAGATGCCTTCCTGCGTATTCCGGTTCTTCCTCTCAATATTGCACTGGAGGATATCAAAGTGGATGGAAAGCCGGCTCTGGTGGTCAGTGAAAATAATTTTCATCACGTCATTCTCTCCCGTCCCGGTGAATATGCAATTACGGTGAATTTTTCACAGAAAGCAGAGCTGGATCGTGGGCCCCACCGCATGGATTTATATATTCAGCAGACTCCTATCACATTGTTCAGTCTGGATATGCCGCTTAAAGATGTGGATGTTGAGATACCCCAGGCGCAACAGCTGATAAGCAGCAGTCGTGACAACCATACCCTGGTTTCGGCCGTCATCACACCGGGAAGGAATATCAGCGTTCAGTGGCGCAAAAAACTGGCAGTAAGCGAGAAAATTCCGGCAAAGCTGTACAGCGAGGTCTATCACCTGGTGGCTATTGATGATGATGCATTGCGTATTAATTCGGATATCAATTTTACAATCCTGCACAGTGAAGTGGATGTTGTGCGACTGGCCATTCCTCCCGGATTGAATGTCTTATCGGTTTCCGGAGACGGTGTAGGTGAGTGGAGTGAATCCTTGCAGAAGGAACAGCGGCTGGTCCTCATACCGTTCACCTACGGGAAAAAAGGAAATGTAAATGTCCATGTCATGTCCGAAGTTCCTCTTAATGATTCAGGCATGGGAAATTTGCTGTCAGGATTCAGTACTCCCGAAACCGTGCGAGAAACAGGCTTTTTGGGAGTGGAATTAAATACCAGTGCCGAGGTTACCCTGGCGGAGAGTGAAGGAGTGGAGAAAGTGCCCCCTCAGAAACTACCGGATCAGTTGATCCGTAAATCGGCCAAACCTCTCATTATGGGCTTCAAATATCTGCGTCATCCTTATCATCTTTCTCTGGACATTCAGAAACATGAGAAGATAGCAGTTCCGGTGGCAACCATCAATTCTGCAAATATTGTTACCCTCTTTACCGAAGACGGTAAGGTTGTGCATCGTCTTATTTACCAGGTGCGAAACAGTGCCAAACAGTTCCTGGAAATCCAGTTGCCGGAAGGTTCCGATGTATGGAGTGTTTTCGTGGACAACAAGCCGGTGGAAGCCTCGGTCAACAAGCAGAGAAAGCTTCTGGTACCCCTGATCCGTTCGCGGGAGGTGAATAACCAGTTGCAGACCTTCCCGGTGGAGGTCATTATGGCTTTGTCCGGGGAGCGTTTCTCCTGGTGGGGCTTGCGGCGTTCAACCCTGCCGGTGGTTGATCTTTTGACCAGCCAGCTGCTCTGGTCAGTGTATCTGCCTAATGATTATGCTTATAATTATTTTAACAGCACCCTGGAGAAAGAGGAAATCATACGCGGGGTAAATCTGTTTAGCGGTGCGCAGCGCCGTTATAATGAGAAGGGGATGCGTGATGTGCTGCCCATGCTGGGGGGCGATGCGGTTGAGTCCGTGGACAGTGACAAGCTGAAGAATGCCTATGAGGGAAAAGAAGCGCGCAGCCGTTTTAAAAATGTGCCCATGGAAGAACAGCAGATTGCCAGCCAGATGGCTGCCGAGATGGAGTTCAGCGGCCGTATGGAAAAAGTGGCCCGTGGAGATGTGGAGCAACCGGGTGTATCAGGGGGTGGAGCTTCCACCGGATTTCTCCCCATTATGATTCAAATACCCACCAACGGACAGGTTTACCGGTTTGCCAGGACCATCATCAAGCCGGACGATCCGCTGATGTTCAGCGTGGTATATACCCAGGCGTGGACAGGGAATGTTGTTAAGTGGTTGCTGTTCCTGCTCTTTGTACTGGTGCTTTACCTTTCCCGCCGGCGTTTGAAAGGGCCCTGGAACTGGCTGAAGGAGCAGTTTCGCAAGGGAAAAGAATTTTACCGCAAACATGAAACCATCTTAAAAAGCTGGGCCTCATCCCGCCTGACGCCCTTTGTGCTGTTCGGGTTGCTGGCAATATTCTGGTCCGTATCTGCCCTGATTACGGTGATTCTACTATTCCTGTTCTGGGTGAGTGTGGTCTATCAGGTCCTCAATTTCCGCCGGAAGAAAAAATTTGTGGATCGTATGGAGCCGGTAATGATCATCGATGAAAGTAAGGAATCACAGAAAAAATCCGGTCGCAAGAAACGGTGAGAACAATTCAGGTATTTTGATTATCTTAAAATACGGGATATTGATACCGCTATCCCGTATTTTTTTTTGATAACCATGTTTCTGTATGCAATAATTTTGTGGTGAAATTTAATCCCGGTTATTTTAACATTTTCCTTTGAAATGTTCCACAAATCTTCATATAATTTTGTAGTGGGATTTGCTGTTCTGGGACATCCCGGGTATTTCTGCCCCGATTATCATAAAAAAATGATGTCCGATGATTCCCCCAAATACGGTTGAACTCCATTAATATATGAATCCGCATAATTTATAGATTATGTAACAGTCAAATAGACAGCTAATACTCGCACAGGGAGAAAGAATCACTAACTAAAAATTTTATCATTTTCCGTTCATCACCTGAAGATCATTCGAAAAACAGGAGATAATATGAACCATTTCCGATACACATTTTTGTTTCTGGTGCTTTTCACATTTTCAATGTCTTTTGCCCAGATCCCTGACCCGCATATACAGGATATTGTAAATGAAACCAATCTGGATTCCTTGCTTCATACCGTCAGAATCCTTAGCGGAGAAGACTCGGTGTTTGTTGGAAATACCAGGGTACTGATTTCCAACCGCACAGCCGGCACGGTACAAAATGACCTGGCAGCAGATTATATTAAACAAAGGTTAAGTAGATATAATCTGTCAACTAGTAATCAGTATTTCGGGAGCACTGGTCGAAACGTCCTGGCCATACAGCCGGGAATTGTTCATGACAGCGGCGTGTACATTCTCTGTGCCCATTATGACGGAGTAACATCATATTGCGCCGATGATAATGCCAGCGGAACTGCTGCGGTGCTGGAAGCTGCCCGAATTCTCTCTCAGCTGAATCTGGGTTATACCATAATGTACGCCTTGTGGGACGAGGAAGAGCTTGGACTGGTGGGAAGCGGCTATTATGCTAGCCAGGCGTCAGCCGGTCATGAACAGATTCTGGGAGTAATAAATCTTGATATGATTGGCTGGGATGGCAATAATGACGGCCTGATGGATATCCATACCAGAAATGTAGGCCAGTCTGTAAATCTGGCTGATTTTGCAGATTCGTTGAACACCCTGTACACTCTCGGGTTGTTTCCCGTAATTTATAACCCCGGCACCACCGCCAGTGATCATGCCTCTTTCTGGAACCAGGGTTACAGTGCAATTCTGTGCAGCGAAGCATATTACGGAAACGACTTCAATCCTTATTATCATACGTCCAATGACCGGGTGTTTCGCTTTAATCAGGACTATTTTCACCGCATGTCCCAACTGACCTCCGCAATTATTGCTACCCTGGCAGATGTCATTGCGCCTGTTTATGTTGAGGAAACAATAACCCTGCCTCAATCACTTACCCTTGCCCAGAATTATCCCAATCCCTATAATGGTTCTACGGTTATTGAATATACCCTCTTTTCCGGAGAACAGATTGATTTGAGCATATATAATATGCTGGGGGAAAAGGTGTATAGTGTAAGCAGGGGTTATGCGGAGGCCGGCACCCATTATATCCGTCTGAATTCAGACGATTTTTCCAGTGGCGTATATTTGTATGTTCTGCAGTGCGGAGAGGGCGTTCGATTATCTAAGAAAATGATTGTCCTTAAATAATACCGGATGATTAATGATTTCTCAGTCCGAAGAACATAACCGGTGATATATTTTTATCAGGATAGACAGGGGGAGTCTGCCGTTGTGCCTAAAAATACCGCCGTCTCAAACGAAGGAATGACGGTGGAACTAGTTTTCGTGGAATTCAATACCGGATACCCATCGATAACTGCAGAAACCGTTTACGAAGGTAATAATATTTAAAGCCGGCATTGTCAAAAACATTATATCCTGAAAATTGTAAATCGATCTCTACGCTGTGGAAGGGTATCTTCATACCCAGCGAAACATCCATATCATGGTACGGCGTAATTTCCTGGGTCTGAAATTCATTGGCTGCATCATAATACCAGGCAATGCTTTTCCCTTCATAAAAGTAGGTAGTTACCAGATAAATGCCCAGCGGGGAAACATAAGAAAGGCTGGCGCTGAGGTTTTGATCCGGCTTATAGGCATACACCAGCGGATTGGATATGTCCAGATAGACATAAGCACCACTCAGAGTAAACCGGTTGAGAATATCATAGAACTTGAAAGACGTTTCTATTCCCCTTGTGAGGTTTCCTCCTGTCTGAACAGTAGCAATAACATCATCAAAAGGACGGGTTAGAATTTTATTATAAATTGACCGGCTGAAGCCACTCACACTAAAATCGACTTCCCTGTAAAACCTGCTCTTGGGGAAGTATGTGATATTCAGACCTAATTCCGTTGAGTTACTGTATTCCGGTTTCAGCCTCTCATAAACTGTGTCGATTCCGGATACACTGATAACATCCCTGAAATAAGCATTTTTTTGCAATGAAGGATATTTAACATTTTTCCCGTAATTCGCATAGGGCGTGATATTCCAGTGAGACAATTTATAATCCAACTGAACTCCTATCATGGGGAAGAGATTTTTGTTACCTGATGCCAGCAGATCTCCCCGCAATCCCAGGTACGTTTTCCAGGAAAGGGTGGGAATGCTTTTTAACTCATCGTTAAAGGAAGAAACCCAGGCAATTCCTATGCGGTTATCATACAGGTCACCCTGGTAAAGTGTGTTTGTCCAGTTGACATCTGAAACTTCGGACGAGGTTACCAGGCCGTCATGAAAGTATTCAGCCAGTATCTGTGTTTCCCCTCCTGAATAACTAAATTTCTTCGCCAGTCGTAAATTAAACAGATCGGATTTAAACTGACTGATGTAACTGGTTGAACCGGCGGGTTCCCTTTGAATCCGGTCTTCTGCCCGGATATAATTTAAAAGAATATCCCAGTCCTTTAGCTTGAGGATGTTTCCCTTATAAGATGCAGAGGCAGAATAAGTGGCATAATTGCTTTTCCAGAAATCTTTGGAGTAATCAAATTTATAACCGATAAATTGAGTGTTCAGATAACCGGAAGGAATAAAATAATTTAAACTTACCATATGATTTTGTTTATTGGTGGTTATTGTATTATTCAAGGACTTTTCAGCATATAACTCATCTTGAAAATATTCAATTTCCGGTTTCATTTTATTTATCTGACCAAAGTAACCGATTGAAAATTTCTTGTTTAAAGGAATGGTCATGT
>Ga0315555_1002799_pt1 | contig 12190 bp, 6 predicted proteins | sample SalMarSW160380MG_FD_202113 | JGI IMG/M metagenome (GOLD analysis project Ga0315555, IMG submission 202113) | Salt marsh sediment microbial communities from the Plum Island Ecosystem LTER, Massachusetts, United States - Salt Marsh Sediment SW1603-80 ...
CTTGTCGTCAAATATCGCGAGTGTCGATGGTAAACCGGGTTTGAAGTTGGAGTTCTATCGAAATAGAAATTTTGACGGGCAGCCTGCGATAACGAAAATTGATCCGCTGGAGGAAACGAATATGATCTGGGGAAGTGGTATCCCGAATCTCTGGCTGGAACCGGAATTTTCCTTTCGCTGGAGTGGTACCCTTAAAGTAACTGAGACGGGCGATTATAATTTTGCCTTGAAAGGCAATGGTGGATTTCGACTCTATATTGATGATACAATCGTGGTAGAGGATTGGCAAGAGCGGGAGGCTTCGGATAAAGTCGTTACCAAGAGTAACCACATTCATCTGGAAAAGAAACAATCTTATCGGATTAAAATTGAGTATTATAAAGGTGGTTATTGGCCGCAGCTGTTTATCCAATGGCACCTGATGGACAGTGATCATTTCCGCAAAGCGGTTAAGATTGCCAAAGATGCCGATGTCGTGATTTTTGTCGGGGGCATTACTGCCCAGCTGGAAGGCGAAGAGATGCCGGTCGAACTGGAGGGTTTTAAAGGAGGTGACCGCACCAGTCTCGCTCTCCCCCGCGTTCAGGAAGATTTATTAAAAATGATTCAGGATACTAAAAGACCGGTTGTATTGGTCTTGACCAGCGGCAGTGCCTTGGCAGTCAATTGGGCGGCAGCTAACATTCCTGCTATCCTGCAAATCTGGTATCCGGGTCAGGAGGGAGGAACTGCCCTGGCGGATGTATTATTCGGCGATTACAATCCGGCCGGAAGACTGCCAGTCACTTTTTATCAATCGGTTGATCAGTTACCTCCTTTTGAAGATTACCGGATGAAAGGTCGTACCTACCGTTATTTCGAAGGACAGCCGCTTTTTCCATTTGGTTACGGTTTAAGTTATACCCAATTTTCATATACCAATCTGCAGCTCCCAAGTTCAATCAATGCGGGAGACAAACTAAAACTAACTGTTACGGTCCAAAATACGGGAAAGGTTGCCGGAGATGAAGTGGTTCAGCTTTATGTAAAAGACCAAACGGCTTCGGTGCCGGTACCGATATGTGCCTTACAGGGTTTCAAACGGATTCATCTGAATCCGGGTGAGCAACGGGATGTGGAGTTCGAATTGACTCCCCGGCAGTTGGCAGTGATTCAAATTCGATCCGATAATGAGGGAATTCAGCGGATGGTTGAGCCGGGAAAATTCGAAATCACAGTTGGTGGTATTCTACCTGGTGGAACTTCTCCAACGACCGAACTCATCAGCCGTGAAATTGAAGTTGTCGGTAAACCTTATATTACCGAGTGAAAGGTCGAAAGTAGACCCAGAAATTTCAGGAACTCAACGTCTTGGTAGATTTTCTGACGATAAATTCTGTTTCCAGAACGATTCGTTCAGGTGGCAAAGGGTCTGGTGATTCGATATTACGAATGAGAATCTCAGCGGCCCTTCTGCCGATCTCATGTTGAGGAGCCCGGATAGTAGTTAAGGCTACCGGATAAATCGGGGCGTAATAAATATCGTCATTGCCAATAATGGAAATATCTTCGGGAATGCGGTAATTCAGCTCGCGCAGAGCCGTCATAACGGCTAGAGCCTGTTGATCGTTAAAACAGACAATAGCTGTCGGAAAGTCAGCATTACTAATCTGCTTGAAATATTCGTGAGTATTTTTATAACTGTCGTTGTAATCTGATCCCACCGAAACAATTTTATCCTCACGAAAAACCAGGGTGCTTTCGCTGAAAGCATGCCGAAAACCTTCAATTCTTTCCTGAGTATGGGATGAGTCCGGTGGACCGGCGAAATGCACAATTTTAGTATGTCCGCTTTTAATTAAATAAGATACTGCTTTTTTAATCGCTTTGATGTTGTCAATCGCGACCACATTAGCCTGGATGCCTTTGACATCTTCGAGCAAGACAAAAGGGTAATTAATCATTTTTAATTTGAACAGGTGCTCGATTTCCGCTTTACCATCGACGATCGGGGCAATAATTGAGCCCTTGATATCCTTGGTCGAAAAAAGGTGGGTTAGTTTCTTTTCACATTCATGATCATTTTCAGTACTGGCGACAATCACTGAATACCCTTTGCTGTTTGCATATTCCTTGGCACCGGTCGCGATCCAAGTATAGAAAGGGTAATTCAAATCTTTGATAATCAAGCCGATGCTTTTGTCCTGCCCCCCGTTTTTTAAATTGCGCGCTACGCCCTTGGGACGGTAGTTGAGCTCTTTCATTACTCTAAGAATCAACTCCCGTGTTTCCATCTTGACAGTAGTTTTGCCATTGATGACAGCGGAAACGGTTCCTTTTGAAACTCCCGCCCGTTTGGCGACATCCTCGATTGTTAAGCGTTTCATTCGGTTTTCCTCACTCTCCCCTTATAATCCCTTGGTGACAAACAGCCGGGATTGGGTTAACGCCAGAAGTTTTTAATTCAATTTGCAAGTAACCAGTAATTAAATTCGTAAACCAAGTAAATATGGTGTAATTTAGTAAAAAAATTAAACAGACATAATCCAAAATTTTTATTGAAAATTGTATCCGACAAAGATATTTAAATGGACGATGGAAAAGGCTTTTTTTAAGAATAACATTAAGGTTATATTATGAGTAATGTCAGTTACTTTTCCGAGCAATAATCTAAACCTGTATATCCAAAATCTCCTTTTTAGCAAATCTATCAGAATTATCTTAGTTCTGCTGTTGGCTGGAAATTCCTTTATACTTGGTATGACCACAAAAACTCAGGTTAAGAAAAAGGACGGAGCATATTTCACCGGTGTATATCCCGATTTGTTTAGCGAGCTATTGGGCTTAAGTGAATCAACAGTAAAGGTTAAAATTGATAGTGCTTTTGAGCAATTATTTTACGGTGAGCCGAATAACCAGCGGGTTTATTACCTGGTAGATCCCGATATGGCATATATCAAGGATATTCTGAATAATGATATCCGGACCGAGGGTATGTCCTACGGGATGATGATAGCGGTGCAGCTGAATAAAAAGAGCGAGTTTGATCGTCTCTGGAAATGGTCAAAAACTTATATGCAGCATCAAGCCGGTGCGCGCAAGGGCTATTTTGCCTGGCACTGTAAAATTGACGGCAGCCAACTGAATCCGAATTCGGCGGCTGATGGTGAAGAATGGTTTGTCATGGCACTCTTGTTTGCCTCCGCCAGATGGGGTGACGGCAAAGGTATTTTTAATTATCACCAGGAGGGCCAAGCCATTCTGGATGCTATGCTCCATAAATCTGAATCAGCCAGTGGTAAAAATATTGCGACCAATATGTTTAATAAGGAAGAGAAGCTGGTCGTATTTGTGCCAACGAAAAATGTGGATAGCTTTACCGATCCATCATATCATGTACCCCATTTTTACGAGATCTGGGCCAGGTGGGCTGATCAGGATAACCAATTCTGGTGTGAAGCCGCTGCTGCCAGTCGCAATTTCTTGAAAAGAGCAGCCCATCCGTTGACCGGGCTGCTGCCCGACTATGCCAACTTCGACGGGACAGCTCTGGATTCACCATGGGGTGGGGGGCATTCTAATTTTCAGTACGATGCCTGGCGGGTGGCAATGAACATCGCGCTGGATTATTCCTGGTTTGCCGAGGATGAGTGGGCAGTGCTCCAGTCCAACCGTTTGCTGGATTTCTTTTATTCACAAGGAATAGGCAGCTATGGGGACCGCTATACCCTGGATGGTAAAAAACTATCTAATAATCACAGTACCGGATTGGTAGCGATGAATGCGGTTGCGGCTCTGGCGGCAACGCATACTCAACGAAAAGAGTTTATTGCTGAGCTGTGGAATATGTCGGTTCCCGAAGGTGACGGCAGATATTATGATGGATTGCTGTATCTCTTGGCACTCTTGCAAGTTAGTGGCAATTTTCGGATCTATGATTTTGGTAATGTGCCAATTACAAATTGTCAAAATATTGCCCGATAGGTCTCCATTCCGTTTGACACTGAAGGTGATTATTTGTAATATTGAATCGTTTCATAGATCTTTTAATAGGGAAATAATTTTTACCCTAAAAGCATAGAGAATTTGAGGTAACAAGGGGATAGATATGTATTCTATTGGGAATCGAAAAGTAAGGCGTATCAGTCTTGATTATCGTTGTCTTCGATGGTCAGGTTTGGTAAGACCAATGATAAATTTCCTGATAGGAATAAGTTTAAGCTATATTTTGCAGAATGTTGTCCTGGCTGGCAGTGGGGGATCGTATGTTACCACTGAGAAAAGGGATGGGAGTTTTACACTTGCTGCGGCTGGTAAGGTTGTGCCATTGCTTGCCAGTTCCCAGGACTATCCCGGTGTTATCCGGGTTCTCAAACTGCTTCAGAATGACATTATGCAGGTTACTGATGTCCAGCCAGCTTTGGTACTCGATACTATTCCCGGGGAGCAGAAAATTGTCATCATTGGAACACTAGGTAAAAGTCCGCTTGTCGAGGAGCTGGTTCGGGACAAGAAGCTTAATGTCGAGGAGCTTGCCGGCAAGTGGGAAACCTTCTTGATCCAAATTATAGAGCAACCCCTACCCAATGTTGAGCGAGCCCTGTTAATTGTGGGGAGTGATAAACGGGGGACGATTTATGGCATGTTCGATCTTTCCCAGCAGATTGGTGTTTCTCCATGGTATTGGTGGGCGGATGTTCCAGTTAAGAAGAAGTCGAATATTTATATTTTACCCGGTCGTTATTCACAAGGTGAACCTAAAGTAAAGTATCGTGGAATTTTTATTAATGATGAAGCACCGGCGTTGACCGGATTAGTATTCGAAAAATTTGGTGGATTCAATAGCAAGTTCTATGAGCATGTATTTGAATTAATTCTGCGGCTTAAAGGAAATTTTCTCTGGCCGGCAATGTGGGGCAGAGCATTTTACGACGATGATCCTGAGAATCCCCGGCTCGCTGATGAGTACGGGATTGTTATCAGTACTTCTCACCATGAACCAATGATGCGGGCTCATGACGAATGGCGCCGTTATGGCAAAGGTCCCTGGAATTATGAAAAGAACGACAGTGTTCTTAGGGAATTCTGGAGGGAAGGTATTCGCCGAATGGGTAATTATGAAAGCATTGTGACCCTGGCAATGCGTGGTGACGGTGATGAAGCCATGAGTCCGACTGCAAACGTTGCGCTGCTGCAAAGAATCGTCGCAGACCAGCGGAAGATTCTTGCTGAAGTAACCAAGAAAGACGTGACGACGATTCCGCAGGTCTGGGCACTCTACAAAGAGGTTCAGGAATATTACGATAAGGGGATGCGCGTTCCCGACGATGTAACCGTATTATTGTGCGATGATAATTGGGGTAATGTGCGCAAACTCCCGCGCCTGGATGAAAAACCGCGACAGGGCGGTTACGGAATGTACTATCATTTTGATTTCGTCGGCGGACCAAGAAATTATAAGTGGTTGAATACCAATCAGATCGAACGCGTGTGGGAACAGATGCACTTATCGTATGAATATGGTGTGCGCCAAATCTGGATTGTCAATGTTGGCGATATCAAGCCGATGGAGTTTCCAATAGATTTTTTCTTGGATTATGCCTGGAATCCGGAAGGATTACCAGTCGATCGTTTGCCCGAGTATACCCAGCGCTGGGCAGAAGAGCAGTTTGGGGCAGAGTATTCCCAGGAAATTGCCGAGATATTAGCCCGGTATACAAAGTATAATTCGCGGCGGAAACCTGAATTACTTGCCCCGGAAACTTACTCTCTGGTTAATTTCCGCGAAGCAGAGACAGTTGTCAAAGAATATAACGAATTAGTTCAGAGAGCCCGCAAAATCGATAAGGAACAGTCTGAAGAATATCATGATGCCTTTTATCAGCTGGTGCTCCACCCTGTGGAAGCCTGCGCTAATTTGAATGAGCTTTATTATACTGTTGCTAAGAATCGGCTCTATGCCAGTCAGGGGCGGGCAGCTACCAATAGTCTGGCGCAGAAAGCGCAGGAGCTTTCTGCCAGAGATGCGGAGATTACTAATTATTACAATAATATCATGGCTAATGGTAAATGGAATCACATGATGGATCAGACCCATATTGGCTATACTTACTGGCAGCAGCCGGATAAAAATGTAATGCCGAAAGTTGATCAGATCCGACTGCCTAAAAAGTCAGCAATGGGTGTAGCAATCGAAGGTTCCGATGAGTGGTGGCCTTCCGCAGGTGGTGAGGCAGTTTTACCTGAGTTTGATCGGTTTAATCAACAGACTTACTATATCGAAATCTTTAATCGTGGAAAGAAACCATTTCAATATTCAATTGCACCGCAAAAGCCTTGGATAAAAATTGATGGTGCCCAAAATGAAGTTGAAATGGAGGAGCGCTTGTGGGTAAGTGTTGATTGGAATAAAACTCCCACCGGCGAATATCGGGTTCCAATTACAATTAGCGGACCGAATAAAGTAAAAGTTATCGTTCAGGCGTTAGTCAAGAATCCGGAAATCCCGGAATCTGATCAAATCAACGGCTTCATTGAAAGCAATGGCTGTATCTCGATTGATGCCGAGAATTATACGAATGCAGTAAATTCGTCATTAATCAATTGGCTCGTAATTCCAAATTTAGGTCGAACCGCTTCGGCGATAACTCCTATGCCAGTTACTGCACCATCACAAACAGCGGAAGAGGCTAGTCCACACCTGGAATATCGGGTTAACTTTTTCTCGACTGGTGAGGTCAATGTGAGAATCTATCTTTCACCAATTCAGAATTTTACTCATGGTGAAGGATTGCACTTAGCCGTATCATTTGATGATGAACAGCCACAAATCATCAATGTCAATGAAGGTGAAACAGTGCCGGATTGGAAATATCCTCAATGGTGGAATCAGATGGTGAGCGAAAATGTGAAGATTCTGACCTCGAAGCATTCCATCCGGAAAGTAGGCGAGCATGTGCTGAAATTCTGGGTGGTAGATCCCGGGATTGTGCTTCAAAAAATTGTGATCGAAACCGGGCCTAGTAAGCCCAGCTATTTAGGCCCTCCTCAAAGTTATCATAGAAACCTTCACTAAATAACGAAAGGAAGTAAACTATGAAGAAATATTTGCTGCTGTTTTTATTAATAGTGTTATCTTTAATTGTTTTAAGTTGTCAAGATAAGAGCGCTAAAAAAGCTGGAACAATGATCGAAAAAACAATCTATGGCAAGTTGCCAGATGGGCGGGAGGTATTCCAATATACGCTGAAAAATGCTGCTGGTGTCGAGGTCAAGATAATTAATTATGGAGCGATTGTAACCTCAATCAAAGTACCGGATCGCGACGGCAAATTGGCTGATATTGTTCTTGGGTACGATTCTTTGTCGGGATACCTCGGTGACAATGCTTTCCTCGGCGCCATCGTTGGCCGATATGGTAATCGTATTGGCAAAGGAAAATTCAAGATAGATGGAGAGGAATATCAGGTAACTGTCAATGATGGTGAAAACCATCTTCATGGGGGAAAGGTAGGCTTTAATAAAGTGCTTTGGGATGCAAAGGTTGTATCTTCAACTGCAGAACCTGCGCTTGCCCAGACCTATGTTAGCCCAGATGGTGAGGAGGGCTATCCCGGAACGGTAACCCTTACAGTAACTTATACATTAACCAATAAAAATGAATTGCGAATCGATTACGAGGGTAAGACTGATAAACCAACACTCTTGAATCCGACCCATCATTCGTATTTTAACCTGACAGGTAATCCGACGGAGACAATTTTGAACCATGAATTAACTATTGATGCCGATAAATTTACCCCGGTCGATGCAGGCTTGATTCCTACCGGCGAGTTGGCAGATGTAGCCGATACACCATTCGATTTTAGGAAGCCCCAGAAAATCGGTTTGCGGATCAATGATCAGAATGAGCAGCTCCAATTTGGTCATGGATACGATCATAACTGGGTTCTCAATAATTATGATCGCACCGTGCACAAAGAGGTGGAACTCTATGAGCCACTTAGCGGACGGTTGATGGAGGTTTCTACTGATCAACCCGGGATGCAATTCTATTCCGGTAATTTTCTAAATGGTACGATTCGGGGCAAGAATGGGGTGCTGTATCAACATCGCACCGGGCTCTGTCTGGAGGCGCAATGCTTTCCGGATTCACCGAACAAATCAAATTTCCCATCGGTTATTTTGAGACCTAGTCAAGTATATCGTCAGAGAACTATTTATAAATTTTCAGTCAAATGAAATTATAAGGAGAACTTTTCATGGGAACATTGCACATTTTAGACTGGATCTTGATTTTGCTCTATTTCGTAGTCGTTTTTGGGATCGCTTGGTGGGCCTATTTGAAAGAGAGACAATCGAAGACTTCGAGTGAATATTTTCTGGCTGGCCGTAATTTGGGATGGTGGATCATCGGTGCGTCAATTTTTTCATCAAATATTGGTTCCGAGCATCTTGTAGGTCTGGCCGGTACGGGAGCGACCGATGGGGTTGCCATGGCTCATTACGAGTTACATGCATGGTGCCTGTTGGTCCTGGCTTGGGTTATGGTTCCTTTTTACATGCGTTCGAAAGTATTTACCATGCCCGAATTTCTTGAGCGCAGGTTCTCGCCGGTTAATCGTACCGTATTATCACTTATTTCTCTGGTAGCTTATGTACTGACAAAATTGGCTGTAGGTATTTTTGCCGGCGGCGTTGTTTTTGCCGCCTTGATGCCTGAAGTGCAGATCGGTCCATTCAACAGCTTCTGGGTTGGTTCGTTCCTGGTTGTCATCCTCACCGGTATCTATACCGTATTGGGAGGAATGCGGGCGGTAGCTTATACTTCGGCAATCCAAACGGTGATTATTGTTATCGGATCCGGTCTGGTTACCATCTTTGGTCTTAGGGTGTTAGGAGGTTGGGATGCCCTCTATAAGATCTGCGGCTCGGAAATGTTCAATCTCTGGAAACCTATTGTTCCTGCTACTGTTCAGGCATCCTGGGCACCGGTTAAGGAGGCCGGCCGGATGGCCTGGTATTTTAATACTAATTATCCCTGGATTGGTATGCTCTTTTGTGCACCGATTATCGGATTGTGGTATTGGTGCACCGACCAATATATTGTTCAGCGTGCTCTTGGGGCCCAAAACGAGCAGGACGCGCGCCGGGGATCAATCTGTGCTGGTTTTCTGAAGATCCTCCCAGTATTTATTTTCATTATTCCGGGAATGATTGCCTTTGCGATAGCTAAGAGTGGAACTATCCCCGCGATGCAGGAGATCTTTTTCGACTCCCAGGGTCAAATAATTAGAGATAATGCTCAACAGGCATTTCCCCTGCTGGTTGCCAATGTACTGCCAATTGGTATCCGTGGCATTGTGGTAGCCGGTCTGCTGGCGGCACTGATGAGTTCACTGGCAGGTGCATTCAATGCCTCGGCTGCTTTATTTACGATTGACTTTTATTCAAAAATTAGACCCAACGCATCTCAGGAACGACTCGTGTGGATCGGTAGAGTTGCAACAATGATCATGGTGGTAATTGCGCTTTTTTGGATTCCGATTATCCAGGGGGGCAAGGGATTATACGACTATTTGCAGAATGTCCAATCCTATTTGGCACCACCGATCTTTGTCGTCTTTTTCTTTGGGGTATTCAACAAGCGGCTTAATGCCAAAGGGTGTCTTTCGGCTTTGATTGTCGGTTTTGTAATGGGACTGTTCCGGTTGGCAGTAGATACGCCGGTAAAATTAATTCACGATTTCAGCTATGCCGAAGGGTCATTTTTCTGGATTATTAATAATATATTTTTCCAATATTATAGTTTACTGATTTTCCTCGTGAGTCTGGCGGTGATGATAATCGTTAGCTATTCGACCAATGAGCCTGATTTGAAGAAAATTAACGGACTAACTTATGGTACGCTAACCGATGAAGATCATAAAGCATCTCGTGCTACCTGGAACAAATGGGACGTCATTGGTTCCTGTGCTATTGTCGCAATTATTCTAGCTGCCTATCTATACTTTACCGGATAAATGATTTAGTATTTGAAATAGTTGACATAGTACCGCTTTTAATCAAAGAGTTGAAGAGATGAGCAAGTTTGTTATTGGACTCGATTTTGGAACTAATTCCTGTCGGGCGTTAATTGTTGATGTACTGAATGGAGAAGAATTATCTTCATATGTTTTTCCCTATCCTTCGGGTAAGGATGGGGTCATTGTAGATGCTGCGGATCCGCATCTGGCACGCCAGAATCCGGCTGATTATTTGCTCGGAATCGAAGAGTCTATCAGAGGCGCATTGAGTCAGGCAAAAGCAAAAGTGCGGGATTTCAAGGCAGAGGACGTGATTGGAATCGGCATTGATACAACTGGCAGCAGTCCGATGCCAGTAGATCGGGCTGGTCAGCCACTGTGTTCTAATCCCAAATTCAAGAAAAATCCGGCTGCCTATGTCTGGCTCTGGAAGGACCATACCAGTTATGCCGTAGCTGCTCAAATAACCGAAACTGCAGCTAAACACCGTCCGCAATATCTGGCAAAGATCGGGGGTGTCTATTCTTCCGAGTGGTGGTGGAGTAAAATCCTCCATTGTAAAAATATAGCTCCGGAGGTGTTTGATGCAGCCTATAGCTGGATCGAAATTTGCGATTGGATTCCGGCTGTCCTGACCGGTGATATTGATCCGCTCAAAATTAAACGGAGCGTCTGTGCGGCCGGACATAAAGCCATGTTTAATCCGGACTGGGGTGGGCTGCCGGATGTCCTGTTTCTGGAAACATTAGCGCCGGGATTAGGAGCATTACGCGGAAGACTGTATGATACGGCGTGGACTGCTGAAAATCCTATTGGTAAACTTACTAAAGAGTGGGCCAACAAACTGGGGCTGACACCCCAGGTTGTCGTATCGGTTGGAGCATTCGATGCGCACATGGGAGCGGTTGGAGCAGGTATCAAAACCGGAACGCTGGTGAAGATTCTGGGAACCAGCACCTGCGATGTGATGGTGGCTCCGGTTCGGCAGAAACTACAAGACATTCCCGGTGTCTGCGGGATCGTCAAAGGTTCGGTAATGGATGGTTATTACGGAATTGAAGCCGGGCAGTCTGCAGTTGGCGATATCTTTCTCTGGTTTGTCAATAATCTGGTTCCGGAGAGCTATGGCAAAACGGCTGATCAAAAATTTAGCAGGTTGGAGCGGGAAGCAGCCCAGCTCAAACCCGGGGAAAGCGGCTTACTTGCGTTGGATTGGAATAATGGCAACCGTACTATTCTGGTGGATGTACGCCTGAGCGGTCTGCTGCTTGGACAGACGCTCCACACCAAGCCGGCTGAAATCTATCGTGCCCTGATTGAAGCGACGGCATTCGGCGCGTTGCGAATTATTGACCGGATCGAGGAATACGGTGTGGCAATTAAGGAGGTGGTCAACTGCGGTGGTCTGGCAAGTAAGAATACCTTGCTAATGCAAATCTATGCCGATATAATTGGCCGACCGATGAAAATTTCGCGCAGCGAGCAAACTCCGGCATTGGGCGCAGGACTATTTGCAGCTGTGGCTGCGGGCAAGCAATGTGGTGGGCACGATTCGGTTCAGGCGGCTCAGAAAGCAATGACCGGTATTAGGAGTGTATTTCAACCAATCCCCGAGCACCATCAAGTTTATCAAAAACTCTATCGGCTTTATTATCAGCTGCATGATGGCTTTGGTGTAAGCAAATGGTCTGGTTCAATGTATAATGTAATGAAGGATTTACTCGAATTGCGTAATAAGGTTATGAAGGAAAAATAATGTTAGAAGCGCTCAAAGAGCAAGTCCTCGCGGCTAACCTCGAACTGGTCAAATTTAAGCTGGTTACCCTGACCTGGGGTAATGTCAGCGGCATATCCCGTGCAGAAGGGCTGGTGGTAATTAAACCCAGCGGGGTCGAATACGATAAATTAAAGATCAGCGATCTGGTTGTGGTCAACCTGGCGGGCAAGATCATCGAGGGTAATCTCCGCCCCTCTTCCGATACGCCTACCCATCTCGAGCTTTATCAGGCTTTTCCCGCAATTGGCGGCATTGCTCATAGTCACAGCCCTTTTGCTACGATCTTTGCTCAAGCCGGTCGTGAAATACCCTGTCTGGGCACGACGCATGCCGATACCTTTAATGGTGCGGTACCGCTGACCCGCTTGCTGAAAGAGACAGAAGTCGAAAAGGATTATGAACTCAACAC
>Ga0315555_1002802_pt1 | contig 12182 bp, 10 predicted proteins | sample SalMarSW160380MG_FD_202113 | JGI IMG/M metagenome (GOLD analysis project Ga0315555, IMG submission 202113) | Salt marsh sediment microbial communities from the Plum Island Ecosystem LTER, Massachusetts, United States - Salt Marsh Sediment SW1603-80 ...
AATTATCCATTATAAACCTCCCGCAGGTTCCGAACCTGCGGGAGGTTGAACCCAACCCAACCCTGGCGGATCCTCCCTTGGAGGCGGGTAGGTAGGGGTCGCATTTATGCGACCCGAATCTTGCGGGCTCCGATGAACGGAGCCCCTACAAAGGTCAAAGAATCATTGTTGCCAAAACTTGCTAAATTCAGGGTTATTTCAGTGATTTTCAGTGTTTAATGCATTATTCGGGATTAACTCTCAGGTAATCCCACTTGACAAGTTTGAAAGTGGGTGTATTATCTTTGGGTATGGTTAAAGTCCTGTTATCGTTTGAAATTTTAGGTAAAAGGATTATAGGATGAAGGCTATCGATGAAGGGACAGGCTGGATTGAAGTTATCTGTGGGAGTATGTTCAGTGGCAAGAGTGAGGAGCTTATTCGCCGGTTGCGGCGGGCAAAGATAGCCAAGCAGAAAGTTCAGGTTTTTAAGCCAAAGATCGACAACAGATACAGCGAAAACCAGATCGTCTCCCACAGTGATCAGAGGATAGAATCGGAATCGGTGGGTTCGGCTAAGGAGATATTGGAGAGGCTACATCCAGACACCCAGGTAGTGGGCATAGATGAAGCCCAGTTCTTAGGTATGGAACTGGTGGATATATGTGATAGATTGGCCAATGAGGGGAGGAGGGTTATCGTGGCCGGCCTGGACCAGGATTATCGGGGCAAGCCATTTGAGCCCATCCCTCAGCTCTTGGCTATCGCCGAAGATATAACGAAGACCTTAGCCGTTTGTATGGTCTGTGGCCGGCCGGCGAACAAGTCCCAGAGGTTGGTAAAAAGCAAAGAGAGGGTCCTTGTGGGGTCGGAGGGGGCTTATGAACCAAGGTGCAGGAGGTGTTTTGTCCCCCCTAAGGATTAATGGGGCGATTTGAATATTTTGAACACCTGGCTGATATGGGGATAATCGGCTGGGGGGCAAGCCTCGCTGAGGCCTTTGAGGAGGGGGCCAAGGCTATGTTCAACCTGATGGTGGACATAGACCGGGTAGAACCAAAGGAGAAGATCCCCATCCGTTGCCAGGGTGGGGACCGGGAAGAGCTTTTCGTGGAATGGTTGAATGCCTTGCTGGCTGAGGCGGACATCAACGGTATGGTCTTCTCCCGATTTTCGGTGGAAAATCTCACTGAAAAAGAACTGTGGGGATGGGGGGGAGGAGAGGGTTTTGACCCTCAGAAACACCATCCCAAGGGGGAGGTGAAAGCGGCAACCTATTCTGGGTTAGTCCTTGGGGAGAGGGACGGCGAGTTCTTTGCTCGCTGTGTGGTAGATCTCTAAGGAGGTGAAGAGATGGAACTAAAGAAGTTGGTTACCGAGGGGGAGTATGAATGGATTATCCCTCGTCAAGGGGAGATGAGGGTCCCTGGGAAGATCTTTGCCAACCAGGAGTTAGTAGAGGAGATGGACGAAAAGGTATGGGAACAGGTAAGCAATGTGGCCACTCTCCCGGGGATACAGAAGTTTTCCCTGGCCATGCCCGATGCCCATTGGGGCTATGGTTTTCCCATTGGGGGAGTGGCGGCCTTTGATCCCAACCAAGGGGGGGTAATCTCCGTAGGGGGGGTGGGCTTCGATGTAAACTGTGGGGTAAGGACCCTGCATACCGGTCTGAGGTTGGAGGGGGTGAAGCCTAAGCTGAAGGAACTGGTTGACACCCTCTTCAGCATTGTTCCCGCGGGACTTGGATCCAGGGGGAAGATCTCCCTTTCCTCCTCCCAAGTGGAGGGGGTGCTCATTAAGGGATCCCAATGGGTGGTGGAACATGGCTATGGGGAGAAGGAGGATCTGGAATTCACTGAGGAGAAAGGGGTGGTGCCCGGAGCTGATCCAGGGGCAGTGAGCCAGAAGGCCCTGCAAAGGGAGAGGAGACAGGTAGGGACCCTGGGCTCAGGGAACCATTACTTAGAGGTGCAGTGGGTAGATGAGATTTACGAGCCTTCAACAGCGGCGAAGTTTGGATTTGAGAAGAATGGGGTAGTGGTTACGATTCATTGCGGCTCGCGGGCCTTGGGACATCAGGTGGGGACTGACTACTTGAAGGTATTAGCGGAAGCATCCCGTAAGTATGGCATCCCCATAAGGGAGAGGGAGCTTGTTTGTGCGCCCATTGACTCCCCGGAGGGAAGGAGGTATTTCTCCGCAGTGAACTGTGCTATAAACTATGCCTTTGCCAACCGGCAGGTGATTACCCATTTAGTTAGGGAAGCTCTAAGCAAAGTGTTCCCTCAGGCAGAGGTCAAACTCCTCTACGATGTGGGCCACAACACCTGCAAGCTCGAGACCCACAGGATAGATGGTCAGGAGAAACAGGTTCTAGTCCACCGTAAGGGGGCTACCCGGGCCTTTGGCCCCCAGAGAAAGGAATTGCCCCGTCCCTATCAGGGAGTTGGTCAACCGGTGATCGTTGGGGGAACGATGGGCACGTTCTCCTATATCTTAGTGGGCACTGAGTCCGGCGAAAAGAAGGCCTTTGCCTCTGTCTGCCACGGGGCCGGAAGAAGGATGAGCCGCAAACGGGCTAAGAGAACCTGGAGGGGAGAGAAGTTACTGGATGAGCTCAAGTCAAAGGGGATATATATCAGGGGCCATTCTATGTCCGGTTTGGCCGAGGAGGCCCCTTTGGCTTACAAGGATGTCTCCGAGGTGGTGGAGGCAATTCACAACGGTGGTTTGGCAAAAAAGGTGGTTAGGTTGAAACCGATGGGTTGCGTCAAAGGGTAGGATTTGATAGGGGCGGTTTTCCCCTGCTCACCCTTGGTTGGGAAGGGTAAGTTTGTCTACAGCCAGGTTATGGGGAATAGCAAGGTTTGGTCAGAGGGTGTATTCGAATATCATACAACCCATCTATACAAAATACATACAAACAAATTTTTGGAGGTGAAGGTATGAAAGGCAAGGTCAAGAGAAAAGTCCCTGAAATTGTCCTCCGGGAGGGAAAGCCAGCAGCGGTCATCCTGGACATTGACGAATACCAGGAGATGTTAGAGCGGTTGGAGGATGTGGAGGACTTGAGAATGCTGGAAGAGATGAGAAAGAAACCACTCGAGTTCAAAAGGCTGGAGGGGTTTCTTAAGGAGTATAATCCGGGTGTATGAAGTCTATCTTGAGCGAGCTAACTTCATAATGGTGGCAAACAAACATATTATACGAGGGAGTATCTAAGATGAAAACGATAGCAAAGGTTAATCCTGAAGACTATATCCTCTCTGTGCTCACACCAGAGGAGAGGCTGGAAGCTGCTCTTAAGATTGCCAGGGTGACCTTTAGGAGAACTACATTAACAGTCAGGGATATAGAGAGAGCTGTAGAAAAGGTAAGGAGAAAGGCCTACGAAGAAACGCAGAGATAAGGTAGTAGTTGATACCGGAGTGCTTATATCCGCCTTTGTTTTCGGAGGAATTCCTGAAAGTGCAGTCAAGAAGGTATTTACCGAGGCTGAAGTATGGGTTTCTCCACAACTTCTTAAAGAATATAGAGGGACACTGGTTGAACTTGAGGTGAATCACAAGATCACCCATACTCAACTGAGGAGACTTCTTTCTGGTATTGCTTCATTTGTTGTTAATGCCAAAGTTGGAGTACCGAAAAAGAGTTTGTCCCTTTGTAGAGATAAGGAAGATAATATGGTCCTTGAATGCTGCTTTGCTGCTGGCGCTGATTTTTTGATTACTGGAGATAAGGATCTCCTTGAGATAGATGAGGCTACATTGAGGACTGAATTCTCCAAGCTAAGGATAGTTTCTCCAAGGTTCTTTCTTGAATATAAGATATAAGGTTTCGGTGTTATAACTTTTGGTAAGGATTCCCGACAGCACAAGCAGAAAAAATTTAAGAGAAATGGCTTGACTTTTGAGAGGGGTGAGACTATTCTTGAATAGGAAAATTTTCGCCACAACCATAAAAGGAGGTGAGACCAATAGGAATATAAATTTTGGGGTGGTTAAGCCGACCAGACTTGAAAATCCATCCTTTCTTTCAAAGGGTTGAGGGTTTGGTTAATCTCTTGTTCAAACCTTGTTAATCAGGAGGCAAAAGTGAAAAAGTTCAGTTTTCTTTTAGTAACAGCCCTAATGGTCTTGGGGGCTTTTACCTATGCTATAGCTGCCGATCATCTTCTGATCACCGAGTTCTGTGTTAGCCCGACCAATGCTGAGTTTGTGGAGATATATAACCCCACAGGCACCACGATTGATCTGAGCAACTATTATTTGACCGATGCCACCCATGGTGATAACTACTACTACAACATTGTCCTCCAAAATGGCACTGCGGGGGCAGCAGGGCCAGGCAACTACTATGATTTCAATGCTAAATTTCCTGAAGAGGATACTATCGTTCCCGGGGAGTATCAGACTATAGCCTTTAGAGATACAAGTTTCTCCTCTACTTATGGCCTTGATGCCAACTATGAGCTTTTCTCTACCGATCCCTCAGTTCCAGATATGATCCCGGCAGAGGACGGCTCTATTGACGACAATGCTGGCCTCACTAACGGCGGAGAAGTTTTAATTCTTTACTATTGGGATGGGCAGTCAGATTTGGTTGAAGATGTTGATTATGTTCTATGGGGGGATAAGGATGAAGCTGTGGATAAGACTGGGGTATCCATTGATGGTCCAGATCCTGGTACTGCCACTTCTTCTTATTTGGATGATACCCCGATCGCCAATCAGGCTGTGGTCGGCGGCGGTTCAGATCCCCATGATTACGGAGAGAGCGCCCAAAGGAGTGGCATAACAGAATGCGGAGAGACCCTTACAGGTGGTAATGGAATTACTGGCAATGATGAAACCAGTGAGGATATGACCGTTTCCGGCGGCTGTTGGACAATCTTCGCAACACCTACTCCGGGAGAGCCCCCATCCGCGGTTCCTCTCGTTCAGGGCTCTTTACCTTTGGCCTTCTCCCTTTCCCAGAACTATCCCAATCCCTTCAACCCGACGACTCAGATAAACTTCTCCTTGCCTACTAAGGGGCAGGTGAGGTTGTCCATCTACAACATAGTCGGCCAGAAAGTGGCTGAGTTGGAAAATGCAGAGCTCAATGCTGGGAACTATCGGGTAAGCTGGGAGGCGAAAGGATTCGCGAGTGGCATCTATTTCTGTCGTCTAAAAACTGGGGCCAATGAGAAGGTCATAAAGATAATGCTATTGAAATAGCCAGCTTACATTTTTTTGGGGGAAATTGTTGACCTCATGGATGAGAGGTATTATATTTAAGCAGGTTAAAAGGTGAGAGCTATCCTATGAGGGAGAAGTCACGGGAGGCAAAGAGAGGAGGGGAATTCACTCTGTTAGAGAATAGGCTGAGATTACCAACGGTGTAAGGTAACTCGGCCTATTTTTTGGAACAGCTTTAACCGTAGCTTGGAAAGGGGGTGATAGGCATAGAGAATAGATTTCAAGAAGGATCATCTATTTCACGTCTTTTAACTTAGGAGGGAGAGATGAAAAAGCTCATGTTTGGCATTTTGGTAACTGCATTGGTGGCTTTGGTAATTGTGCCCACATATGCACAGGTGGAGATGATTTCCAATGGTGGGTTTGAGACCTGGACCAATGGGCCAAATAACGATCCCGATGACTGGCTATCTGAGACATCTGGGATAAGTGCACGGCAGGAGGGGACCATTGTCCATGGGGGAAATTATAGTGCCAAATTGAAATTGACCTCGTCGACTGAGACCCAGAGGTTTACCCAGGTGATAAGTGGAATCACTGCCGGCAATGATTATACTTTCTCTTTTTATGCTCTGGACAATGACACCACGGCAAGGGCCAGAGTCTGTATCCGCTGGTATGATAATGTAGGAGGGTTTATAAGTGGATATTATGGCAGTTATACTAGCGATAACCCGGCCTGGCAACAGTTATCCTCAGGTGCCAAAACTGCGCCAGCGGGAGCGGTGGAAGCACATGCGGAGATCAGACTTTATGATACCGCTGGCTTTCAAGACAGTGCCTTTATCTGTGTGGATGATGCCTCTTTCTTGGGGCCGAGCGGCGACACAACTCCACCTACAGTGAACATAGCCTTTGCCACCGGGCAGACTGGTCTGGATGTGCATTTCAGCGAGGCAGTGGACGAGACCTCCTCTGAGAATGCTGCCCATTACACTTTGACCAGCGGACTTGCTATTTCTGACGTCTCCAGGGATGTGTCAGATCTGTCTATTGTTCATCTTACCACAGGGAATCAAACCAATGGATTGGCAGATACCTTGATTGTAAATGGGGTGGCTGATACATCAAGTAATACGATGACTATCCCTGATACTGTTGCATTCAGAGAGGGATTCACCCCCATTTCTATGATTCAGACCCCTATCCCACCACCTAAAGATGGAGATCAATCTCAACTTCTGAATGAGATAGTAACCATTACAGGGATAGTCACTGCCGATACGAGCACCTACTCCCACTATTATGTATACATCCAGGATGGTGACGGAACCTGGAGCGGAATAAAGGCCCACTTCACCGCCTGGGGAGCCCTGGAAGGCGATAGTGTAACCGTTGCTGGGCAGGTGATAGAGTACTACGGAGAGACTGAAGTAGAAGCCCAGGGCGTTTATTATGTGGTTAATAGCTCTGGCCACGAGTTACCACCCCCCGTAGTGGTACATACAGGGGATGTGGCCACAGGTTCTGCCACTGCGGAGTCATACGAGGGGGTGCTCATCCAGGTTAGTAAAGCCTGGGTTACCAACGACAGTTTGGGCCATGGGGAATGGGAGATATGTGACGGCCCCTGGGATTCCTGCATGGTTGGCCATGCCGCTGAATACTCCTATACTCCGGAATTAGGTGACACTGTTAGTGTTATTGGTGTTCTGCGCTACGCCTATGGGAATTTCAGGATTGATCCTCGGTATGATGCTGACATTGATACTACCATTGTTGGGGTAAGGGTTAGTGATCTATCTGCGATCCCAGGTTCTTTCTCCCTTTCCCAGAATTATCCTAACCCCTTTAACCCGACGACGCAGATCACTTTCTCTCTACCTACGGAGGCACAGGTGAGGTTAACCATCTACAACATCGTCGGCCAGAAAGTTGCCGAATTGGTGAATGAGAAGTTGGATGCGGGAAGTTATCGGGTAAACTGGGATGCGAAATCCTTCACCAGTGGGGTCTACTTCTACAGGATAGAGGCGGGGAAGTATCGGATGACCAGGAAGATGGTTTTGCTCAAGTAGATGCTGAAAAGAAGTGCCGCTTTTAGGAGGGCAGGGGCTCTCTCCCTGCCCTCCTTTTTTTGCGAAAATTAAGTGAGAATGCCCGACCGCTTACGGTGGGTATGAATCGTGGCAGAACGGGGGTTCTGCCACCTCGTTTTTGAGATTATACCTAAGGAAGGAGGTTATGATGTTTACTCGGCAGAAGCTAATGTTTGGCATTTTTATAATTGTATTAGCGGCATTAGTGATTGTGCCGGCATATGGCCAGGTGGAAATGATCTCCAATGGTGGGTTTGAGACCTGGACTAATGGGCCAAATAACGATCCTGATGACTGGCTATCGGAGACATCTGGGATAAGTGCGCGGCAGGAAGGGACACTTGTTCATGGGGGGAGCTATAGTGTCAAATTGAAGTTGACCTCCACTTCTACGCAGATATTTATGCAGATAATAAGTGGAATCTCTGCTGGTAATGATTACACGTTCTCCTTTTATGCCCTTGATACTACCAGCGTGGCAAGGGCCAGGGTCTGTATCCGTTGGTATGATAGTGGAGCAGCTCTTATCAGTGGATATTATGGTGGTTATACTACTGACAACCAGAATTGGCAATATGTATCCTCCGGTGCTCAAACCGCACCAACAAATGCCGTGGAAGCACATGCGGAGGTTAGGCTTTATGATACCGCCGGCTTCGCAGACAGTGCTTTCATTTATGTGGATGGTGCCTCCTTCTTAGGGCCAGGAGCGGACACAGCCCCGCCGACGGTAAGTATAGCCCTTGCCACTGGGCAGACGGGTATGGATGTGCATTTCAGTGAGGCTGTAGATGAGACTTCTTCGGAAAATACTGCTCACTATACCCTTACCAGTGGGCTGAATATATCGAGTGCCTCCAGGGATGGCTCGGATAGCAGCATCGTTCATCTAACCACTGCCAGTCAGACCAATGGGATGGCCGATACCCTGATCGTATCAGGGGTAGCGGATACAGCAGGGAACCCGATAACAACCCCAGATTCCGTGGGCTTCCGGGATGGTATCACCCCCATCTCCACTGTTCAGGACACATCTTCTGATGGGGATACCTCCCTCTTAGAGGGGGAGACGGTGACCATCTCCGGCCTTGTTATCGCCTCCTTCGGTAGTTACAACTTCTATTTTCTGGAAAATTCGCCCGGTGGCCCCTGGAGTGGCATCTTAGTCTATGATTCTGACCATTCACCTACGGTGGGAGATAGCCTCACCCTGGCTGGGGTGGTGGAGGAGTATTTCTACTCTTGTGGGGGGAGGGGGAAGACCGAGATAACCCCAGTGGTGTACTACGGCCTGCAGAGCACCGGGAACAGCCTCCCCGATCCCGAACTGGTGAACACGGGAGATGTGAGCAATAGCTCCCCCACGGCGGAGATGTATGAGGGCGTGTTGATAAAGCTGACCGGTGTGCAGGTGGTGGGAGAGTTTGATGAGTGGGATGAATGGAAGGTGGCCAATATCGGTGAGGATTCCCTGGTCGTTGGCCACCACAGCACCTACAGCTATATTCCCTCGCTGGGCGATAGCCTCAATCTCACCGGTCCTCTCAACTATGCCCATTGTAACTACAAGATTGATCCCCGGGGTGACTCAGACATCGTCCTGCTCACCGATCCACCTCCCCAGATTTCCGGTGTATCCCAGGTGCCCACCTATCCAAGTAGCAGCGATACGGTGGTGATTTCAGGCAAAGTTATTGATGTCGAAGCAGGCAAAAGCATCAGTTCGGTCTGGCTTCTTTACTCTATAGATTCTGGCCCCTATGACAGCACGGCGATGCTGGATGATGGGAACCCTCCCGATCAAGCTGCGGGTGACTCCATCTACACCGCCCAAATTCTCCCCCAGGCAAATGGCACCTTAGTCGATTACTACTTGAAGGCTATGGATAATGCTGGACAGGTGACTACCAGCCCCTCCAATGCTCCGACAACAACCTACTCTTATACCGTGGGAGAACTTCCTCCTGCTGTGGTTATAAATGAGGTCTATTACGACTCGCCCGGGACAGATACCCTTACCTTTACCGAGCTCAAAGGAGATCCAGGGACAAGCTTAGAGGGATACAATCTGGTTGGGGTTAATGGAGCAGACGGCGCGACATATCGGACGATTTCCCTCACTGGTACCATACCCACTGATGGTTATTTTGTCGTTGCTCAAGATGAGGGGGTGGCAAATTACGATCTTATCGCCAATGTGGATTGGCAGAACGGACCGGATAATCTTCTCCTGACATTCCCTTCAGGGGATACGGTAGATGCAGTGGGCTATGGTCCACCTGACACAAGCACCTGGCACTTCGTTGGTGAAACCATCCCGGCACCAGATGTTAGCGGAGGCAGCAGCTTGGGGCGGTATCCGGATGGGAGTGATACCGATACCAACAGCATTGACTTCGCCACATTTGGTTCACCTACTCCAGGTGAGGCCAATGAGTATCCCCCACCCTTACCACGCACAATTCATCAAATTCAATATACCACGGATCCCTCCGGTGACTCGCCATACAAGGATTGCACGGTGGTGACCAGCGGTATAGTTACGGCTGGCTCAGGAGTCTTCAACAGCGAAGGTTTTTACCTGCAGGATGGCGATGGGGCCTGGGATGGGATACTGGTCTACCATAATGCCGATAGCGTTGCCCAAGGAGATAGTGTCACCGTCACCGGGCAAGTGGCCGAACACTCCGGTAAGACGGAGATTACCGGCATCATCGACCTGACCGTAAATAGTTCCGGTAACTCACTCCCAAATCCCACTTTGCTCACTCCCGGTGAGGTGGATACCTCCGAGGCCTATGAGGGGGTGCTGGTAAAGGTTGTCAGCGTTGTTGTGGTGGATACTATGGATGGAAACGGTGAATGGAAGGTAGAGGGGTCGGATACCTGTATAGTGGATGACGATGGTCAATACACCTACGAACCCCACTTAAGTGACACCCTGGATATAACCGGCATCGTGAACTACTCCTACGGAGACTTCAAGCTCGAGCCCCGTTATGATGCTGACATTGTTCTCGGTGGTGTTGGGGTAAAGTATGCAGGTCAGGCTGGGGTTCCAGTTTCTTTCTCCCTCTCTCAGAACTATCCCAATCCATTTAATCCGACTACAGCGATCAGCTATCAGTTGTCAGGGGTCAGGCCGCACCCCACCACTCTGAAAGTCTATAATGTGCTGGGGCAGTTGGTGAAGACTCTGGTGGACAAGGAGCAAGCCCCCGGCCGTTACTCCATTCTCTGGGACGGGAGGGATAGCTCGGGGAAGGAGGTTCCCAGTGGGATCTACCTCTGTAGGTTAAAGCTAATGGGTGGTAGGTTAAAGGTTACAAAGACGAGGAAGATGGTCCTCTTGAGATAGCACAATATCTTCCTTGGTGAGCAAAGGGTGGAGGGTTCCCCTCCACCCTTCTTTTATTTGAAAAAATAGTAAAAAATAGGGACACTTCCTATTTTTAGGCTATCTTCCTCGAATTCCCATCTGGTTAGGTATCACTTCTTTTTATACAGTTTCTACCAACAAGGTTCTCACAGATCTATCTCCATTTAAAATGCCTTTCCTCTGAGGAGGGTTCTCTTGAACCCGCGCAGGAGAGAATACCAAGAGAAAATGGGGAGTGTCCCCATTTTACCATTTGGGTGGGGCTCTTAAATTTTGCTCTTGAAGAAACGGGCATTTTGTTTATATTGGCCTGAGAGGGGAGTGGCATGAGTTTTTATTCGGTAAAGGTTTGAGGCCCCTTTCCTCCTGGCGGATGAGTCGAATCGGAGGGGAGGATGGATAAGGGAAACATTTCATCTGTGGTAACTTCACCACGGATAACCATGGACTATGCAGGGGGGAACAGGGATCAGTAATTAGTTTACCGGGATTAGGGATCAGGAGTAGCCAGCATAAGCTGAATTTTTAATTCCCAATTCTTAATTGCTTTTTCCCGTGTGATTCCGTGAATTTCCGTGGTAAATTATCTATTCGTGTCATTCGTGTTCCAAAGATTTGGTGAAATCTGTGTAATCCGTGGCTATTGTTTGGTTGCGGGTTTGCTGTGGGGTGTAAATCCCGGGTGAACTGTTATGAAGATAATCGAGAAGCTGATTGCAAATATAGGGGGAAGCTACTCTCAGGTTCTGGGGATTGGCCTGGAGTCCCTTAATCCAACCGATCTCTTCAAGTGGTTTCTGGCCTCCCTTCTCTTTGGAGCAAGAATTTCAGAGGGGATAGCCATCCGTACATTTGAGGAGTTCCAGAAGGAGGGTTTGGACTCTGCCCAGAAGATCCTGGAGAGGGGATGGAATGGCTTGGTGGAGGTGTTGGATAGAGGGGGATATGCGAGGTATGATTTCAAGACGGCGACCAAACTACTGGGAGTATGTGAGAACCTTCTGAGTAGATATGGGGCAGATCTGAACCTTCTCCACCGGCAATCCAGGGATGCCCGAGATCTGGAAAGTAGACTCAAACAATTGGGCAAAGGAATAGGGAAGGTGACCGTAAACATATTTCTCCGGGAGTTGAGGGGGATATGGGAGAAGGCCAATCCCCCCTTACAGGGGTTGGCCTTGGAAGCCGCTCTCAACTTAGGTTTGGTCTCCTCACCCCAGGGGGCTTTAGGTCAGCTTGCTGCCTACGGAAACCGCCAATTGGAGCCTGCCCTTTTAAGGCTGGGCAAGAATTACTGCCAAAAGGGAAGATGCCATCAGTGCCCAATGGTGGGGGTGTGTCTGAGGAGAGGCCGTTAAGGGAGGCTCTCCTCTACGAACAGCTATCCTCAGGGAGGGTGAGATGTAACCTCTGTCAGAGGAGATGCTTGATTGAGCCCGATGGGTTGGGTTACTGTGCGGTGAGGATTAACCGAGGGGGAAGGCTCTATACCCTGGTCTATGGGGCTATCTCCACCTACAGGCCAGCTCCTATGGAGATAAA
>Ga0315555_1002808_pt1 | contig 12169 bp, 10 predicted proteins | sample SalMarSW160380MG_FD_202113 | JGI IMG/M metagenome (GOLD analysis project Ga0315555, IMG submission 202113) | Salt marsh sediment microbial communities from the Plum Island Ecosystem LTER, Massachusetts, United States - Salt Marsh Sediment SW1603-80 ...
ATGGAAACGATGTATTAAATAATCCAGCTATATTAGGTAATAATATCGCTTTAGTTGTAATGGCTATACTCAACTCATTACTAGCTTTAGGAGGTTATCTTTACATTCTAAAGATAATGTTGTTTGACGAGCCTGAATCTCCAGATGAGAAAGTAAAGATACCTATATTCCAAGCAATCTCCCTGACAATCTTAGCAGTAGTTATTATAGTGCTAGGATTCTGGCCAGACCTTATCTTAAATGCTATATCAACAATTGGAAGTTAACTTCCAATCTTTTCTTTTTCTTTTTCTTGTTAATTTTCAGAGAGTAAATGTAAATAAAATTTCAAGTAAATATCTAAACCATACATCAAAAAGCATTTATTCAAAAAAATCTATTATTGAAAAAGGAATAAAATTATGTTTTGGTTCATTTTTGGAATTATCACTCTTATTTTAACTATAGTATTAGCTTTGTTTTTGGTTCTTGAGACAAAAAGATTACAAAAATCATATTTTTTAATTACTTGTATCGTAATTCTTCTTTTTGTTTCAAGATTAATGATAATAATTGGTGATCTTACAAACTTGACTTTGCCTTTTAATCTAAATCTAATAATTGGGATTCCTATTCTTTCTTTTAGTATTCTATTAGGTGTTTTTGCTGAGATTACAATAAAATTCCATAGTTTTTCAAGAACTGTTGAAGGAAAACCTCTTTTTACTTCCGGAATTTATGGGATAATAAGACATCCTATCTATTTGTGTGAAATATTATGGTTTTTCGGTTTGATATTTACAATGAGGAAGTATTATAGCATTTTTGTTGCAATAGCATGTGCTGTCTTCTTTTTAATTTATACCCTCTTAGAGGAACGAAATTTAAACCAAATTTATATGGAAGAGTATGACATATATAAAGAAAGAGTTTCAATGATTTTTCCTTGGAAATCAATAAAGTCTGTAATAAAAAAACCATACAAAAGAATAATAAATAAAAAAATCAAACAACGCCTTTTGTGCAAATTTCTAAAAGGAGAAAAAAAGCCTTTCAAAACAGCTGTTTCATTATTCTTCCAAGAAGGATGCTTTTCCAAGAAGATAACCTTGCTGCAAAGACATCAAATTCTCTTAATTAATACAAAACAATGATAAAAATAGATAAAAAGAGTTCTAATAAGCTCTTCTGAATTTTGTGTATGCATAAGTAATAAGAATAAGAGAACTAAGAATAATAAATGAATTTGCCCAATTTACTTCAGTACCATTGATTCTGTATTCAGGATTTAGTGAAAATGTAAATTTATAATCGTCTAGAGGTTGCTGTAAATATTCACTATACATAAAAACAGTTTCTTTGTAGTAATATAACTCACCTATTGAAGAATACATCACTTCGATACTGTAATCAATTCGAATTTCTGAAGTATTTGATGAGTAATAGGAGTATTCTAGATATAAATAATACCCATTATATCTCATCTTATCCATTGTGAATGTGTCTTTTTGTTGAAAGTCTACATTTTGTAGTGGATAATCACCAGTAAAAGTCGTTGTGTAAACTGTTTTGAAATTGAAAGATGTATGATTAACAGGTAGAAACAAACCATACGCATAAGCACTAATTAATCTAATATCAAAATCAGATATAGTTTGATTATAACTTAAAGTATAATCCAACATGTCTACAAAGTAGAAATTTGTTCCTACCACTGAATATGCTAAAGACATACTATCAGTATCATTATCGTACCAATAATGTTCAGCTAGGTATGTATCATACTCCTCTTGAGTGTCAAAATGCATCAATCCCATAAAACGGGAAGTGAAATTAGTTCTGAAAAATACTTTATCACCAACTGTAGTTACATTCCACACTTTCAATGAATCCTCTAGTTCCACATTTTGAGGTTCTCCACCTGGATAAAGGATTCCTGTTGTCAATGCAGTATATTCATATGTTGAAGCAAAATTATTCCAAGTAACACCTTGAACTTGAAAAGTACTAGAACAAAATAAAAAGACAACTAATGCCATTCCTAAATAAAGAGATTTTATACCTCCTCTCATGTTTAATCAAAGAATAGGATACTAAAAGCATTATTTAAAGATAATTGAATCATTTTCATTATCCGTATAAGTAATATCAATAATAATTAAAATCAATGAAGGAACATATTGATACTGAAACAATAAGACTTCTTTTACTTCAAAATTTTTTATTATGAGGTAAATACTTAAAGTAACTACTAATTTTGTATAGTCATGGATATCTATGTAGTAGATATTGAAACTACGGGACTTGATGGCACACCTAAAGACCATGTAATAGAAATCGCTGTGATGCGAGTCAATCTTTTAAACCAGATAATTACTCAAGTATATCATACATTAATCCATTATGATACAAAGAAGTGGGATGAAGAGACTAAAAATGCATGGATCTTCAAACAAGGTTTTCTTTCAATTAATGATATCCAAAATGCTGAGAAAGATTTAACTACAGTTGTAAAAGAAGTGCAGAAGTTATTGGCTGGCAAATATGTTACAGCTTTCAATAATGCTTTTGATCTGGAGAGATTTTTGTATAAAGAGCCATGGGATATCACTGAAGTAACTAACAAAACAAAAACAGCGCCTTGTTTAATGTTATCTGCATCCAATTATCTAAGACCCATAGGAAGAAAATACAAAAATAAAATCTACAGTTTAGACCATACAATAAATGAACTTATTAACAAAGATACTGAGAGTATTAGAATCAATAAAGGTCTTGAGGAAAGAATAATTGGATTTAAAGCACATAGAGCCAACTACGATGCTTTTTATGCAGCTTGTATACTCTTAGAATTATATAGGCGGAAACATTATAGAATCACCCCACAGGTATATTATGCTCATTCAATGAAAATATACGGTAAAAAGCAGGAAAAGAGAGAAATAAAAAGAATCAAGCAGGTTTATCCCAAAGCCGAGATTATCAATCCCGCTAAATTTGAGAGAAAATGGAAAGAACTACCAGCAAAAGAGATTATGAAAAGATGCCTCGATATCCTTAGCAAGAGTGATATACTGATTTTCTCAGCTCTTGAAGAAAATGAAGAATATTATATTGGTAGAGGAGTATATTTAGAAGTTAATTTTGCGCTTGAATTAAAGATGAAAGTATTCTTCCTAAAAAATCGTCTGGAGAATAATTTCACAATAGAGATTTTTAACGATACAGATTGGGAATTTGAATTTGCAAAAATCAGGATTAGAAAGTAAATATATATATATACGAAATTGGATAATCTTTTTCAATTAAAATTATATTACCTCAAATATGTTCGAATGGATCAACTTTACTCTTCTGATTTCATCCCTCGTGTTATTTTCTTTATTATATATAATAAGTCTCAGACCAGCAAAAATGAGTGAAAAAATGGGAGATAAAGCGTGGAAATTCTGTAGAAATCTAAGAGTATTGGCTTCTATTTTTGAAACAGTATCCACTTTTGCAATCATTCTTTGGATATGGTTCCCAATTCCTGTAGTAAACTGGAAGATATTCAATCAATGGTGGATAGGATTAGTAATTAGCTTGGTGATTTTTATACCAGGAGGGATACTCATGTATATCGGAGTAAAGGATGCAGGAAAGGAGACTCTGACTCCATCAGAAAAAACAGAAATGTATGGTGGAATTTACAAACATATTAGACATCCTCAAACAACTGGTGAAATGCCAATGTTTCCTGCTATTGGATTAGCAATCAACTCATGGTTTATCTTTATTCTACTATTAGTGTTCATTAGTATATATGTACCAATTACGATGGTTTTTGAAGAAAGGGATTTAGTAAGAAGGTTCGGTGATTCATACAGAAATTATCAAAAATCAACAGGTGCCTTATTACCAAAAATTAACATAAAAAGGGAAAGAAAGAATATATAATTTATTTTTTCTTCAGATATTCTCCTAGTTTCTCTAAGTGTATCTGAGCGGTTATGCTTTCTTTATGAGGTTTAAATCCAAGACGGTCATTTATAGAAATCATTGGAGCATTGGTAGTAGCATTACCAGTTGTTACTGTCCTTACTTTGGGGAACATCTCCTTTGTTTTTAGTAACATCTCAGCTTTCAACCATTTCCCCAAACCTCTCCCTCGATATGTTTTTTGAACACCAGTAAGTAATTGCTGAATGAAAGTTTCTCTAGAAGGATTGTATAACATTTCAGTTAATCCAGAAATATCTCCATTTTCTTCTTGAGTATACATTGTTAAATGAGTATAACCTAAAGACAACCAACGTTTAGCTCTATCTACAAATATTTCTGGTGAATAAATTATGGCACCAATTTCTAAATCGCCAAATGGTTGTTGGTTTAAAGTTTCAGTATAAACCTCACAGTATTTTTCAATTATATCCTCAGGAATAGAATCAACAAAATGAAGAACTGATTCGGGAGAACGTTTAGGTCCTTCCTTAATCCAAGTTTTAACCATGTTCCAGTCAACTTGTTCAAGATTCAAACGATTTTCCATACCAGATAGAGCAATTTGGGCACCCATTGCTTGTAAAAACGCTTTGCCATCTTCTTCTGAAGAATCTGCCATAATCAAAGACTTATTGTTTTCTTCAGCAAATTCATAGAGTTTCTTCATTACTTCAGTTCCAATACCTTTTCTACGATATTCAGATAATAGAGCTACATCAAGTTGAAGTAGATTCTTGTTGTTTTTATAGGATGGGTTCGTTTCTCGAATAGTAATGAATGCGAAACGACCTACCATTTTTCCATTTAATTTCTCAAAAATAAAGAAGAAGTTCACTAAAAACTCTGGACTAGTAGCTTGTACTCTCAAACTTTTTTCATATGCTTCGTTAGTTACATAAGGATCTTCTGGTGCGAATTCTTGATGACGTTTCCTTCTAAATTCATGATATAAATTCCAGTCTTCTCTTGATAGAGTTAAAATATCAACTTTCCTAAATTCAAATTCTTCCATATTAGAATCGTCTATCATTTTGATTACCTATTCTTTGATTATTTTACAAACATCTATATAGTTATGCACTATGCTTCTATTCTAAGAATAACAATTCAGTAAGGAGAAAGAAGCAATTACACAACAAGTAATTACTTGCACTTTATTAGGTTGACATTTTCGAATGTGAGTAAGATATTTAATTAGGTTTTTTTTCCTATAGTTGAGATGTTGGTTAATGCGAGTGAAACAAATGTTTTAATTTCTGAACTTGTTGGAAAACTTCGAGATAAGAAAACAGAACCAGCAGAATTCAGGACTAATCTTAAACGTTTAGGAAATTTTTTAGCTTATGAAGCAGGAAGTTATTTTAATAAAATTGCTGTTAGTGTAGAAACACCTTTGGGAACTGCCACATATGATACCATTAGTGATGAGATAGTAATCATCACTATCCTCAGAGCAGCTTTACCGATGTCAGAAGGAGTATTGGAGATTATTCCTACTGCAAAAGTAGGAGTTATTTCAGCATCAAGAGGTAAAAAAATACAAGAAGACGGAACCGATTTTAGGATTGATTGTACCTATTCTAATATTCCCTATCTTGAAAACAAAATAGCTATAATTATCGACCCTATGTTAGCTAGTGGTTCTACACTATTATTTACAATGAACCAATTATTAAATCAAAAACCATCCAAATTAATAATTCTCTGTGCTATTGCTTCAGATTATGGTATCAAAAGAATCTTAGACAATTACCCTAAAACCATCATTATAACAGGGGATATTGATAAAGAACTAAATGAAAAAGGATACATTGTACCAGGTTTAGGAGATGCTGGAGATAGAGCATTCAACACATAACAAAGGAAGTGAAACTTGATGTCTAATGAAAATGATGAAAAAAACCGAGGTAAATTTCTTACATCTATTAAGGAATTTTCAATACCTTGGAAAGAATTTTTGAGTCCGAATTTACTTTTCCTCATAGTCTGGATATCTTTCTTACTTTACTCTTTCATTTGGGCTCCCAAAGACCAACTTGGTTATGGATTTGGGAATTATGCTTTGAAAGATGTAGGACCTGTTGCTTGGACTCTTTTTAATCTAGTAGGAGCAATGGCGCTCTTATATGCAGCAATAATTTTCATCGAAAGTAGAGAGAGATTTATCCCAGGTTGGATATTCGTTTTAGCTGCCATGGGATTTGGGATGTTCGTTTTGATGCCTTATTTTGCTTTAAGAGGCGTCTGGAAGAAGAATCCTAAAACAAAGAAGACATGGTTTATACGGATAATAGACTCCCGTACATTAGGGATTGTTTTACATGAATTGGTTTTTGGATTGCTTTTATTTGGTATAATAGCTGGGACCATTCAAGGGGATTGGGCTCATTTTGCTACCTTGTTTACGGAGAACAGCTTTACACATATAATGACAATCGATTTTAGTTTACTATGTCTATTTTATCCTGTAGTCATTTGGGATGATATGAAAAGAAGGGATTGGAAAAACTGTGGAATTTTTGTAATATTTTGTATTCCTTTAATTGGTGGGATACTATATCTTATAGCTAGACCAAGGCTACCAGAAGGAAAAATTTTCACTTCTTGATTTTTAATTTACAGATAAAATCGCTTAAACTTAAATTTATAAAGGTATTACATCTCAAGTTAGCGTAATGAAGGTTCCACTCCAGAAGTACTGGGATGTACAAAAGAAATACCTAGCACCTTTCAAATTTAGGGTATTGTTGTTAGGACTACTATTGGGTAGTGGAACTGTTTTACTTATTGTCTCTCCTTTAGTTGTTGAAAGATTTATTTTTCTAGCAACAAATGGTAATCCTTTACAAGATCCGAGTATTTACTGGCAATCTCAACAGTTCAGTTTTGTGAACATCGGTAATATCTTTAGAGCACTTCTGATTCTTGCAGTTGTCTACATAATATTGATGGTTATTCAACAAGTAATAACCTTAATTTCAGTTTATCTGAGTCAGAATCTCTCCTGGTCTTCTACAAACATGTTAAGATTCGACTTGACACAACATTGTGTCGATCTTGATATGACTTTTCATAATGAACACAAACCTGGAGAAATGATTGAAAGAATAGATGGTGATGTAAATACTTTAGCCACATTCCTATCAGATTTTTCAGTTCAGCTAGTTACTTCATTACTTGTAATTATTGGTTCTTTGGTTCTTTTATTCACAAAACATTGGATAATAGGATTATCATTTACAGTTTTTACTGCGTTAGCGATAATATTAATGTATATTCTCAGGAATTTCTCAGTCAAAGCATGGGAAGAACAGAGACAAACTAGTGCAGATATGTATGGAGTAATAGAAGAAAGTCTAAGCGCCATAGAAGACATTAGAGCTAATGGAGGAGTTAGAAATACAATGCGCAAATTCTATGAAACCTCCAGAAGAGATTTCAAGGCTTTCAAAAAAGCTTTAGTAAGAGGACAAGTTTTCGTAATGGCTATTTGGAGTGTAATAGCAATTATTAATACATTGATTTTCGCACCAAGTATTCCTTTAGTCCAGAGAGGGATCATAGACTTACCAACTGTTTTTCTAATTCAGATGTTTGCAGGTATTCTTCTAAGACCGATATTTGTTATTACAAGACAAATGCATGAATTCCAGAGAGCTGGAGCTTCAATCGATAGAATTAACAAATTATTTGCTACAAAAACAAAAATACTTGATAGTGGTAAGGAAAAATTGTCTTCAGGTCCTCTAGCTATAGAATTTGATAAACTAAGCTTTGCTTACAATGAGAATAATTATGTACTCAAAGATATTTCATTCAAAGTCGAAGCAGGTCAAACTTTAGGTATTGTAGGACACACAGGAAGTGGGAAGACAACAATATCAAGATTGATTTTTAGGTTATATGATTCTAAACTTGAAGATGGAATAATTAATCTTAATGACACTAATATAACAAATCTATCACTTCAAGATTTAAGGGACAAAATTTCATATGTAACTCAGAATGTTGAATTGTTTCAAGCTTCAGTCAGAGATAATATTACTCTTTTTGATAAAAGAATACCAGACATTAGAATAGAATCAATACTTTTGGACATAGGATTAGGAGAGTGGTTAGAGAAACTCCCAGAAGGATTAGATACTATTATTTCCTCTAGTGAACATGGGATTTCAGCAGGGGAAGCTCAATTGTTGGCACTAGCTCGAGTGTTTATAAAAAGCCCAAATCTTGTTGTTCTAGACGAAGCTTCTTCAAGACTAGATCCAGCTACCGAAAACCTGCTTGACCTTGCAATAGAAAAGCTACTAATAAACAGAACAGGGATAATAATAGCACATCGACTAGCTACATTAGAAAAAGTAAATTCTATTCTGATAATTGATAAGGGTAAAATGATAGAATATGGTAAAAGAGAGGATTTAGCGAAAAATTCTCGATCAAAATACTATCAGCTTCTGCAAACCGGAGAAATTGAGGAGTTTTTGAAATGAAAGTATTAAGATTGTCTTGGGAAATGCTCAAATTCAAACCAGGCTTGGTTTTAGGTGGATTTTTATCAGACATATTGTTTTTTCTTCAACCATTAGCTGCAAGTGTAGTTGTAATGGAAATTTTCAACAAACTACAACAATTTCCTGGATGGCAATTAAATGTAAATATCTGGATTTTAGTTCTCCTAGTGCTTCCACTTACCCTTAGTATGAGACTCATAGGGGACTTTGTTTTTGTTCTTACTATGTGGGTTTTCGTTTTAATGAGTCGAATATTGTTAAGAAAAAACATGCTCTCAGGTATTTTTAGAAAACCTGGTGCAGTTGCTTTACCTGATTCCGCGGGAGAAGCTGTCTCTAGATTTAGAGGTGATACTGAAGAAGTCATGTGGTTTACTTATCATCTAACATCTTTCTTTAGTCTTGGAATCTTTACTGGTCTCTCTTTTTATCTCATGAGTAATATCAATTGGAAGATTACAGTTTTTGTTAGTGTACCTTTTTTGGTAATGATGATAATGGTTTTTTTCACCAGACCCATTTTTACAAGATTAAGAAAAGCACGTAGGCATGCAGCTGGTGCAGTAACAAGAACAATAGGAGAGATTTTCAGATCTGTCCAAGCAATAAAAGTAGCAGTAGCTGAGAAAAATGTCTTAACATATTTTGGAGATATTAATGATAAAAGAAGGATAGCAGAAGTAAAAGATGAACTCTTTCATCAGCTACTTCACTCAATATATCGAGTTACTATATATTTAGGAATCGGAACAATTCTCTTACTTGTTGGAAACAATATGCAAGGTAACCTTTTCTCGATAGGAGAACTTGCTTTTTTCATCAGCCTGTTAGGAGAATTAGGAGAGTTTGTCTGGGATATGGGTGATTTAGTCCCAAGATATATTCGTACTAAAGTCTCACTTGAAAGAATGTTTAGGCTTATCAAAGGAGAAACAGTAGAGGTTACAGAATTTGAATTAGTTAGACACGGACCCATCTACATTAAGGAAACATATCCATCCATTCCTACTTTAACTATAGAAAAATCTAAAAAACTTGTTAATTTCAGTATCAATAATTTATCGTACACTTATCCCGGTTCTGATAAAGGAATCAAAAACATAAGTTTTGCAGTAGCCAAAGGATCATTTACAGTAATAACAGGCAGGATTGGATCAGGAAAAACAACATTATTACGAGCATTATTAGGATTATTACCTAAAGATGAAGGGCAACTAGTCTGGAACGGAGAGATTGTTGAAGAACCTGCAGATTTTTTTGTACCACCAATCACCTCCTATACTTCTCAAGTACCAAGGTTATTTAGTGAAACTGTTAAAGAAAATATTTTGATGGGATTACCAGAAGAAGCAGTTGATATTGATGGAGTACTTAAACTGGCTGTTATAGAAAAGGAAGTGCAGAATTTCGAAGATGGATTGAATACAATTGTCGGTCCTAAAGGAGTTAAGTTATCTGGTGGTCAAAGACAAAGATTAGCAGCTGCTCGAATGTTTGCTCATGAATCAGAAATTTTTATTTTTGATGATCTTTCTAGCGCCTTAGATGTTGAAACTGAACAGAAACTTTGGAAAAGAGTGTTTGCCCGAAGTGGAGCATCTACTTGTCTTGCTGTTTCGCACCGTCCAATTGCACTTCGTAGAGCTGATAACATTATCGTTCTTAAGGATGGTAGAATAGAAGCACAAGGTAAACTAGATGATCTACTTGAAACAAGTTCCGAAATGAGAAGACTTTGGGAAGAGAAAATAATAAAATCCAAACCAGATAAAGTTACAGCTCAAACAGATTAAGAATAAAAAAGAGTATAATCCCTTACAATCTTCTCTTAAAGAAATCTAAAATAGTTTTAAAGGATCTGATTCTAAATGTTTGATCCGTATAACCTCCATGACCAATATCTGTAAACTCTCTATATTCAAAGGTTTTCTCTCCTTCAGTTCCTTCTTTCCAACCTAATTCTAAGAGTTTATCACGATACACGCGTGCCTGAGTAATTGGACATCGTGGATCATGAGTGCCGTGAATTATTAGTAAAGGTGCTTCAAGATTTTCTACGAAGTTTATCGGAGAACGTTCTATGTATAAACTCTCGTTTTTATCAAGTTCTCCAAAAAGCATGTGTAAATAGTGCTTGAAATGTGGCATGCTCTCATCATATAATAATTTCCAATCTGTTATTCCTACACTTGCCGCACCTGCTTTCCATATCTCTGGTTTTTTAACAGTAGCCCAAAAAGTCATGTAACCGCCATAAGAAGTACCAAAAATGCCTATTCTATTTTTATCAACAAAATTAAGTGTCTTTAGATAATCAACGCCCGATATTATATCTTCTAAATCTCCACCTCCAATATCCTCAATATTCATATCTTGGAATTTTCTTCCATACCCTGTAGACCCTCTAAAATTCGGTTTGAATATAATAAATCCGTTGTTTACTAATATCTGGTCAAACATACTGAAATTTCTATAATATTGTCCTGTAGGACCTCCATGGATTTCTACAAGTACAGGTAATTTTTCTCCTAGTTTTATTTTTTTAGGTTTGTATAAAATTGCACCTATAGTCAGACCATCTGTTGAAGGGTACTCTACATACTCATCAGTGACAAAGAAATCAGGATCTAGATTTCCAAGTTCAATAGGTATAAGTTCATCTATATTATGTGAATTCAGATCATATTTTATCAATCTACTCGGGTTAATGGAGGAATTCAAAGTTAATACCAGAAATTCATCATTTTTTGTTACTGCTGTCCCAGCAACAATGCCTGGAGGAAATTCTAATGACTTTTCTTTACCGGACTCTATATTGTATATTACAGGTGAAACGGTGGCTTTGGAGTTTCTTGCACAAACAAGAAAACTACCATCGTCAGAAATCTTTCCTGAATACTCTTCTGATGAAGAATCTCCAAACCATTTTATTTCCTTAGTCTCTAAATTATAAATGCCAGCTTTTGAATTACCTTCAAAATCAGATGTTATTGCCAATTTCTTACCATCTTTAGAGATATCTGTAACACCGTCTCTTGAACCATCCTTAAGACTCAACAATTTCCTCTGATTTGAACCATCTACGTCCATAATCCAAATATCGCCATTATGGAGGTTTTGAGAATCATTATAACCAAAAACGATATAATCGTTAGTAGGGCTCCAAAAAGCGCCAAATATTGGTCTAGGATAATTGGTTAATTCTTGAATTTCTTGATTCTCAAAATCGTAACTAAATAAATTTCGTTGACCGTTTCGTGTTGATAGAAAGAGAAGTTTCTTACCATCAGGACTTGTGTGGGCAACTTGTTCTTGAAATGTTGGTGTTTCTGTCAGTTGTTTTGTTTCTTTTGTTTCTAGATTTATCATGTATAAATCATGCTTTTCATTACCGTCCTTATCTTTTGCAAATATAATGTTCTTATTATCTCTAGTCCAGACAAAACCCGCTCGTAGTGCTCTAGGTACTTCCCCATTACTAATTTGCTTATATTCCTTAGTTTGTAAATCCATAACATAAAGTTCAACTCTTCCTGTAATATCCCAGAAGAAAGCGACTTTATCCTTAGAGTGATTTAAATTGGGCATAAAGAATTGTGGAATTCTTGCAATCTTTTCAATTAGCTCAGCTGACATAAGTTATTAATTGCGCTTAATTTGAAAAGATTTACTGTCCAATTTATGCCAGAGGT
>Ga0315555_1002813_pt1 | contig 12155 bp, 8 predicted proteins | sample SalMarSW160380MG_FD_202113 | JGI IMG/M metagenome (GOLD analysis project Ga0315555, IMG submission 202113) | Salt marsh sediment microbial communities from the Plum Island Ecosystem LTER, Massachusetts, United States - Salt Marsh Sediment SW1603-80 ...
CGCGCTGCCCGCCGCCAGAATGTTCGGATCGAAATTCAACCGCCGCAGCAGCTCGTCCTTCTGGTCCTCCGTCCCCAACCCGGAAGTCTCGAGCACCATCACCTGTTCGCGGTTGTAGCCCATGTCGATGTTGAGGATGTAACGGATCTGGTTGCGCATGATCAGAACGCTTGAGATCAGAACGACGGAGATGGTGAACTGCAGGGTTGTCAGCGAACGGCGCAGAAAAACCCCGGAGCGGCTCGCCCGGAAGTCGCCGCGCATCACCTCCACGGGCTTGAAGGCCGTCAACACGAAGGCGGGGTAGATGCCGGAGAGCACACCGGTGAGCAGGGTGACAGCGAGGAATGCCCCCATCACCAGCGGCGAGGAGAAGAACAGTCCGCTGAGGTCCTTGCCCAGCAGGTTCGTCAGCAGGGGCATGGCGGCCTGGACGATGAGCAGGGCGATCAATGCAGCAACCAGAGTCATCAGCACCGACTCGCCGAGGTAGCCGCGGATCAGGTCGATTCGCGCCGCCCCGAGAGTTTTCCGCATTCCCACTTCCCGCGCGCGTTTCAGCGCTCTCGCCGTGGTCAGGTTGATGAAGTTGATCGAGGCGATCAGCAGGATGCCGAGCGCGATCGCGCCGAGCACCCGGAGCGTATTCGGATCGCTGGGGTTGACGTTGATCCAGTTGTAATCCTGATTTGACGAGTGGAGATGGATGTCCGTGAGAGGCATCAGGGTGGGGTAGATGCCATCCCACTCGGAGTGCTCCGTGATCGTCTCGTGCAGTCGTTTTTCCAGCGCCGGGAGATCGGCCCCCGGGGTGAGTTTCACATAGACGAGCACCCACAGGTTGGTCCAGCTCTCAAACCAGTAGCTGTTCTCATCGTTCAGGTAGATCGGGAGCACCATTCCGAACTGCATGTGCGACCGTTTCGGCGGATCGGCGATCACCGCTCCGACCACCGCTTCGCCAAGCCCGGCGGCGATGATCGGTTTGCCGACGGGATTTTCCGTGCCGTACAGGAGTTTCGCCGTGGATTCCGTCAGGATCACCGATGTGGGGGTGCCGAGCGCGCTCTCGTGAGTGCCGGCGAGCAGCTTGAAGTTGAACACGTTGAGGAACGAGGAATCCGCGAACACGGTTTCAACGCTCACCCCCCGCGTTTCGTTGGGCGGCAGGTCGGCGCGTTGCACGCTTCGCGGACCCCAGGCCTGCATCCGCACGGCGGCTTCAATTTCGGGGAATTGCGATGTCAGCTCCGCAGCGAGAGCCCCCGAGCTGGGCGCGCCCGACCGGCGAAACTCACCCTCCCAGAAAAAGCGGGAATAGAGTCGGTAGATTTGTCCGCAATCGGGGATCTTGCTGTCGTAAATCAGATCGTCGTACGCGTAGAGCGAGATCACCAGCGCTGCGCTCAGTCCCAGGGAAAAACCCAGGATGGTGATCAGCCAATAAACTCGATTCCGGCTGAGGTGACGTACGATGAATCGAAGGTAATGTCCAAGCATAACCTCCCCCTCGGTGCGGGCAGTTTCCCGGTTTTCGGCTCACGAGAATATAGAACAGGCCGCAAAGGTACTCCTCACGGCCTGAAGAAAGCTACTCCCTGATGCAGGTGCCGGCGTTCTATTTCGCCCGCAGACTGATCCTGCCGTCGTTCACCCGCAGATCCACTCGCGCCTTGCCCCCCGGCAGAGACCAGAGGCGGAAATGGTCGTCCTTGTCGATTTCCTTGAATGCGCCCGAGGCGCGCGCGTGGCCGTCGTCAAAATCCGCGTTGAACTCGCCGCCGCCGCCGAGCACCTCGAACAGCAGTTCGCCGTCGTCCGCGCGAAGACGGTAGCGTCCATCGTCATGCACTTTCGTCGCGATCTCGATCTCACCATCGCCGGCGCGACCCGTCACTTCGTCGAAATCCCCGTGCGTCACATACACGTCTCCGTCGTCAATCGTCGCGTCAAGCAGGCCGTGGCCGCCGTCGAGCTCGATCGTCCCGTCGTCCGCTTCCAGCTCGAACACTTTGCTGGTCATCTTCTCCAGCGCCGCCCGGCCGTCCGACATGCTCAGCGATACGTCGCCGGAAAAGCCTCTGATGCGGACGTCGTCGTCGTCGAACCGGAGCCGCAGGCTGACCGTGCTCGGAGCTTCGATCTTGATCGCGTAATGCTCGTTCCAGTGGACCATGCCGAACGCGTTGATCTGCACCTCTTCATCGCGGATGCGGAGATTTCCGTTCTCTTCGACCACCTCGAAGCCGAAGGGCGTGTTCCTCCAGCTCTTGCCGAGTCCGGTAATGTCGAGGCGGTATTCGACGAAAACGTGCACATCTTTGCGGTCGCTGCCGACAATCGTCACCTCGGCGTCATTGCTGGTGAGGTATATTGTCCCCTTCGGATCGATCGAATACGTTTTGTCCAGGTCGTATTTTTCATCATCTTTCGCCTGGGCCGCGGCGGCGAAGAAAAGGATAAAACCCATAAAAACAAGGCTCTTCAATCTCATGGGAGTTCTCCTCGTGTTGTCACTCAATAAGACCACGCTCGGGGATAAAAGGTTACTTGCGATTCAAGCTCTGACTGCAGCGAGCTGGGTTTTCAGGCGGTGGTGAGATTCACGGACGGGATTCCGGATGCCTCAATCCCTCAAGAATCCAACAGGATTTGCTGTCCGTCTGAAAACTCTCCTGCAAACAACGGGGACGGCGATGACGAACGGTACTGCTACATCCCGGGGCGGATGGCTGGTGGCGATTCTGTGGGCGGCTTTTATTTTCATCCTCTCGTCGATTCCCGGCTGGAAACTCGACTTCGTCCCTCCCATCTGGGGGTGGGACAAGCTGGCGCATGTTGTCCTCTACGCAGTGCTGGGAGTGCTTATTCTGCGCGCGCTGGGATTTCGCCGCGCGGCATTTGGGCTCGCGATCATTTTCTCCGTAGCTTACGGCCTGTTCGATGAACTGCACCAGGTTTTCGTCCCGGGACGGACACCTTCCCTGGCGGACTTGGCGGCCGATGCCGTCGGGTCGACGATCGGTGTGATGTTGCTTGGAAAACAAATACTTCGCTTCAGCAGGCGAAAGCAGGATTCCGCTCCCCGGGAGCATGTCGAGAATGAGCAAAAACCCTCTCAGTGAAAGGGATTTTCATGGTTAACAAGGTGATATTGATCGGAAACCTCGGGAAAGACCCGGAGATGACCTACACGCCTTCCGGGGCGGCGGTGACCAAGGTGAGCCTCGCGACAACTGAACGGTGGACCGGCAAGGACGGGCAAAAGCAGGAATCCACGGAGTGGCACAACCTCGTTTTCTGGCGCCGCCAGGCGGAGGTTGCCAACCAGTATTTGCGCAAAGGATCGCGGATCTATGTGGAAGGCCGTATCCACTACCGTTCTTTCGAAGGTCAGGACGGGCAGACTCGCCACTTCACCGACATTGAAGTACGGAATTTTCAGATGCTAAGCTCTCGTGGCGAAGCCGGAGGCGGAGGCGGCGAGTACAGCGGCGAACCTCCAGCGAAGAAAGCGGCCGCAAAGCCCCAGGCGGAAGGCCAGAAAACGGCTCCCGGCGACACTCACTACGAACCGATCAACCCGAGTGAAGGATCCGAGAGCTTTGGCGAAGGCGACGACAGCGATTTGCCGTTCTGAAACCATGACTCCTCACAAAACGCGTTAAGAAACGGGGATTTGCGTGGGGCACAATATCGTGTGTAGGTTACCGGTGGGTCCGGAAGGGAACGCAACTCAAGATGCGGCTCCCTGTTTGGCCCGTCCGAGCCGGTCGGTGTTCTGCGGAGTCCGCCTCCGCAGGGTGTGGAGAACAACGACCACCATGAAATCCCACTTCCCGCGTATTCTCCCGGGTCTCGCAGCTCTGCTGGCGCTGTCGCTTGTCATAGCTTCGTGCAGCCTCCCCGTCCCGATCATCTCTCGTAATACTCTGTTCAAGCCCTACACGAGGTCGGCCCCTTCCGTCTCTCCCGACGGCAAACACGTTGTCTATACGGCTCTCGACGGGGATGTGCGGAACCTGTACATACGGACGGTGGGCGCGGACGACGACACCGTGCTGACCAACGTGAAAAAGGGGGCCAGCTATTTCTTCTGGGCACGCAACAGCAAAATGGTTGTCTTTTCCCAGTCGACTGCCGAGGGCTTGGAGTTTTTCGTTGTTGACGTTGCCACGGGTGCGATTCGTCCGTTGCTGCCCTATGGGAAGGGCGTGCCGAAGGACGCCGCCGTTGAAGTTGTCGCGGTATCGATAAAGCGGCCTGACGAAATCGCGATCATGGTGAACGCCCGCGATCCCTCTATTTTTGATCTCCACCTCGTCAACGTTCGTACCGGAGATATGAAGCTGCTCGCCGAAGGAAAGTCGAACCTGCTCCGCTGGTACGTGGACCCGGAGTTCGCACTGCGCGGTTATCTGCTCAGCGAACCGGACGGTGGACAATCGTTCTGGAAATACCAGGATGGGCGGTTCACGCGCGAACTCACGTGGCACCTGCTCGATGACTCCTCCTGGCCCCTCGCTTTTCCCGCGAAAGCCCATTCCTGCCTGATGTTCGACAGCCGGGGGGCAAAGACGCTGGGCGTGCTCCGTTACAACCTCGACACCGGCGATACGACTGTGCTCGCCCGCGATCCTCAATACGACATCCGCAAGATCATGGTGGATTCCGAGTGGGAGAACGTTGACGCTGTGTTTATTCAGGGGGACACATCACGGTGGGTGGCGGTCGATCCGGGTATCAGCCCGAAGCTGAAATTCCTCCAGAGCAAATTCCACGGGGAAGTTGAAGTCTACAACCGTTCGGCCGACAGAAAAGTCTGGACGGTCGGTGAATTGTCCGATGTCGCGCCACCCGTTTACTATCTCTACTACGCGGATGAGATGAGGCTGTCGCGGCTGTACAGCGCGTCCGACGAGCTGGCGGGCAAGCCGTTCGCAAGGATGAAGGTGATTCAGTTCACGGCGCGGGACGGGATGCCGATCCACGGGTACCTGACGACTCCCCGCCGGGGACGGGGGCCGTGGCCCACGGTGCTGCTTGTTCACGGCGGGCCGTGGCTGCGAGACGCCTGGGGGTTCAACCCGGAAGCTCAGTGGCTGGCCAACAGGGGGTACGCCGTTCTCCAGGTCAATTTCCGCGGTTCGATGGGATACGACAAAGCTTACCTCAATGCCGGGAACCGGCAATGGGGCTTGGGGATGCAGACCGATCTCGCCGACGGAGCGGCGTGGGCGGTGAAGGCCGGCGTCGCGAAAGCCGGTGCAGTGGCCATCATGGGCGGCTCTTACGGAGGCTACGCGGCTGTGTCCGGGGCGATCACAACACCGAATTCCTACGTCGCCGCAGTGGCGGTCAATCCGTTCCTCGATCTCACCGATTACCTCTCGATCATCCCGCCCACCTGGGAGGCCTACCGCACCAACCTGGAGCAGCGCGTCGGCCGGGTCCCCCGCTATGAATCCGGCCTCAAAGAGGGCCAGGTAAAGGATTCGACGGACTGGACGGACGCGGATCGTGCAGAGATTCAACGCTTGAAAGCGGTGTCGCCATACTATCACGCGGAGAAGGTTTCGATCCCGCTGCTGATTGCGCAGGGGAAACGGGATGCCCTCGCGCGGCCCGCGGTTGCGCAGAAATTCGTTGACCGGCTGAAGAAACTGGGGAAGAACGTCGAGCTCGTCCTCTACGACGATTCCAGCCACATGCTCCAGACGGAGGACAGGCAGGATTTCTACTTCCGCGCGGAACTCTTCCTCGCCAGTTACCTCGGCGGGCGTGTGGAGAAATAGCGCGTTGCGGCCAGATTGATGGCGAACGAAGTAACCCAATCCCGATAAATCGGGATTGGGTTTTGATTATCGGCCCGACGGGCGGCGGGTGGCCCGGGACTTCAGTCCCGGGTTTCATAACATGCCAGCACAGTAGCGTACCTCGGCGGGTGGCCCGGCTGGTCCCCTCCGCCCACCAGCGGATTGTCCACCCGGGTTTCATCATCGAATCACAGGTTCTTGCTCATCCAGCGGTCGATCCGGTGCAACCCCTGGACCACCGGTTCCGCCCCAGCTGTCCATGCGACGCGGATGTGCGCGGGCACGCCGAAGAATGAGCCAGGCACGACGATCACTCCCTCCTCCTCGTAGAGCCGTTTCGCCAGGCTGTCGCCGTTGATGCCGTCGATTCTCCAGATTGCGAAACCGCCTCCGTCCGGCATCACGGCCTTGATCCGCTTCCCCGATGCCCGCTTGCTGAGGAACCGGTTGACGTGGGCCCGCGCCTCATCGACCACGGCGAGCCCCTTCTCCCGCAGCCCGCCGATCAGCTCTTCACGGGTGAAGATCCGGTGGGTCAGCCATTCCATCGGGAACGGGTTGATCACGCCGAGATTGTCGTAGGCGCGGTATCCCGAGCGAACGACATCGTGCGCCGCGATCGCCCAGCCGGCCCGAAGGTCTCCGAGGCCCCATACCTTCGTCAGACTGCTGGTGGTGTACAGGTTGGGGGCCTTCATCGCGCAGGTTCGTCCCGCCTGGTTCACCCTCCCTTCGCGGTACACCTCGTCGACAAGCACGAACCTCTCCTTGCCGGTTCCCTCCGCGAGGCGGATCAGGTCGGCGTCCGAGGAAAAAGCGCCGCTCGGATTGTGCGGGTTGGAAAGGACGAGTCCACGGGCGCCGGTGGCGTAGGCAAGGCTGACCATCTCCTCGATGTTCAGCTTCCAGCCATCTTCCTCCTTGCGTTCGAACGGAACGATCCGGGCGCCCAGCGCTCGCGCCGGGTAGCTGATGCACTCGTACACCGGGGTCTCCACGAGCAGCACGTCGCCCGGGTTCAGTTGCACCGCGAGCACGAGGAAATTAGCCATTGACGTGCCCTGGGAGATCAGCACATTCTCCGCGTGAACGCCGTAGCGCTCCGCAATTGCTTCACGCAGCGGCGCGTATCCGTACCCGTGGGCGCCGGCGAGAGGCAGCTCACCGGCGTCGATCCCGAGATCGGCCAGCGTGGCTATGAGCGGAGGCATCCCGGAGCCGGCCAGGTTCAGATGGTCCGGATTGAGGGTGTCCGCGCCGATTTTCGACCACTCCATGTAGGGAATTGTATCGAATCGCATTCGGCACTCCTCGCAATGGGAGACGTGCTTAAAAGGTAGGTCCGGAAACTCCCCTGCGCTGCTCTAGTTTGATATCGCTGAGTTGCGGTGTCTTGATCCCGATTCTCAGGTAAAATCCCTGTGTGATGCCCCTTGGCGACCAGGTGAAGGTTCCCGACCAGCAATGAAGATCGCGCCCGACGCTCAACGTGCCGATCGAAACCTGCCTCGTCACAAGATCTACCCCCGTCGAATAGTTGAACGTCCAGTTGCGGGTCAATTTCAGCGAAAAACCACCATTCAGGAATATGGTTTTTTGTGGGTTGAGCGGATTCGACTTGCTCAGCCTGTAGGTCAGAGACCCCCTGATCTGCAGGGCTCCCCCTTTTGCCGCGGTCTGAAGAGCCTGCTCCGGGCCTGTAAAACGGGTGTCGAATTCGTTCCGGATGTCCTTGAGCAGCTCCTCCCCCTCGTCAACCGTGTCCGGCTGGGCGCCTTCGATAACGATTTGGGATTTGCGCTTGACAAAGGGATTCTCGATATCGAGAGCGAAATGGGCGGTCGAGCTAAGATCGATCAGGCGGAGCACCTCGCCCGGTTTTCCTTTCGGACGTTCCCAGTAGTACGTATTGGTCACTCGCTTGCTCTTCGTGTCGTACGCGTAAAAACTGTGGGTCGTGCTGATGTCCACGTCCAGGCTCTTCAGCGGACCGATCCTGCTGTTCTCGCTGATTGGCCTGACGCTGAAACGCGTCCGCAGGTCGGAGAATTTCAGGCTGTCCGCGGCGAAATTGTAGCTGCTGCTCATGTTCACCTTGAACAGCTCGAATTTCTTCTCCTCCTCTTTGCCCTGCGCGTCCACCGTCAGTGTTTTCATCTGGAAAATGTTATCCAGGCTGAAATTCGCCGCCATCTGCTTGCCGCGAGGCGTGCCTCCCGCGATCGTGTTGGTGTACCGGTCATAGTCCTGGGTCACAAATCTGTAAGTGGAGTCGGCGGGGTTGAAATATCTCAGGTCCGCGTGCTGGTAGTAATTCCATTTGGATTCCGAGAAATCCGGCCGCCAGGAGAAGCTGACAGATGGGCTGAGCACGTGGCGGAACATCTCCACGCCCCACCTCTGCACCGGAAACATGCCGTAGAGCGTCGTCGACATCCCGATCCCGCTACTGAAGGTGAAACGCCGGTAGAAGCCGCGCTCCTCCGGGTAGCTGATCGCGCCCAACGGATCGAGGTTCAGGCTCCTGCGCCGGAACAACCAATCTTCCTTGTAGTTGAAGGAGGGACTCACCCGGATGTAGTTGAACAACTGCTGTGGAGCGCTCAGGTTGAAATGGTGTGAGATCGCCTGGTCGAAGCTCTTCACCAGCGTTGTGTCGAAATTGCGGGGGTCGGAGAGCTCCTCCTCCTGCTTGTAGCTGCCGTTCACGGTATAGCGATAGGTGATCGTGTTGTACCACCGCTCCTTGTCTTCAGGGCGCTCCTCGCCGGGTTCCAGCCGAGGCTTCGGCGGACTGTAGATCAGCGTCTTGTCCGTTGCGGCCTTTTTCGCAGCCGACGGGAAAAGTTGTTTGTTCGCGAAACTCAGGTTGAAGCTCGGCAGCGTCATCGTGTTCGCACCGGTTCGCAGGTTGCGATCCTGCCTCGCGTTGATCGACAGGGAAGTTCCCGAGTTCGGCCAGCGGCGGTTCAAGGTTGCATTCGAGGTAATCTGCTGTTTCAGCAGTTGATCGGCCGTTTGCGATTGGGTGCTGTAGAAGTCGTTGCGCGAGACAAACGTGCCGTCTACGTTCAGGGTCGTGTACGGATCGATGGTCTGCCGGTGGCGCGTGCGAAGGTCCCAGTAGACCTTGTTGTTGTGCTCATCCTTGTAGGAGGCCGAAGTCCCGCCGGTGAACGCGTACCGCTTGTTGTACACGAGATCGCCGCGCACCCGGAAGCCGCTCTCCTCGAAGTAGTCGAGTACCCCTTTCGTGTCCCAGTAGTCGGACGCCGCCCAGTAGTAGCCGAGGTTCACGAAACGCCTTCCCAGCCTCGAATCGTCGCCGTAGGTGGGGATCAGGATGCCGCTGTGGCGGCCCGGTTTGATCGAGAACACGGCGAACGGCAGCGCGGCCACAGGCACATCCCCGAACCGCAGCACTATCGGTTTGCCAACCACCTTGTCGCCGCGGATCATTTTCATCTCCGCCCCGGTGAACTTGTAGTGGGGCACTGGCGCGTTGCAGGACGTGTACATTCCCCCCTGCACGAAAAACACGTCGTCGGAAACCTTCTGGATGCGCTTGCCACGGTAGAAACCATCCCCGTACTTCGTCGTTCCGCTCTCCACGTACCCGGAACGGTTTTTCATGTTCACCCGCATCAGCATCCCGCTCATGCCTTGCTTCCCTTGTACGAAGGTGGGCATGCCGATGACGGAGACGGAATCGACGCTGGTCTGCGTGCTGTCGGTCCACAATGTGTCGAGCTCCGGGATCGCGGTCATCAGGTCGCGCTCCCAGTCAACCAGGATCTCGTTCGCCGTCAGCGTCATGTCCTTGTATACGATCTTGGCATTGCCGCGAATGATGCTGGTGCGCCGATGAACGTCGAAAAGCAGCTCCTTGCCTCCGTACACGATCGACGTGTCAATGTCTTCGTCCTGCTTGCGGGCGCTGTCGGGCGTTTCGGGTCCGGGTCCCTGCAGCAGGGCGATTCGGGCGCTGTCGAGCGCGACCGGTTCGCCCATCCCCTCAGCGAGCGTTCGCAGCGAATCGGACCCGGTGCTGTCCGTTGCGGCGATTCCCGGCTCGAGCCGGGCGGGGACCATGGCCCCGGGTTTTATCGCGTGGATAAGCCCCTCGCGCCGCGCTATAGCCGAGGTGGAGTCTCCCGGGGAGACGCGCTGCAGGATTTCCCCCCCTGCGCGTGCGGGCAGCCGCGAGATCGAATCGGGTTGGGTTTCGGCGGAGGAGCTGGTGGCGAGCGCACGGCTTGAGTCTGCGCCGGTGAGAGCGGGAATGTTTCCTTGGCCTCGGGGAGCGGTGGCCGCACAACCGATCATCCCGGCGGCGGCGAAGACAACCGCGAAAACGTGCAAAGGCAAGGCGCGATGCGAACGCCGCTTCGGGTTCCCTGGGGTCACGACTCGCCCTCGCCCGCGTCGCGCCGGAGCTGCTCCCGCCGCTGGCGAATCTGTTCGAGCCGTTGCGCGATCTGGGCTTCGCTGCCGATGTTTTTCGGCTCGTAGAACCGGCGCCCGGCGAGGGGTTCCGGGAGATTCTCCATCGAGGTGGTCTGTTCTTCGTGATCGTGGGCGTACTCGTACCCCTGGCCGTACCCCTGCGCTTTCATCAGGCCGGTGACGGCGTTGCGCAGATGGAGCGGCACGGCAGGCTGGTTCCCCCTGGAAACTTCCGCCAGGGCTGATTCGATTGCCCGGTACGAGGCGTTGGATTTCGGCGAAGCCGCAAGGTACGTGGTCACCTGCGAAAGGATGATCCGCCCCTCTGGCATGCCCACTTTGTGTACGGCTTCAAACGCCGCCTCGGCGAGCAGCAGGCCGTTCGGGTTTGCGTTGCCGATGTCCTCGCTCGCGAGGATGATCAGGCGCCGTGCGATGAACAGCGGGTCCTCGCCCGCAGCAAGCATCCTTGCGAGCCAGTACACCGCCGCGTCGGGATCGGAATCACGCACGCTCTTGATGAATGCGCTGATTGTGTCGTAGTGACGGTCGCCGCTCTTGTCGTACCGGCTCAACGCCTGCTGCGCGACCTGCTCGATCAGCTTCAGGGTGATCTCGTGTGTTTCGTCGTGCTGCGCCTGTTCGACCGCCCGCTCGACCAGGTTCATCAACTCTCGGGCGTCCCCGAGCGCCAACCCGAGCAGCGCTTCGCGCGCTTCGTCGCCGATCTTCACTTCCGCTTCGCGGAGCTCCCCGTCCTCCGCGAGCGCGCGGTCGAGCAAGCCCGAAAGCTCCTCGTTGGTCAGCGGGTGGAAACGGTAGACGCGGCACCGTGAGAGCAGCGGACTGATCACCTCGAAGGAGGGATTCTCCGTCGTCGCCCCGATCAGCGTCACCGTCCCCTCCTCGACCGCATGCAGCAGCGCATCCTGCTGCGCCTTGTTGAAACGGTGGATCTCGTCGATAAACAGGACGGTCTGCTGTCCCTGCCGGCGTTGCCTGGAAGCGCGCTCGATCACATCGCGGACTTCACGCACGCCGCTGCTCACCGCGGAAATCGACACGAAACGGGCGTCGATCCGGTCGGCGATGAGACGCGCCAGGGTGGTCTTGCCGGAACCCGGATCCCCCCAGAAAATCATCGAGTGCAGCCGGCCCGTGTCGAGCAGCGGCCGCAACGCTCCCTTCGCTCCGACGAGGTGGTGTTGCCCGGCGAATCCGTCGAGCGAGGACGGCCGCACCCGCTCGGCCAGCGGACGGTGGGCGTCGGCCGTGGTCTCGCCCGGATCTCCGGGGAAAAGGGACCCCTCGGCCGGGGTGGGGGATGGGCTTTCCGTGTTGTTTTTCATCACAGCATCAAAGGTAGCCGCAGCGTTTGTTCACGGCAAGCATTACGGGCCCGGGCCGCCGCGTCGAATTTGCGCTGCACCGGGCTGCGCGAAAAAAGGTACACCGATTTGTCGAACCTTATCGGGTTCGCCCTTGCCGATTCGCGCCGACCGGACTATGTTTGCACGGACGTCGCAGGGAACGTTCCATCCGTTCGCCGTGCCTTGCCATCAGGAGGAACAATGCCAAACGCAAAACCGACTCCGCCGCCGGGAAATCTGCAGGTCCATCTCGACGATGCCGTCGCTGAAGGACATTATGCGAATCTCGTCCTGATCACCCATTCCCCGGTCGAATTTGTCCTCGATTTCGCCCGAGTCGTGCCCGGTTCGCCCAAGGCCAAGGTGCAGACGCGTGTAATATTGGCCGCGGCGCACGCTAAAAACCTGCTGCGAGCACTCGAAGAAAATATCAAGAAATATGAGTCGCAGTACGGTGAAATCAAGCCGCCCGGAAGCTCTGGCGCCGCTAAATTCGGTTTCCAGGGCTGACCCTCGCTGCTCT
>Ga0315555_1002817_pt1 | contig 12146 bp, 8 predicted proteins | sample SalMarSW160380MG_FD_202113 | JGI IMG/M metagenome (GOLD analysis project Ga0315555, IMG submission 202113) | Salt marsh sediment microbial communities from the Plum Island Ecosystem LTER, Massachusetts, United States - Salt Marsh Sediment SW1603-80 ...
ACACTATGTCGGCCGGTGTTTATCCCGCCTGGCATCCCGATGGCCGGCATGTTGCCTTCTCGGTTAATCGAATTGTCCAGTCCTTTCACGCGCGAAAGGATGCCAGTATATATGTCCGGGATAACGCTTCCGATATAGTTGTTTATGATACCGAAACCAATATAGTAACTACATCACCTCAAGTTTCAACAAAGCGGTTAGAAAATTTGCCGGAATGGTCGCCGGACGGCGAGTATCTGTATTTCTGCAGTGGTCCGGAACTGAAAAAAGAGACCAAATATAACGAATACCGCTATGATCTTATGCGCATTCCCTATAATGTCGAAACGAATCAATGGAGTAAAATCGAGCCGGTGCTGATCGCCAGCAAGCTGGGTAAAAGTGTCTCTTTTCCAAAAATTTCACCGGATGGCAAATACCTGCTATTCACAATGAGTGATTATGGCTATTTCGCGATTCATTTTAATTCCAGTGATCTTTATCTGCTCGATTTAACCACCGGAGCGTATCGCCAGCTGCCGGTCAATAGTCCCAGCAGTGAAAGCTATCATAGCTGGTCGAGCAATGGTCGCTGGTTTGTTTTTGCCAGTAAGCGCAAAGACGGCTTGTGTTCGCGGTTGTATTTCAGCTATATTGACCCGGCAGGCAATGCGGCTAAACCTTTTCTGCTGCCCCAAAAAGATCCCGAATTCTATGATACTTTTATCATGAATTACAATGTACCTGAATTGATTGTGGGTTCAATTGACATTAGCCGCTGGAAGCTTTTAAAAACTGCTAGGGGCGGACTCCTCCAGGCTAAATTCGATCCGGAAGTGGATGTAGATGCCCTTTCCGGAGCTACCAAAGTTGTTAAGCCAAAAGAACAATAAGCGGCTGCTTTTTCACTGCCGGAAATAAGAATTTATTTAATCGCGCAATTGGAACCCAAATTCCTCTTACTACTTCCTTTTTCCTAACGGATTTATTCTTTATATTTGAACCGTTTTATCGGTAATTTGACAGTCGAATTTTATAGGAGACGATGAATGCAATTTGGCCGTTTTGATGACGAAAAGAGAGAATATGTAATTAACACTCCCGAGACACCTTATCCCTGGATCAATTATCTGGGAAATGAAGCATTTTTCTCGATCATCTCCAATACTGGTGGTGGCTATAGTTTTTATAAAGACGCAAGGTTACGGCGCATAACCCGCTATCGTTATAATAACTCGACCTTAGACGATAACGGGAAATATTTTTATATCAATGACAATGGCGAGGTCTGGAATCCCGGCTGGAAGCCGGTTATGCACAAATTGGATTTCTACGAATGTCGGCATGGCTTAGGCTATACGCGAATTACCGGCAAGAAGAACAATCTGCAGGCTGAAGTACTAACCTTCGTGCCGCTCGATTTTAATGGGGAAGTACAGCAGCTAACCCTGACCAATACCGGCAATTCTCCTAAAAAGATAAAATTATTTTCCTATGTGGAATTTTGTCTCTGGAATGCGCTCGAAGATATGACAAATTTTCAGCGGACCTTTTCCATCGGTCGGGCTGAAGCTGACGGCAGCACAATAATTCATTTTACCGATTACAAAGATCGCCGGAATCATTTTGCTTTTTATACGGTCAATGCCAAAATCAATGGCTTCGATTGTGACAAAGAAAGCTTTATGGGAATCCACAACGGGCCGGCGCATCCAAATGCTGTTTTCGCGGGTAAATCGCGCAATTCGATGGCATTTGGCTGGCAGCCAATCGCTTCACATCTAATTAATGTCAACCTGAATCCCGGCGAACAGCAGACCTATATTTTCATTTTGGGTTATGTGGAATACCCGGATAATCAAAAATGGGATGCTCAGGGGAATATTAATAAAACCAAAATCGAGGAGATGAAGCGCCGCTTTTCAACTGTTCAGGATGTGGAGCGGTCAATACAGCAGCTGCGTGATTTCTGGAGTGAGTTACTTTCCGTCTATCAGATTGAAACGGAAAATGAAAAGACCGATCGCATGGTGAATATCTGGACGCCATATCAGTGCATGGTTACTTTTAATATGTCGCGGAGTGCCTCTTATTTTGAATCGGGCATCGGGCGCGGCATGGGATTCCGGGATTCCACCCAGGATCTCCTGGGCTTTGTTCATTTAATTCCTGAGAGAGCCCGGGAGCGGTTGGTGGATATTGCCGCTACTCAATTCGCAGATGGCGGCGCTTATCATCAGTATCAACCGCTGACAAAACGTGGCAACTACGAAGTCGGTGGCAATTTTAATGACGACCCACTCTGGCTAATTTGCGGAGTGATTGCTTATCTGAAAGAGACTGGTGATTTTTCTATCTTAGATGAACAGGTGCCTTTCGATAATAATCCCGAAAATCAAGCAACTATGTTTGAACATCTGAAGCGTTCTTTTTATCATGTGGTGAATCATTTAGGCCCGCATAAATTGCCGCTGATTGGCCGGGCCGATTGGAACGACTGCCTCAATCTGAATATTTATAACACCGATCCGGATCAGTCTTTTCAAACTGGCGTTAATAAAATGGATGGCAAAGTTGCCGAGTCTTTAATGATTGCCGGGGCTTTTGTTCTTTATGGCAATGAGTTTGCCGAATTGTGTGAACATTTGGGCAAAGAGGAGGAGTCTCGCCAGGCTCATAAGCATATTGATGCAATGATTGAGAGCATCAACAAATTCGGCTGGGATGGTAACTGGTTTTTGCGGGCGTATGATGCCAAAGGACGCAAGGTCGGCAGCCACGAGAATGAAGAGGGTAAGATTTTCATCGAATCGCAAGGATTTTGCTGCATGGCTGGAATTGGTCAAAAAGATGAACGCATGCAAAAAGCCCTTGATTCAGTCAAAAAGTATCTCGATTGTGAATACGGATTAGTGCTGCAAAATCCCGCTTTTACGAAATATTACATCGAGTATGGTGAAATTTCGACTTACATCCCGGGTTATAAAGAAAATGCCGGCATCTTCTGCCATAATAATCCCTGGATCATGATTGCCGAAGCGAAGTTGGGACGCGGCGATCGGGCTTTTGAATATTGGCGCAAAATCAGCCCTGCTTATTTGGAAGATATTAGTGAATTGCACCGTACCGAACCCTATGTCTATGCCCAGATGATTGCCGGTAAGGATGCCTATAAGCCGGGAGAAGCGAAAAATTCCTGGCTGACTGGTACCGCCGCCTGGAATTTCGTAGCAATTACCCAGTACATTCTCGGCATTCGCCCGCAATTTAGCGGAATGCTGATTGATCCGTGCATTCCGCCGACGTGGAAGGAATATAAAGTACTGCGCAAATTCAGAGGTAAAGAGTTGGTGATAACTGTGCAGAATCCAGCTGGCGTTCAGCAGGGAGTTAAGCGAGTTACCCTGAACGACGAGTCGCTTAGCGGAAATTTTATTCCGCTGTCCAAAATGAAGCAGCGCAATGAGATTTTAGTGGAGATGGGCTGAGGAAATAATCCAGCTAATTACTCTGGCACTACACACAATTTAAATTGCTTGTATTTCGTTTCAGTATATCGTATCTTTCAGCAAACGCTGAAACAAAGGATATAGTGAAATTATGTTAAAAGAAAATGATGTCATTGAGAAGTTAAAACAGCAAATCCAAGAATTACTGCCTGAGACTGGACTAGTTACCATTGAACAATATCGCCTTGAAAAACAGGCTTTAGTCGATCTCGTGATTGATTTGAAAACCAAAACCGGTAAGACATATGAAATCTGGATCGAAGCCAAGAGCCAGGGATTGCCCCGTAATATTCGCCTGGCGATTTCTCAATTGAATTCGTATATGAAAGGTCGGAAGAATATATATGGATTAGTTGTAGCGCCATTTCTTTCAGAAGTATCGCGGCGGATATGCGTTGAATCGGGATTTAACTATCTTGATTTGTCGGGCAATTATCTATTGAAACTACCCGGTATCTATATGAAGTCCGATGGAAAGCCTAATAAATATCCCAGTACCCGTCCGTTACGATCGGTATTTTCACCCAAATCAACCCGCCTGTTGAGAGTATTGTTAAACGATCCGAAAAAGCCTTGGTATGTTAAGGATTTAGCCAAAACATCCAATCTAAGCCTTGGACAGGTTTCGAACCTGAAAAGAGAACTATTAAATTACGATTACTTGGCTGAGACAGACGGAGGTAAACTGATCTTAAAGTCACCGGAGCAATTATTACTGAAATGGACCGAAAAATATTCTTATACCAATAATGAAATGGCATCGTTTTACAGCCTGGATGATATTGGTGTAATTGAAGATAAGATTGCTCAAACGGCATCTAGTCAAGATCTGCAATATGCATTTAGCCTGATATCCGGTTCGATGCGCGTAGCTCCTTTTTTACGTCTAAAAAGAGTGTTTGCATATATTGAGTATGATTTGGCTAAATTTGCAGAAGCATGTCAATTTAAAAAAGTAGATTCAGGTGCTAATGTCATCCTGATGAGACCCTACGATGAAGGTGTATTTTATTTCAAGCAGAAAGTCGAAAATGTCAGCATTGTATCGGATGTACAGCTCTATCTCGATTTGAATTCCTACAAGGAACGCGGACAGGAAGCGGCAGAGTTCATCCTTAAAGAACGGTTGAAGAAGATATGGTAACACGGGAAAACTATACTCAGGAAGCAGTTGAATATTGTTTATCAGTTATGGTTGAAATCTTGACTGTGCTTGGAGAGTACAGAAATCATATAGTTTTAGTCGGTGGTTGGGTTCCCTATTTCCTCCTACCAGACCATAAAAATGAGCATACGGGCAGCATGGATGTGGACCTTGCTTTAGATCATGAACATATCAGTGAAGAGCACTACCGAACAATCCTCCAATTATTAGAGAACCACGGATATCAGCCAAGTAACGAGCAACCCTTCACCTTTTACAGGGAAGTTCCAAGAGAAGGTCGAAATCCTATCAGGGTTCAGATTGATTTACTAACGTCAGAATATGGTGGTACTTCTAAAAGCCATCGGACTCAGAGAATACAGAATATCCAAGCGCGAAAAGCACGTGGTAGTGATCTAGCATTTAGTGATTATACAAAAGTTAAAATATCCGCCAGAATGCCAGATGGCGCTATTAATGAAGTTATTGTTAACGTTTCAAATGTAGTACCATTCATTGTAATGAAAGGTATGGCGCTTTGGGAATCGTATAAAGAAAAGCATCCCTGGGATATTTATTTCGTTATACGGCATTATCCCACCGGAATTGATGAGCTTGTTAAGTTATTTAAACCTTTTATAGGTAATAAGTTGGTCGTCGAAGGGTTGAGTAAAATCAAAAGTAAATTTGAGACTCCTGATAGTATTGGTCCTGTTTGGACTGCGGATTTTGAAATACAACTCAACGAAGAAGATAGAGAAATACTCCAACGTGATGCATTTGAGCGGGTGAATGCATTTCTTGATAAATTAAATGTTAAGCCATTTCTGCTTTGAATTCCCGACTCATTTTTGCCTTCTTATTATATCGGTAGTTTTACTCGGCATAAAGTAATTCTTTGCCTTTGTAACTGAGGTAAGATAGGTAAAGAGATATAAAAAAATAAGAACCCCTCAATCCCTTTATATTAATTTAATCTGTATATGATTATTCTCAGGTAGTATAGAGGGCTTTGATTTTATTATTCAAATAGAAGATATGTTTCAGCTCTTCTTTGATAATTAAATTGATCTTGTCCTTGCCGAATTCCGACGGTACCAGGTCCTGCAATCCGTAGTAAAAAACGACCGAATCCTTTTCCAGACCGATTGCATAATTCAAAATTTCTTCGATACTCCGTTGATCGTTTATAAAATTGGAGGGATCGTCGTTCAGATTGAAGATATATCCGTCGGCAAAAGAGTGCAGATAGCTGGCGGCGCTGGCATTGGGATCAATCAATCTTGATAGCAGCTGCTGTTGGCCAACAATTTTTTCTTTCAAATGTGCAAAAATCTTTTCGTGTTTGAGTTCCATATCAACCAGGTCTAGAAATAGAAATTTATGACTTTGATCGGTTACCTGCTTGGCTGCTTTTTTGTAAAATTTAGCGCCGTTGCGCTCGATCTGCAGGGCGATTTCAAAAATTTCGGCGATGTTAAATTCTGTTGACATTTGACCTCTTCGTAGATTTCTTAAATAGGTTTATTCGATCTTAGAGCCGAGGCTAAATCCACCTCGGCTCCAATTGATTTACTTGACTTAAATTTTTATTTCTTTAGCCGACTGCCAGAGTCCATGGATATTGCAGAGAGCAAGGGCATAAAGTGTACCGGGCTTACCAATTTTTAGTGATGTTTTTACCTCATGATGGGTATAAACGGGTCCTTTATTCGCTCCCTCAACCGACTCACCGTGGGCACCAAATTCGAAGTGCCCAACTTGGTAGGTAAACTTCTCATCCTGCGGATGGAAGTAGAGCGAGATCCAGCTGATGTGGTGTTCGGTTGTGTTCGGGTGAGCAATCTCCTTGCCCAGGCTGACTTTCACTTCGAATAACTCATTGGCCTTCACCTGCTCGGGACACTCAATGACCGGAACATGCTTTTCCGCTTTCCAGTCACCTTCCTGAATTCGTTCGCCTAATTTAATCATTTTTACTTGCCCTTTCCCATCAACTCTAAGTCCTCCGCCAGAGTCTGAAGGTCCTCTTCATGTTCGACTTCATCCTCGAGAATTTCCAACACGAGATGATAGGTAATCGGATCTTTGTCCTTAACGGTCTCCAGTAATTTTTGATAGACTTCGATGGCGCACTGCTCTCCTTTGATGTTTTGTTCAAGGATAACCTTGACAGCTGGATTTTCAGGAGCGTCGTAACCACAATTGGTCATTTTGTACCAATCTTCAGGTTTAAGTATTGGGGAGCCACCAAGCTGCAGGATTCTATCGGTAAGCATCCCAGCATGTTTAAGTTCCTCAGCAGCATGCTCTTCGAGCTCAGCCGCGACGGCACCCCGCATCGGGCCTTTCACTACTTTTGCTCCGACCCAATACTGGTAATAGGCTAACCACTCATCGGCAAAGGCTTGATTAAGTAATTTGATCAGTTTGCCTTTGTCCATCCCAACGATTTCTCTTCCTTTAGTTCCCATTTTTCTATCCTCCTTTTGTTCTTTTCTTTCTTTGACTATTGGATGGTTGTTTTTTTGATTCGTTACATATTTGATTATACAATGTAGTCGCTTTTGGAATATTAACCATACCTTATTTATCCTTTTTAAATTTATCAAATAGGTAAGATAAATCATACTACTTTCCGGGATTGTCTTGTTTCAACAATTTATTTTTTCTACATTTTTTGGTTAATTAATTATAGTGATTAATAAAGAAATTCGGGGGGAATTCAACTTTGAGCAGATTTACGATAAGTTATAATCCGGCAACAGGTGAGCAGATTGGTGAATCTCGCTTGAATACCAGGGAAGATTTTTTGACCGCCTTGCAAAAAGCCCGGCGGGTTCAGCCCGAATGGGCGGCGTTGCCCGTCAAGCAAAGAATCAAGTATGTTCGCAGGGTAAGAACTTTTCTGATTGCTAATGTTCAGCGCCTTGCCGAGATAATCGCTCTGGACAATGGTAAAATGCGCATTGACGCACTGACGACGGAGATTTTACCGGCTTGTATGGCGCTGAGCTATTATTCCCACCAGGCGCAGCGTTTTTTGAAACCCTGCAAAGTGGCGAGCGGCAACTGGCTGCTTTCGTATAAACGTAGTAAAATTTACCGGGTGCCTTATGGTGTTATCGGAATTATTTCACCGTGGAATTATCCCTTTGGAATTCCTTTTTCCGAGATAATTATGGCGCTGTTAGCCGGCAATGCAGTTATTATAAAGACCGCCAGCGAAACCCAGCAAGTTGGCCGAATCCTCGAAGAATGTATTCAATCGGCCGAACTGCCCGACGGAATTTTTCAATACCTCAACTTGCCTGGAAAAGAGGCGGGTGAGGCATTCCTTGAAAATGGAGTGGATAAGCTATTTTTTACCGGCTCAGTAGAGGTAGGTAAATATATCATGCAAAAAGCCGCTGCCACTTTAACACCGGTGGTGCTCGAATTAGGTGGCAAAGATGCAATGATAATTTGCCAGGATGCCGACCTGAGTCGCAGTGTGGGAGGAGCAGTCTGGGCCGGGCTTTCGAATGCCGGTCAATCTTGTGCCGCCGTTGAGAGAATCTATGTCCATGCAGCTGTCTATGATCAGTTTCTGGAGATGCTAAAAGCGGCAGTGGAGACTATCCGGGTGGGAATTGATGACAATTTCGAGACTGATATGGGTGCAATCACTACCCGCCAAAATTTTGAAAAGATTCAACGTCATATTCAAGATGCCGTGAATAAGGGTGCTAAGATCTATGCCCAGTCGCAATATCCGTCAGAATCGCCGGGACTTTTTCTGCCGGCAGTCGTTTTGACCGATGTCAATCATGATATGCAGATCATGCGCGAAGAGACTTTCGGTCCGGTGTTAGCGGTTATGAAATATGACACCGAAGCGGAAGCAATTCGGTTGGCGAATGATTCCAATTTAGGCTTGACCGCTTCGGTCTGGTCGCGCAGTCGTCGCCACGCGATTAAAATCGCCCGCCAGCTGCAAGTCGGCTCGGTGATGATTAACGATCATATGATGAGTCACGGATTAGCGGAGACACCCTGGGGCGGCTTCAAAGAATCGGGAATTGGCCGAACTCACGGCCAAATTGGTTTTAGTGAAATGACTCAACCGCAGGTGATCGTCAATGACGTTTTACCTTTTGCCAAAAAGAATCTCTGGTGGTTACCGTATAGTAAGAAGGTATACGATGGATTGGTCGGACTATTGAATTTTCTCTACGGGCAAAATTTTCGCCGGCGGATCAGCGGTATGGTCAAGTTGTTTAAAATTGTCGGGCGCTATTATCAGAAATAGTAGAGACGAATTTTACCAGTCTTGTCGAATAAAAATAGTTATTGTCTTTGGATTTGTTATCAGTTAATTTTAGCGCGTTTGATTTATCGCGAGGAAAACTGATTTACTTGCTACTGCCACTGAATTAGATCAAAGACTCAAGACCACCAAAATATTATCTTTTTGTAGACTCTTGAACGGAGAAAAAAAATGTGTGGAATTTTTGCATATACCGGCAAAGAAAATTGTGCTAAGGTCATTGTCAGCGGTTTGAAATCGCTCGAATACCGGGGCTATGACTCTTGGGGAATTGCCCTAAAAACCAGGGATACTATTACTCTGGAGAAAAAGGTCGGCAAAATATCCGAAGTAACCAAAATGGAATCGGTAGATGCTTTCATGGGAATCGGTCATACCCGCTGGGCGACCCATGGTGAGGTTAATATTGAGAATTCTCATCCCCATTATGATTCCGATAAACGGGTGTATGTGGTGCATAACGGCATAATCGAAAATGTGGAAGACTTAATGCAATACATCGAGGGAGATGTCTTTTACTCCAAGACGGACACGGAGATTATTCCCAAATTGATTGCGCACTTTTTGAAGGATAGCTCTTTCGCGGAGGCAGTCCGGAAAGTTGCCGGAATGCTCCAGGGCAACTTTGCCTTTGTGGCAATTGAGAAAAATAGTGATACCATCGTTGCCGCGCGCAACGGCAGCCCGCTGGTAGCAGCCCTTCAGGGTGGCAATTTTTATATCTCTTCTGACCTTCAATCCCTGATTCCGTTTGTGGAATCTGTATATTATATGAATGACGGCGAGCTGTTAGTTTATGATGCTCCAACTCAGGCAATCGGATTTTATGATTTTATCAAAGAGCAAAATATCGAAAAAGAATTACAGGCTTATGATCTGACCTATGCCGACAGCACGAAAGGCTCCTATAAACATTTTATGCTCAAGGAGATTTTCGAACAACCGGAGAAATTGAAAACTACGCTCAATGCGAATGTCGTGCAAAACGATATTCGTTTTCATTACGCTATAAAACCAGATCAGTTTAGCGAGATTCAACGAATAGTGATTATTGCCTGTGGTACTTCCTGGCATGCCGGTCTGGTAGCGGAATACTGGCTCGAATCGCTGGTAAAAATTCCGGTTGAAGTGGAATATGCCTCGGAATTTCGTTATCGCAATCCAATCCTGGATCACCGCACCCTGGTGATTGCCATCAGTCAGAGTGGTGAAACGGCAGATACCATTGCCGGCATTAAGGAAGCTAAAAAGCGCCAGGCACAGGTGCTTTCGATCTGTAATGTGCTGGGGAGTACGATTGCCCGAATCAGTAATTTTACGCTGTTTACTCAGGCTGGTCCCGAAATTGGTGTCGCCTCGACCAAAGCCTTTACTACTCAACTTGAGGTACTTTTCTTGTTGACCTTGATGATTGCTTATAATCGGCGGTTGATTGATGATCAGCAGCTGCAGCAGTATTTGAAAAGCTTGCGCGAAATTCCCGCAAAAATGGAGCGGGTTCTCCAAAATGCGGAGCAGATTCAGACGATCATGAAAGTCTGCTACTCAGTATCAAATACCCTGTTTCTGGGCCGGGGTGTTAACTATCCGATTGCCCTGGAAGGAGCGTTGAAGTTAAAGGAAATCAGCTACATTCATGCCGAAGGTTATCCGGCAGCCGAGATGAAACACGGTCCGATTGCCTTGATTGATTGGAATATGCCGACAATTTTCATCTGTATTCGGGATAACTCCTATGACAAAGTACTCTCCAATATTCAGGAAGTCAAAGCCCGCAATGGAGTGGTGATTGTTGTCGCCAATGAAGACGATAAACGCATCGGCAAACTGGCAGACTATGTCATTTTCATTCCGGAAACGATTATGGAACTCAGCCCGTTTTTAACGGTTGTGCCGCTGCAGCTTCTGGCATATATGATTGCCGATAGGCGCGGATGTAACATAGATAAACCGCGTAACCTCGCCAAGTCGGTGACGGTAGAATAATTGCTAAAATAAAAAAGCCCGATGTGATCGGGCTTTTTTTTAGATTATCTGAATTGTCAGTCAAAACTTAATAATATGCTGCCTGAAATTTTAATTTATTGTTACAGGCTAATTTAAGTTAGCAAAACGTCGCTGTTATCAATTAACCGCTTAACAGCTTAATTGCATATTCCAACTGTTTATCTTTTCCGTTTGCAAGGTCTTCTTTTGTTTGTTCAATCAGGATATCCGGTGCAACACCAATCCATTCCCAGGGTAATCCATCATAGCGGCGGAGATCCGACGTACCAACGTAAATTTTTTTCCCGCTGGGAAGCTCATATCTGGCTGGAACATCAATAGCAGCAGCTGCAGATGCTCCAGCTGTTGTATCACCAACGACTGTAACCGTTGATATCTGTTTCATTACTTCAGGGAAATAATCCGCTGCGCTGACACAGACACCATTGATTAAAACAACTACCGGATTAACATATTGAAAAGGACCTTGCGGCTTAAAAGGTGTTGATGGCGTCAGCGCGCCAAGTAAATAACTTTTAGGTTTTTCAAGTGTAGAAGTTATAAATCGGTTAACTATTGTTTCAACATGCTGAGTGGATCCGCCATTGTTATGCCGTATATCTAATATCAGTGCTTTTGTATCTTTAACATAATTTAGAGCTTTGTAGAAAGGGTCTTTCAGGTTAGCAACATTGAAGCTTCCAATATAAATATATCCGATATTCCCAGGGATTATTTCATATTCGATATTACCTTCCCCAGTGATTTTTAGTTCCTTATCAAAGTAATTTCTGACAATAATAGGATCGAATGAATATTTATCTTTCAACCATCTTGGACCATGATAGGTCTCTATCAATCTACCACCCTCGGTTCCCACACTCACGTGCATATCTTTTAATTCACCCAGCATATCAATCAGGACCGAGTAAATTTCATCTCCTTGGGCTTGCTCGGCTCTGGGTTGATAAACTATGTATAAACTATCCCAGTCAATCTTCTTAAATTCGAGATAGGGATAGATAGTATTGACTCTTTCCCAGGCGGCGTTAAAATCTTCTACATTAAGATTTGAATTTGCTGGATTAACGATCATATCCGCGCAGCCAGTTAGTAAAATGACCGAGCTTATAATTAGGAGCAGTTTTGTCTTAACCATGATTAAAACCTGTAATTTAAAGATATGAAAAAATTGTCGCTGGCAGCGATGTATGGATCC
>Ga0315555_1002818_pt1 | contig 12144 bp, 10 predicted proteins | sample SalMarSW160380MG_FD_202113 | JGI IMG/M metagenome (GOLD analysis project Ga0315555, IMG submission 202113) | Salt marsh sediment microbial communities from the Plum Island Ecosystem LTER, Massachusetts, United States - Salt Marsh Sediment SW1603-80 ...
CCGATGTTGAATTCGCCAAGGGAGACCTTATTGTAAAAGAGGGTGATCCGGGAGACGGGTGTTATTTGATTGAAAGCGGACGCGTCCGCCTGGAACTGGTCGGACAGCATCCGGATTCCGAGGTTGTTCTGGGCTATCTTGAACAGGGAATGGCGCTTGGCGAGTTTAGTCTGATCGATAAACAGCCTCGCTCCGCCAGTGCCTATGCGGATACGGCGGTAACAGCTCGTAAACTAACCACAAAGGCTTTTGAGCGGATATGCAAGGAACATCCTGCATTGGGCAATAAACTGCTGAATTTTTTAAGCCTCGAGTTGTCACACAAAATGAGAATAGCAAATAAACAGCTGCGTAATTTCATGGTTACAGAAAAACTTCCTCAATGGGTGGATAACATGGTCGATGCCTCCGCCAAAGCACAGGCTCTGTTTGCGGAATGGCCGGAACACAAGGTCGACGCCCTGCTTACGGATATCGGTGATACCATTTGCCGGTATGCCGGAGAACTGGGAGAAGCATCGGTCTGGGAAACCGGTCTCGGTGTGGCGGCGCATAAAATAGATAAAATCCATCTGGCGGTACGCGAAACACTGAATCTGATCATCGGCCAACCGGGATCGGGGCTGCTGAGAACAGACAGTAAAAAAGGTTTGGATGAGATTGCAGCGCCGATGGGAGTTATATTCGGCATTATCCCCCTTACCAATCCGGTACCCACTATCGTATTTAAGATTCTCATCAGTTTGAAGTCGCGCAATGCATTGATTTACAGCTGTCACCGCAATGCCATGGGAGTGGGAAATCGAACTGGTATGCTGGTCCGGAGTGTGCTGCAAAAACACGGCGCCCCTGTTGATCTTGTTTCATGGATAAAAGAGCGCAGCAGCCGCAGTATTACCGGTATGTTTATGACCCACCCCAAGGTGGATCTGATTTTGGCCACAGGGGGGCCGGGAATGGTGAGGGCGGCCTATACATCCGGTACACCGGCGATCGGAGTGGGCAGCGGAAACGCCCCCGTACTGATCTGTGCCGACGCTGATCCGGACAAAGCCGCAAAAATCATTATACAAAGCAAAAGCTTTGATAACGGCGTTATCTGCGGCTCCGAAAACAACCTGGTGGTTGATGCCGGCATCCGCGCGCCGTTTATTAAGGCGCTTGAGAGTAACGGGGCGGCCGTGCTTTCACGTGATGAGGTAAATACGCTCACGGAATATATTATTGACCCGGAGACCAATAGTTTAAAACGCGCATTGGTCGGTCAGTCGGCTATGAAAATATTAAGCGGTGCCGGCTTATACAGGGATAAAAAAATTAAACTGATAGTAGCGCCGGTAGCCAAAGCAGCTTTAAACACGCCGTGGGGCGGTGAGATGCTGGCTCCGATCATATCACTGTTTACTGCTAATGATATAAACGACGGCATGGAAATCTGTCTGAAAATCCTTAATAACATGGGTGCCGGACATACGGCCATTATCCATACACGGGACAAAGCCCTGGTTCGTCAATTCGCCCTGCGGATGCCGGTTGCCCGCATCCTTCATAACTGTGCCGGATCAACGGGGTGTATAGGTGTAGGTAACGGTCTACGCATTTCCTTTACCCTGGGCTGCGGTTCGTGGGGCCATACCTCTACAACCGATAATGTGAACTACGATAATCTTCTGAACATAAAACGGGTTGCCACGGCTTTATAGATTGTCAGTTTGATTTAAACTGAGTGAGAACCAAACACCGTTACAACTTATCGTTTCCCTATATATACATAAGAAATAAATCATCAAAACCGGCCTTGCTTCTGCCGTTAATTAAAGGCAAATGAAGGCTGCATTAATTCTCATTCTTCCGGCGGTGCTCCTATGTTACCCCGGCTGCGCTCCGGGTACACTGCAAAAGCCCCGTACCGGGCCCGACACCCCCAATACAACATTCTCCATGTACGACAACGAAGAAGCCATTCTTACAACCGGCCGTACTCGGCCGCAGTTGCGCCGGACCCAGGCGCCGGTATCACCGAACTTTTCTGCATCGCCCCTTGCGGGGCTTAAAGCGGACACGGCACCCGCAGCGTACCTTCCGCCGGTCACGGCCCGTGTCTTTGATCTACAGGATCCTGCCCGTAATCCACAACCGACCCCTGCTCCGGCCGGAGCCTTACGGCCGGCCCCCACGCCACGCGTAAAACGCATACTCAAGCTGGGAAACGAGCGCCTGTTCGAACCTGAGTACCTACCCCTGATCGCCGGTAAAAACATCGCCATTATGGCCAATCACACCACGCGTATTACCGTGGACCGGCTTATCGACGACCCGCGGGTACACCTGGTCGCGATCTTCGCCCCGGAACACGGGTTTGATGGTGAAACCAAAGCGGGTGACAACGTCCCCGACACCTTTTACCGGGGCGTCCCGGTGTACGGCAGGTACGGCGGGGGTGATGAGACAAGGCGCATTCCTCAAGAACTGCTGCGGGGCGTGGACGCGCTGCTGTTTGAGGTTCAGGACCTGGGCACGCGGCATTACACCTATATCTCCTCAATGTACCTGGCCATGGACTCGGCCGCGGACGCGGGCATCCCATTTATCGTGCTCGACCGTCCCGTGGGCGTAAACGGGACCCAGATCGAGGGTCCGCTGTTGGAAGCCCCCTTCCAGACCTTTATCGGAGTGGGCCGTCTGCCGAACCGCTACGCCATGACCATCGGGGAACTGGCCCTAATGTTTAAAAATGAGGCCGGACTGATGGACGGCCCCCGTTACCCCAGGGCCAATCCCGGCGACGCCTACTACAATATCAAGGACCTTAACCTGGTGGTGGTGCCCATGCGCAACTACAACCGCGCTCTTTATTTTGACGAGATCTACGGCCCCAAGAGCTGGGTGCGGCCATCCCCCAATATTCCCAACATGGAAGCGGCGCTTTGTTACGTGGGCACCGGACTGCTTAACGGAAACAGCATCAGGGAGATGGTGGCCGGTTACAACCAGTTTGACCATATCTCTTTTCCCTTTATCAAAGACCGCGCTGAGATGAGACGGTTTCTGGCCTACGCTGAATCCCTCTATACTTTTCCCGGTGTAACCCCCACAATAATTACCGATAAGAACACCGGCGTTTCCAATGTCGTGTTCCTGCGCGTAACCGACCGCTCGCGCTTTAACTCCACGCTCACCGTATTCGCGCTGATGTATACGCAGGCCGCACTCTACCCGGAGATTCCCTTTCTGACCTCGGACCGGGCCGCGCATATGTTCACCATTTCGCAGGGCGGCTCATGGTTTCTGCGGCTTATACAGGATAAAAAAAACCTGCCCGCGTTTTCGAAGATTATCGCCCGTATGAACCGCGGACTTGAGGAGTTCAAACGCGTAAGAAGGAAATACCTGCTTTATTAAAATAAATGTAAACAAAACAATGAAATCTGCTATAATTTAAAATAATAAAAAAGGGAGGATGCATGACATGCAAGAAATAGATGTTTCAACCTATACTTCGGCTTTAAAAGAGCTGATCATCTTCAAATACCTTAAGGAAAGCGATCTTAAAAAAATATTGCACCTGGGGAAGATTGTCAGGTTTGACGCGGGCGAGAAAATCATCTCCAAAGGCGAGATCAGCCCCCATCTTTACGCGGTGCTTGGGGGTACGGTTCACGTCATGGTCCCCCAGGAACGGAGCAAGGATGTATTCATCTCTTCCATCGGCAAGGGCGACGTGTTCGGGGAAGCGGGCATCTTTTTAAAGGTAAAACGAACCGCCCATGTAGTAAGCGCCGATGAGGTGACGGTTTTTCAAATTCACCGCGAACAGATCATCAATTATATCAAAACAAACCCCGAGGCCGGGATAAAGATCCTGATGCTCATCATCTACAGCCTGCTAAAAAAACTCAAAGAGGCAAACCTTGAAATAGCCTTTGAGCGCAAGGCCGATATAAAACAGAGCGACATCGACTCCATGGTCGAGGAGATCATGCAGAACTAGCGGCCCGGTCTGGTCCGGCCCAGTGGTTATAAATTTATTTTCCAAAGTATACAGACGCCGGTCCTTCTTGATTAATTTTTAATTTGAAAGTATATTTATTTAAATTGACTTTCGGGGCAAGGTGAAATTCCTGACCGGCGGTAAACGGTATACACCGTAAGCCCGCGAGCTCATAAGTTAAGAGCAGACCCGGCGAAACTCCGGGGCCGACAGTACAGTCTGGATGGGAGAAGGTCTGATCATACCGATGTAAACAAGCGTAGACGGAATTTCTCCCTTCTGCATCAATTCCCCGTGAAGGTATATATGGAATACACGGCGGCGGACAAAAAATACATGCGGATGTGCCTCAACCTGGCTGGGAAGGCCAGGGGACTCACCTCACCCAACCCCCTGGTGGGCGCGGTGATCGTAAAACGCGGCGTCATCGTGGGCAAGGGGTTCCATACCAGCGCGGGCGCCCCGCATGCCGAGATCGAGGCCTTACGCCGGGCGGGCAAAAACGCCCGGGACGCCGTACTCTATGTAAACCTTGAACCATGCTGCCACTTTGGCAAAACTCCACCCTGCACCGAGGCCGTCATCCGAGCCGGGATCAGGCGGGTGGTTCTGGCCATATCAGACCCCAACCCCCTGGTGTCGGGAGAGGGAATCAGGCGCTTGCAGGAGGCGGGCATCAGCGTGGAGCAGGGGCTCCTGGCCGGAGAGGCGGCCAGGCTGAACCAGTTCTTTATCAAATACATTACCAAAAAAAGGCCGTTTGTGGTCCTAAAAACCGCCATGAGCCTTGATGGTAAAATAGCCACCCATACCGGGGAGAGCGAATGGATCACCGGCGGCAGGGCGCGGGCCTATGCCCATACCCTGCGCCTGCATCATGATGCTATAATGGTGGGCGTCGGCACGGTGCTTAAGGATAATCCGCTGCTCAACTACCGCGGCAGGGCGCACAGGGACAAACAGCCCGTGCGGATCGTGGTGGACAGCACGGCGAAGATACCGGTCCAAAGCAGGGTTTTACAGGACACAAAGACCATACGCACCATTGTGGCCGTAACCGGCAGGGCCATAGCCTCCAAACTCAAAAAACTCACGAACATGGGCGCCGAGGTACTGCTGGTCAGGGCCGACGGCGAGCGTGTGGACCAGGATGATCTGCTGGGCAAGCTGGGCAGCATGGGCATCACCTCGGTATTAGTGGAAGGAGGCGGCGAGCTTAACGCCTCGCTTATCCGTGCCGGCCAGGTGGACAAGCTGCTGATATTTATCGCCCCCATGATCATCGGGGGCAGGGATGCCGTGTCGTTTGTGGGCGGCAGGGGTATTGAACATATTAAGAGCGCGTATCAGTGTACCCCACCCCTTGTCAGGCGGTTCGGCCGTGATATCCTGTTGGAAACCTACCCCGCCGCCGTGGCCGGAGGAGGCTGCTGATGTTTACGGGAATTATTGAGGAAATAGGGAAGGTAAGCACACTGAACCGGTCGGGCACAAGCTGGAGGGCCGAAATAAAGGCCAGGACCGTGCTGGCCGGACTGGCCGTGGGAGACAGCATAAGCCTCGACGGCGCCTGCCAGACCGTGGTGGCACTCAGCGGGGACTCGTTCGCCGTGGAGATCACTCCCGAAACCAGGCGCGTCTCCACCATGGGCGGCCTGGAAATAAACCGGGAACTTAACCTGGAGCCCGCGCTTACCCTGACGGGGCCCTTGGGGGGCCACCTGGTGCAGGGGCATGTGGACGCCGTGGGCCGGGTAAACGGCATTATGAGGCAGGGAAGCGGTGCCGTGCTTGAGGTGGGGTTTCCGGCCGCCTTCCGTAAATACCTGGCGGTCAAGGGTTCGGTCTGCGTGGACGGCATCAGCCTGACCATCGCGGACTGCGGGCCGGCCGGCTTCACCGTCTCGGTAATCCCCCATACCCTGGGGTCCACCACCCTGCGTTTGCGGCGCCCCGGGGACGCGGTGAACCTGGAGTTTGATATTATCGCCAAGTATGTGGAAAGCCTTTCCCTTTACGGTAAGCAGGGTGAGCCGAAAAAGGGACTGACCAGGGATTTTCTTATAGACAGAGGTTTTTAATGCAAAAGGAATTTATTTCAATCGAACAAGCTATAGAATACTTTAGACAGGGACGGCTGATCATCATCGTGGACGACGAACAGCGCGAGAACGAGGGAGACCTGATCTGCGCCGCGGAAAAGGTGACCCCGGAAATCATAAATTTCATGGCCACCCACGGCAAGGGCCTGATTTGCGTGCCCATGCAAAGTGAGCGCCTTGACCGGCTTGAGCTGCCGCCCATGGTTACGGCCAATACCGATCCGCATAAAACCGCGTTCAGCGTTTCCGTGGACGCGCGCAGCTGTAAAACCGGAATCTCCGCGTTCGAGCGCTGTCAGACCATAAAGGCCCTGATCGATCCTCGTACCACGGCCGAAGATCTGGTCCGCCCCGGGCATATCTTCCCCCTACGCGCGCACAAGGGCGGGGTGCTGAAGCGGGCCGGCCATACCGAGGCCTCGCTTGACCTGGCCGCGCTGGCCGGGGTGTACCCGGCGGGGGTGATCTGCGAGATCATGGCCGAGGACGGGACCATGGCCCGCCTGCCCGAGCTGCGGGAGTTCGCGGCCAAGCACCACCTGGAAATCGCCAGCATCGCGGACCTGATCAAGTACCGCATGCGCACCCAGCACCTGATCCGCAGGGCGGCCGAGGTCAATCTGCCCACCAAATACGGCGAGTTCAAGGCCTTTGTGTACGAGTCGGAATTGGACGCGCAGCACCACATTGCCCTGGTCAAAGGGGACGCAAGGGGGAAAAAGGACGTGCTGGTGCGGGTGCACTCCGAGTGCCTGACGGGCGATGTATTCGGCTCGTTGCGCTGCGACTGCGGGGAACAGTTCGCCGAGGCCGCCCGCCTGATTCAGAAAAAGGGCTGCGGCGTGCTGCTGTATATGCGCCAGGAGGGCCGCGGCATCGGGTTCGTGAACAAGATGAGGGCCTACGAGCTGCAGGAACAGGGACACGATACGGTGGAGGCCAACCGGCAGCTCGGCTTTGCCCCGGACTTAAGGGACTACGGGATCGGGGCCCAGATCCTGGTTGACCTGGGGCTTTCCTCGATACACCTGCTTACCAATAACCCACGCAAGGTAGCCGGCCTCTCCGGCTACGGGCTGCAGATCACCAAACGCGTTCCGCTGGAAATCAAACCCAGTGCCCAGAACATTTTCTATCTGCGCACTAAACGGGATAAAATGGGACATATATTGTCAATACCGGAAATAAAGGAAGGAACAGTGCATGAGTACAAGTAACACAACCGTTCTCGAAGGCAACTTCGAGGGCAAGGGCTTAAAGATTGCTATTGTGGCCTCGCGTTTCAACGAGTTCATCACCCAGAAACTCCTGGAGGGGGCCATGGACTGCTTGCTGCGTCACAACGTCACCGAGGGCGATATTACCGTGGCCTGGGTGCCCGGCTCGTTCGAGATTCCCCTGGCTGCGGACAAATTGGCCAAATCCGGGCGCTACCAGGCGGTGATCTGCCTGGGCACACTCATTCGCGGCGAGACGCCCCACTTCAACTACATTGCCTCGGAGGTGACCAAAGGCATCGCCCATACCATGCTTGCCAACGGGCTGCCCGTGATGTACGGCGTGCTTACCACGGATACCGTGGAGCAGGCCGTCAACCGGGCGGGCACAAAGGCGGGCAATAAGGGTTTCCAGGCGGCGCAGGGCGCGCTGGAAATGGCCAACCTGGTCAGGCAGTTGGGAACCGCGCCGTAACGCAAGGGTTTTTTATGCCTGAACCGCTTCACGGCGCCGCCTTTTGCCCGGCGCACATCACGGGATTTTTCCATATCTGCGACTCCGACCCGAACGAGCTGCGCAAAGGCTCACTGGGCGCCGGGTTTTCCCTGGCGCGGGGGGTAACCACCACGGTGCGGCGGGCGGGCGGGCCCGATTCCGCGACACGCGTTTTTATAAACGGCGCACCCGCCGGGGAGGCGCCGGTATCAGCCCAGGTCCTGGAGCTGTTTTTTTCCGCCATCGGCCTTGAGGCCCGGGGGGGCAACCCACCCATGCCGGGAAGCATTCCTTCCGCCCCGCGAAACAGCCGCCCCGCCCTGCGGATCGAACACCAAATCGACGTCCCCATGGGCGCGGGCCTGGGCACAAGCGGGGCCGGGGCCCTGAGCCTGGCCTACGCGCTCAACCGGCTGTACGGCCTTCAACTCACTCAGGAGCAGGCGGCCCGCCTGGCCCATCGCGCGGACGTGCGATGCAGGACAGGGCTGGGCACGGTGATCGCGGAGACCGTGGGCGGTTTGGAGATCCGCACCCGGGCGGGCGCGCCCGGCGTGGGCGCGGTGACGACGGTGCCCGTACCCGCCGCTATGCGGGCGCTGTGCCTGATCTTCGGCCCCCTTTCCACGAGCAGGGTGCTGGGCGACCCGGAAACTCGCGCGAAAATAAACGAGCTGGGTTCGGCGTTGATGGAAAAATTTCGGGCCCGGCCCACGGCCGCGCGCTTCCTTGAATATTCACGAGAGTTCGCGGAGCACAGCGGGCTGATCACGCCGCGCGTACGCGCGGTCATGGAGGCGCTCGACTCGGAAGGGATTACCTGCAGCATGCCCATGTTCGGGGAGGGAATCTTCACCCTGTTGTCCGGGCCGCTGCTTGAGCGCGCGAAAGATATACTGACACAACACAAGGGAGGCGGCGTTATAATACGGAGCCGGCTCGATACCCAAGGAGGAAGGATCATCAATGCAGCATGAAATCCCGGAATCACACCCACGGCGGGTCTCCCTGCTTACCAGGGAAAAACTGATCAACGGCTTCGAACAAGGGCTGACCGCCACGGCCGGGCTGATTGCCCAGGGACGCGGCGAGGCCTTCGATTACCTGATCGGCGAGCGCACGAGCGCCGCGGCCCTGACCGCCGTCAGGGCCGCGGCCGCCCTGCTTCTGAGCGCGGAACACGCCGTGATCTCCGTAAATGGGAACGTGGCCGCTCTCACCCCGCGGGAAGTGGTGGAGCTGTCCGCGCTCACCGGCGCGGCCCTGGAGGTGAACCTGTTCTACCGCTCAAAGCAGAGGGAGGAGGCCATCGCCGGCGCCCTGCGCCGGGCCGGGGCCGGGGAGGTGCTTGGAGTGGGCAGTGCGGCCAGCGGTTCGGTCCCCAACCTGGAAAGCGAACGGCGGCACGTGGACCCGCGCGGCATAGAGCGGGCGGATGTGGTCCTGGTCTGCCTGGAGGACGGCGACCGCACCGAACACCTGGCCCAAATGGGCAAAAAGGTGATCGCCGTGGACCTGAATCCGTTCTCGCGCACCGCCCAGTACGCGCAGATCAGTATCGTGGACAACCTGGTGCGGGTGCTGCCCGCGCTCATATCTTGTGCGCAGGACCTGCGCCGAAAAAAAATTGATACGGCGGGCTTGGAAAAAATCGTAAAAGCATATAATAATAAGACCGTGCTGGGCGCATCCATGCGTCTCATCCACAAGCGGCTGCAAACGCTTGCCAAAAAAGGAGTGTTCCTGTAATGACCTCGTTTGAACGGGAGATGAAAACCTTTAAGGGCCAAAAAAAACTGGTGATGCTTACCGCGTATGACGCCCAGGTCGCGCATATCTTAAGCAAGGCGAACGTTGATCTTATTCTGGTGGGAGACAGCCTGGGGGTTGTATTCCAGGGCCTTAAGACCACCAAACAGGTGACCATGGACGAGATGGTCTACCACATAACCATTGTGCGCAGGGGCGCGGGCGCCAAACCCGTGATCGGCGACATGCCGGCGGGCTCCTTTGACACGCCGGAACACGCCCTGCGCAACGCGCAGCGTTTTATGGCCGCCGGCACCGCGGCCATAAAAATAGAAGGCAACAAACCGGATATCGTACGCGCGCTGGCCGGACACGGAATTCCCGTGATGGGACACCTGGGGCTTCTGCCCCAGACCGCGGAAGCCTACCGGGTGCAGGGCAAAACCCAAGCGGACGCGCAGCGGATCATGGAAGAGGCACGGCAGCTTGACGCCGCGGGCGTCTTTGCCCTTGTGCTGGAATGCGTACCCGAAACCCTGGCCCAAAACATCACGCGGACCGTTGCCGCGCCCACCATCGGCATCGGCGCCGGGGTACATTGCGACGGGCAGGTGCTTGTGATCAACGATATGCTGGGCATGGAGGGCGAGTATATGCCCAAGTTTGTAAAACACTACGCGGAGCTGGGCCGCATCATTGAAACAGCCGTAAATACGTTTGCGGGGGAGGTACGGGAGGGGCTTTTCCCCGATTCTTCGCATACCTATCATTAAGGGATACCACATGGAAAACGCCGGTCAGTCGCCGCGCCGCATAAAACGGGAGCTTAAGAGACTTCTGCAAAATGATCACTCATACGCCGGGGGAAGCATTATGGGGTCCATGTGCACCTCTCCCCACCCCTTGGCCCGAAAAATATTCTCACGGTACATCTATAAAAACGTCGGTGATCCGGGTCTGTTCCCCGCCACCACCGAGTTGGAAGGCCGGGCCGTGGCCATGCTGGGCCGCCTGCTCTCCAATGAAACGGCCTCAGGTTTTATCCTTACGGGCGGCAGCGAAGCCAATATCGTGGCCCTGTGGACCGCCAAACTCATGCACAAAAACAAGGGCAACGAGGTACTTGTCCCCGAATCAGCGCATTTCAGCTTCGACAAGGCCGCTTCCCTGCTTGAGCTGAAACTGACCAAGGTTCCTCTGCAAAATGATTTCACGGTTGATGTCGGCGAACTTGAAAAACGGATTACGGCGCGCACCATCGCCATTGTGGGAATTGCGGGCACAACCCCCTTGGGCGTGGTGGACCCCATAGCCGAGCTCTCCCGGATAGCCGTGGAACACGGGCTCTACCTGCACGTGGACGCGGCCCTGGGCGGGTTCATTTTGCCCTTTCTGCCCGCACTCGGGCGGAGCGCCCCGGAGTTTGACTTCAGGCTGCCGGGGGTTTCATCGATCACCATCGATCCGCATAAGATGGGCATGTCCGTAATACCCGGCGGGGGGATTCTCTACCGCTCGGCGGAGTTGGCCGCCACGGTTCACGTGGTAGTCCCCTACCTGGCGGGCGGCGAGACCGCGCAGGCAACCGTGGTGGGAACGCGCTCCGGGGCCTCGGTGCTGGCCGCCTGGGCCATGCTCAGGCATCTGGGCCGCAGGGGCTACACGAAGGTGGTGAAGCGCTGTATGGAGAATACCGCTTTTCTGGCGCAGGGTATACGCGAGATCGACGGCCTCTTCCTGCCCTGTGATCCGGTGCTTAACGTGGTGGGTGTGGCCTCACGGAAACTCCCGGTGCATGAGCTGGCCGCGCGCCTGCGCACCGGGGGATGGGCGCTTTCCCTTTTTCCTGAACACATCAGGGTGGTATGCATGCCCCATGTAAGGCGCGCCCATATCCGCCGGTTTTTGGCTGACTGCCGCGCCGTGCTTCATGAATGATCGTCGAATCTTTCCTTGATTTTACTGAATTGGGAATGGATTTTCATAAACACATCTACAACTTCAGGATCGAAAGATTTACCCTTTTCGCCGGTAATAATCTTGACCGCCTCTTCGTGCGACACCCCCTCTTTATAGGGCCGATGAGAAACCAGGGCATCGTACACGTCACACAGGGCGATCAGGCGGGCGGAAAGCGGGATCTTCTCGCCGTACAGGCCCGCGGGATACCCGCTGCCGTCCCATTTTTCATGATGAGACATGGCGATCTCCCTGCCCAGGCTCAAAATATCCTTTTTCCCCTTAAAGACCTCTAAGGCCTTTCCCACAATCAATGTATGTTTTTTCACCCGTTCGTATTCTTCCGCGGTGAGTTTGTCGGGTTTCAACAGGATAGTATCGGCCACGCTGACCTTGCCAATGTCATGCAGAACCGAGGCGATGGCGATATCCTCGATATATTTTTCGTTCAGGTGAGTATCGCGCTCCTTATACACCACGTAATACTTGGCTGCCAGGGCCCTGGCATAATGCTCGATACGCTCAAGGTGCTTACCCGTGGAATGGTCGTGGATTTCCACAAGTTTGGCCAGGCTGTAAATGGTATCCTTGGTTTCTATCTTCATTTCCTTGATGATCTTGAACAGGGTG
>Ga0315555_1002819_pt1 | contig 12140 bp, 7 predicted proteins | sample SalMarSW160380MG_FD_202113 | JGI IMG/M metagenome (GOLD analysis project Ga0315555, IMG submission 202113) | Salt marsh sediment microbial communities from the Plum Island Ecosystem LTER, Massachusetts, United States - Salt Marsh Sediment SW1603-80 ...
GCCCACCGGATTGGCTTGAAAATAACGGCTTATTTAATTATCGGTTTGCCCGGCGATACTGTTGAAAACAATCTTCGATCTATTCTATTTCTCGCGGATCTACCGGTTTTAATAGGTCCGTCGCTTTTTTATCTTGTCCCCGGAACCCCGATTTTCGATAATCTCAACAATAGTGGCAGAATCCCGGCGGCTGTGCGCTGTTACCGAGCGAGCTTTTTCCCCTACGAGCGACCGGATTTCAGTCGCGAATCAGCCCTGACTCTTTTCCGCATCTGTCGGATTATCAATTTCCTGAAAGCGATTAAAGAGTACAACTATCAGCCAGCTAAATATCAGATTATCAAAAATGCTGTCATTATATCGCCCGGACTGTCCGGGAAACAGAATCGGATTACGCTGGGCTTTGCGCTGTTGGAATTACTCAAAAAAACCGGAAAACTATACGGCACCAGCCGGAAACAGGGTTGCAGTTATCCTTTAGTTGAAGAAAAATATACAAAAGGATTAATAGACCGATTTCGAAAACCTGTCACTGGTTTATTCGATATAATCCAGTAAATCTTGGCTGAGTATTTTTATAGCAATTAAGTAAAGTAAACTCGAAAAAGAAGATTAGTCCAATCCCATTTCCTCAATCGCCTGTTGGATTAGCTTATCACTGACTTTCTTGATTGCTTTTGAACCAGCGTTCTCTTCAGAATTACCAGCATCTTTATCTTCGACAATATAGTTACCGACTACCGATTTCTGCTGAACATTATAAACCTTCAGTGTACCCCGGGCGCGGGCGAAATAAAAACCCTCCTGAATTTTATTGGTCTGACCGGAGGATACAGTACCAAGTAAGATTAAATCAGCACCACTACCTTTGACCATATCAAAGATAATTTCCGGCTGATTAGCATTCAACTCCATCTCGGTCAGCTCACCAAAAGGATTATTTTCGAGCACTTTGAAACCCGAAAATGTCAGCTTTTTCAACAGCGTATTCTCAAGATAGGAAATACCGACAACCTGACCCAGATTCGACTCCAGAATTTTGACCATCACTTTATTATCGGGAAGCAGAGTAAAGAGGTACTGATTATTGGCTACCGGGATACCTTCGGGAAATTGAACTTGGGTGAGGATCTCGATTTTACCCGCTGAGGCAATATCTTCCACCCCGATAATCACTTTGCCATCCGCATCAGTCTTGGGGACGGCGGCAAAGGTTGCTTTGCCTTTGACCACCGAAATATTGACATCGAGGTTAGGCAGAGGATAGCGCTGCATGCCGTCAATCCAGCAAACAGTCAGTTCCAATGGTTGCGGCAGTTTCATTCCCATTTTAGCTTTCTGGTCCGAGCCCTTTCCCTCGATGCGGATGCTGGCCGGAATCTTATCCATCACAGTCGCGACCTTCTCCTTGAAACCATTCAACAGCCCTAAATCGGCAGGCAACAATCCGGTGATTTTTAACAGGGGTTGAACATTAGCCTGGATCGTCTTCATCTGTTCAATCGCCATCAAAATTTGTCCCTGTTTTGCCAATTCCAGAGATTCATCAAACCGGCTATCGCCTAACTTAATGGTTTCATCCACCATCTCTTTCATAAATTGCCGGTGATCTTCCTCGGAAAAAGGAACGGCCATAAACACCTGATATTCGATATAGGATTTCAGCCCCTCTCTTACGCGCCATTGCTCGACAAAAACCTTGCTGGGTTTCACCGCAATAATGCTGCGCGAAACAACTTTAATGCGGGAATTGGTAAAGGCGTCAGTTGTGGTTACTTCGCCCGATTTCTCAATAATTTGATCAACAAATTCACTCTCGATAATTCCACCCAGGGTTTCGATAATCTGGCGCTTGGCATCAGCCAGAGCATCCGCCCGCGCATCGGATTCACTGGGAAAACGATGGGAAACTCCGACGAACATGCCGGGAGTAATCGTATCCACCCACTTCGGACGGGGCTCTTCAGTGATGCGTTTCTGGGCATACAGTGGCTGATTCGAAATCAGAATTGCCAGGTAAAAAACCGCTAATCCGGTTAAAACCGAAGTACAACAAGAAAAATTTCTTTGGTAGTTTTTCATTGAATCTCCTGGTTTTGCGAACATTTTAAGAATAATCAGAATTTATGTCAATTTTAAAATTATAAAAATATAGGAAACATTTGCTCTTTTTAACTATTCCCAGAATTTGTTATATTCGAATTAGTTTATGACTAAAATAATCATTGATCATTTTACTGCATTAAAAATTTCTAATCCTGAAGGGAGGAGCTGTAAGCCATGAAATCTTTAAAAATCCTTTCATCTTTAATATTCATGTTAACTTTCTCCCTTTTATTCGCTCAATTCACTGAAGTCAGTGTCGAAATTTCGGTAGATCGCATGCCAGAAAAAGAGCGCAATGATTTGAAAACTCTGGAGCAGCTGATTCCAATTTATTTTCAAAACTACAGTTGGTTTGAGAACACCTACGGGATAGGGATACCAATTAAAATCAGCATGTTTCCGGAAGGGGTCAACACTACCGGTTTCGAGCGGACGTTCACATCGCAAATATTTATCTCCAATCAGTCTGGCGACCAGCGCTTTTTTGAGAAGAGTTTCAAATTTGTCTACAATCAAAATGATCCCTTGACCCATTCCGATATGGTTCTCCCGCTGCCCGGAGTTCTGGATTTCTACGCCTACCTGCTAGTCGCCGGTGAATTAGATACCTATGATCCACTCGGTGGCAATAACCTGTATGAAAAGGCAAGAGATATTGCTAATCGGGGACAACTTTCAGTGCATCCCTCAGGCTGGAAGCAGCGGCTGCAGGAGCTGGATGAAATCACGCGACTGAGGAATTACCGCATGGCTAAATATTGCTTCTGGACTGCAGTTGATCTGCTCGATCAGAAAAAAGAGGCTGAAGTTCCAGATGCAATCAGTCAGATGCTCGAAAACTTTGACAAAATGTTCGAGGTGAATGCCCGCGAACGCTATTCTCACATCTTTCTGGATGTTCACGCCCGGGAAATTGCTGAAATTATTCGCGACTACGGTACTCCCGCTCAGAAAACAACCATCATGGAACTTGATCCAGATAATGTCAATATCTACAAAGCAATTTTCGAGTAGAGAACTGACCGATCAAGAACCGCCCGTTGGAGAGGTTGAGCTGTCATTCATCTTGGAGAAGGATTTTAATTTAATAAGTTTACTAAAGGTACGACGCCGGCTGAGGTAAAATTGGAGTGCAACCGAGCCGTGGTAGAGACACTCCAGAATTTGCCCGTCGGTCACTACCCGCAGTTTTTTTACAAACCGTCTTTTTCGCCATAATAGCACCGGGTGGAGCAATACCCAGAGGTGCGCCTTGATAATACCGCCGATCCTGCCAAAATCCCCCTGAATCAAAGAAAATCCTAACGCCAGATAATCCAGCAGCAGGCGAAGCGGAAAAATATAGGTTGTCAGCAGAAACCGGTAATTGGTAAAAAGCATTATCAAACTGTTACGGTGATTTAAATATTTCTTAAAAGGTGATTCGGCTCCTAAGGTATAGCCTGAGCGGTGGTAGATTACTGCCCGGGGCTCGACAGCTATACGATAATTCAGCAACTGGATTCGCCACTGCAAGTCGAGTTCTTCCATGTGGGCAAAGAAGGTTTCGTCGAACATGCCAGCCTGTTTGACCACTTCGGTGCGGGCTAAAAATGCCGTGCCCGACGCCCAGAAAATGCGAGCAGCAAGTTCGTCATATTGTCCGCTATCTTTCTCGATTTCCGTAATAATTCGACCACGGGCAAAAGGAAATCCAAAAATGTCCATCTCGCCGCCGCAGGCACCGGAATAATCAAAGCTATTGCGGTTATAATAGGATAAAATTTTAGGCTGCACTACCGCAATAGACTCATCGGACATAATCTTTGCCAGAAGATATTCGATCCAGCCGGGAACATGAATCGTATCATTATTAAGAATTAAAATATAAGGCGTGGTAACGACGCAAATAGCAGCATTGCATCCGCCGGCAAAGCCCAGATTGCGCTCTAGAGAAATGATCTGCACTGCCGGAAATTCCCGAGCTACCATGGATCGGCTATTATCGGTCGAGGCGTTATCAACCAGAATCACGCGCAGCTCCAATTGCGTCGAATGAAACAATGAAGCCAGACATTCGCGCAGGATCTCTGCGCCATTATGATGGGGAATTATGACCGTTATCTCGCTATCCGACGGCGTCACCAATATCTGATCTATCGCGTTTGTTTGGCCGAGTCGGCTTTTAGCCGCGCTAAGTACTTATCGCGCATCATGATTGCACCTTGATCATTTGGATGCATTTGTATCCAGGAATCAAGGATGTGAGCGGCATTGGCATAATCCTGGGTGTCTTCGTAAATTCGTACTAAGGTACTAATTATTTCCGGGTCATCTTGATTAACCTGGTACAGCGGTTCAAGCATCGCCAGCGATTTTTCAGCATCCCTTAAATATTGATAATACACTCCGGCATATTTGACCTTGCTTTTCACACTCGCCCGCGGATTGTTGGCAAGTTTATCCAGTCGCCGTCTGAGCTCTTCCGGCCGACCACCCTCATGATATAACATACCCAGCTGCAGATAGGTATCTTCGTTCTGAATCGGTGTCACCTCTTCCGGGATTTTCACCTCCATCGAATCCAGAATTGTCAGCATGGAATCTGTTTGACCAGTGTAATAGTACTCGACGGCAACTTGAAAGAAAGCCGCACGATAATTGCCGATCAATTTTGTTATTGTATCATCATAATACACTTCGGGATTATCCAGATTGCGGTAACGGTAGACATCGAGCAGGTAATGCTCAATTTTGTTAATATCCAACCGACTTATCTTCTGCGGATGAATCCGAAAAGTTAAGCCCTCCATCTGGAGGTAAGGTTCCAGATTTAACCGGTTATTCGGCGCTACCGTCGTCGCAAAATAAATCGGCCGCTGTCCCCGATTCGCCTCGAGAATTTGCAAAATCATAATATCCTGTACGCGGAGTGCCTGCCCGATGATGGTGGGACTCAATTCCCACTCTAATGGTGGTAAATCAGTATCAGGTGGCGGTGAAATTTTGACTTTGGATTTCTTCCAGGGAATGGGTGAGAGCCGGTTGATATCATCATCGGTCATCCGCCCCAGTTGAATCTTAGGCTCCTGATCCCGCAGCTGTTTGATATACCAGGGAGTATTTAGCAAACTGAGATTCACCACTCGCACATCCTTGCGGATATTTTCAACTTCCTGCATATACCAGACGGGGAAAGTGTCATTATCGCCATTAGTAAAGATTATGCCGCCGGGTTCACAACTTTGCAGTAAATTATAGGCATAATCCGAAGCAACATAATTACCCTTGCGACTATGTTCATGATAATTAGCCAGGAGGACATTCAGCGGCAATGCCAGCAATAGGACGATGGTCACCAGATAGGCCAGCGGTTTGCGCCATTTTTCCCGCTTCAGTTCAATCAAATGACTAATCAGCGCCGTTGCCCCGATGCCGATCCAGACCGCAAACGCAAAAAAGGAACCGACATAGGAGTAGTCCCGCTCGCGCGGCTGCGGATCATCCTGATTCAAATACAGGACAACCATTAAACCAGTAAAAAGAAACAGTGCCAAAATTGAGAGGGCTTTATTCTTATCTTTATTAAAGTGAACCAATAAACCATACAAACCCACCAGAAAGGGGAATGGCAATAAAAACTGGAACGGATCTACTCTGACATCCTTACGACCAATAAATTGCCAATTGAAGTAGCGGATGTACATCTCTTTGATTTGGTAATTCCAGAAATAACTCCAGACACTTTTATTTTTCCAGCGATAATCGGCTTCCGGTTTCCAGACCCGGCGATCAAAAATATCAGTAAATGACCTGCGACCATATTGCTCCCGTTCCAAATAGGCAACGGCCTGATGGGTAGTCTCCGGATCATTCTCGTCAATGCTTGGATCCTGAGCGCTGCGAATAAAGATTGTGGCATAAGAGGAGTAGCCCACGATAATCAGGATTAAAGCCATGAGTGCTACCGAAACTATATGACTTTTCCGCCTGATTGCCCAAACCGTAACCGCAAAAATCAGCAGAATGGTAATACCAATTGCGTAGACTCCAAACTTATCAGCAATGGTTGGCAGTCCTCTAATCACCCCACCATTAATTACTAAAAATACCGCCGAAGCCGCAAATGCCATAATTACGCTCCGGCTATGGTCTTTCAACCGCTGATTCTTTCCCCTGCGATACAGGTACAGATAGATTCCCGCAAAAGAGGCCAGGGTGAAAATAGCCTGCACAGTAAAAGATTTACTGAAAATTGCCCGCCAAAAAACGAATAATAATGATACGGCTACCACACCTATGATGATGTCTACCACTAACCAACCAACTTGGGTCGTCTTGGTTCGCTTGAAGTAGATAATCAGCGCAATGAAGAAGATTGCGAGTAAGTTGAGCAGGTGAATCCCGATCGCCAAACCGACAATAAAAGCGATAATCAGCAGGTAGCGCTCGTGCCCTGGCTGATCAGCCTTCTCCTCCCAAACCAAAATTAACCAGACAACAATCGCCGTTAAAAAAGTGGAATAAGCATAGACCTCCGCCTCGACAGCATTAAACCAGTGACTATCGGTAAAGGCAAAGGTCATAGCCCCGATAAAAGCACCACCGTAGACCGCAAGTTTCTGAAGTGGTTGGACTGGTTTACCCCAGCTTTTCAACAATTTGACAATAATTAAAAACAAAAACATTACCGCAAAGGCACTGGCAAGTGGTGACATCAGATTTACCCGATAGGCGATATCTTTACCGGTAGGCAACATCGAAAATATTCGACCAATCAATAAATACAGCGGACTACCTGGTGGATGCGGTACCCCCAGAGTATAGGCAGTAGCAATAAATTCACCACAATCCCAAAAAGACACAGTTGGGGCAATGGTGTCCATATACACAATCCAACTGAACACCAAACACAAAATCGCCAGGACAATCTTTTCTCGGTTATTCTTTAAAATTTCCATGGATATCCTTTTCAGTAATCAGTTTTTCTCTTCAGGTTTGGGTTGATTAGGTTGCGGCGGAGTTTCACCCCGTTTCAATTTATAATCAACGAAATTCATCTTTAATTCGGTGATAGCATTAGCTAAAATCCGCTGCTCATCTTCGGTTAAATTACCCTTTGTCTTCGCTTCAATCATCTCCAGCATATCAATCGTAAATTGGGCTTCTTTCAGATTGACTTCGACTTTATCAGTAAGTGGATTTTTCTGCTTACCCAGTTGAATCCAGGCACTGGTTACAAAGGACTGAATTAATCCTAAAAAAAGGACCTGTTTAAGGTCAGGCTTCTCATCACTCATAATATCTCTTATAAAACATTTATAAAATTTAAATATTCGGAATAATTGCTGATTAAATGCTCACGCACCAACAGGTGTTCCGGACGACGTAAATGGGGATCACCTTTTAACAATTTAAATGCCTCTTGACGGGCTGATTGCACCAGATCCCGATCCTCCACAATATCAGCTATTTTCATCTTCAGAAATCCATGTTGGCGAGTTCCGTAGAACTCTCCGGGTCCGCGTAATATAAGGTCTTGTTCCGATATTTCAAAGCCATCGGTCGTCTTATTAATAATCTGTAGGCGCTTGTGCGAGGCTTCGCTCCGTTTGCGCTCCACCATGATACAAATCCCATTTTTAGTACCCCGCCCGATGCGTCCCCGCAACTGGTGAATTTGAGTCAAGCCAAACCGTTCGGCATTTTCAATAACCATAACCGTTACATTCGGATTATCCACACCAACCTCAATTACTGTAGTACTTACCAGGATACCAACTGCACCATCGTTAAAGGCTTGCATTACTCCTTCCCTCTCCGGGGTTTTCATTCCACCGTGGAGTAAAGCCAGGTGCAAATCGGGGAAGACCCGGCGCTTGAGCTGCTCATAGCCCTGAATCGCTGCCTGCAAATCCATCTTAGCGGACTCTTCGATCAGAGGGTAGACAATATATACCTGATCCCCGGCTTGGACCTTTTTACGGATAAATTCATAAACTCGGTCAAGCTGGTCTACATTCACAATTCGGGTAACAGTTTTGCCCTTCCGGGCTGGCAATTCATCCAGAACCGAAACGTCCATATCGCCGTAGAGAGTCATACTCAGGGTGCGCGGAATCGGAGTTGCCGTCATCACCAGGACGTCGGGATTCAAACCTTTGGCAATCAGTTGACTGCGCTGGACCACGCCAAAGCGATGCTGCTCGTCAATAACCACCAGGGCTAAGTTCCGAAATTCGACCTCCTCCTGGATCAAGGCGTGGGTTCCAACAATCAGCTCCGCAGTACCCTGACGGATTTCCTCCAGGATTTCGGTCCTTTCTCTTTTCGGCTGCCCGCCGATCAACAGGCGCACTTTTATCCCGGCTGGCTGACCCAACTTAATAAGGTTCCGGTAATGCTGCTCAGCCAGAATTTCCGTCGGAGCCATTACGGCAACCTGGAAACCATTGGCAATTGCAATACTGGCGCAAAGCAGCGCTACCACAGTTTTCCCCGAACCGACATCTCCCTGCAGCAGCCGATTCATCATCTCATCGGCTTTCATATCGTCCCAGATCTCGTGGATGACCCGCTTTTGAGCCGCGGTCAACTCAAAGGGCAGTCTCTCATAAATTTGCTTCAAGTGTTCACCTGCACCAGGATAGTGAAACCCTTTTTGCACTGATTTAATTCCCAAACGCTTGACTGCTAACAACAGTTGCAGATAGAAAAGCTCTTCAAATTTAAATCGGAGGCGAGCACCTTCCAGGAGTTGCTGATTTGCCGGAAAATGAATTTGCTGCAAGGCTTCAGTAATATCCATTAACTGCAACATTTCCTGGAGGGAGCTCGGCAGAATTTCGGTTACCTGAAAGTCAAGCTGTTCGAATATTTTATGAAATTGCCGCCGGAAACCGCGGCTGTCCAAGCCGACCTTTTTCAATTCAGCTGTGGAGGGATAAAGCGGAATAATCCGGGCAGTATGCAGAGTAGAATATTCTTCGCTTTCGAGAATGTCGTAATCCGGATGAACCAGTTGCAAGCCCTTGTAAAACTCGACTTTCCCGCTTAGCGCCACCATATTGCCGGGGTGAAAAATTTTCTGAACATAACTGGCACCATTAAACCAGACACAGCGCAGCTGCCCGCTGTCATCGCCAATCAGAACCTGCAAGTAAGGCCGCCGACGTGACCGGACATTCGCCAAAGATAGAATTTTACCGACGACGGTAACATCCATTCCCAGCCTTACCTTAATAATCGGGGTAATTGTACTCCGATCCAGATAACGCCGCGGAAAATGATAAAGTAAATCGCGAAAGGTTCTTATCCCTACACTTGCAAGTGCAGTGCCCCGTTTAGGACCAATCCCCTTGATATAGGTAACAGCTGTATTGCCGTCAATCTGGAAGGTTTTGGCAGAGCTTACCTGGTTCAAAAGACCCGACTATAACTTTCGTTGATAAGTATAACTTATTGTCTCGCTGGTATCGGCATTCACTTTCACTGGAAAGACGATCATCCGGCTGCTCTTTTGAGTATATGAATGACTGGCTTTTTTAATCTCCCAATATCCATAAAGATGATCAATCACTTCGACATTCACCGGCACATTCTTGCGGTTGGTGATCTGGATTTCTACGGTGATCATTTCCGAACGCTTGGTTTGCATTTCCCGTGCGACTATTGTCCGCTTGCCCCGTACATCGAATGCCTTGCCGATCGTCAAGCGGAGGGTGTCCTTGCGGCTGGTATGCTCAATGCGATCTTCACCAATGAATTGCAAAGTGCCATCGGTATCTCGTTTGAACATCCGCACCACACCCTTGGGCAAAGCCATACCCATGTTGTTCTCGGTGGTATTTTCAAACCGAAAGGCAACACTCAGCGGATCTTCCCGCTCATTCAGGTCGTAATTGTCAAACAAATAAACCTTGCGCCCCTTAGCCTGAATCTCCTCAAAGAGGCTAACTTGCTTCTGCTCCTGATCACGCAGGGTCACCGGCTGCGACAATTCATAAAGGTAGTAATCGGCAATCTCCCGGCTTTCGACCGCCTGCTCGGCAGATACCGTCAACGCATCGGTGAGCTTGGCTTTAGCTCTGTATCGTTTCTCATCTTCAATCTTGTTAATTTCACCGGCAATCAACTTTAATTTGGCATTTTCATAAGTCGCTCCGGAACTGTTATTCAACGAAATCCAGGACGACAAAGTAAAATCCTCCGGTAGCTCCGGTGGATTATCCTGATCGAGCACCAGGATATACTCGGCATTCCAGGACATACCGGTCGTCAGATAGCTCAGTTCAGCATCGGTTTTACCTTTATAATCCGAGCTGATTTTCCATTCCAGGGTGGGTTTGACGATCAATCCCTGTGGCAGAGCCGGGAAATCGTAATCGGAAATACTTTCCATTCGAGCAATCCGAACGTTGCCCTCGGGGAGCTGAACAATTATCGTATTCCGGTCAGCATTCAGCAACTTCCCGGAAATTGCTTCTTTATTGGTCAGTCGAAAAGTAACGTTTTCGCCAATATATTTCTGGAACAGCTTTTCGGTACTTACCAGGTCATAGAGAAAGTTTTGTTCGAGTATACTAATAGCGCTGGTTTTACCGGGGAAAGTAATATGCACTGAAGTTGGGTCAACCTTAGCTGAGACGCCTTCAATACTAATTTCCGATCTGCCTTTGGTTACTTCGAACGTGCATGTCTGTGAAATAAATCCCAGATTGTTATTATAGATGGTAATTCTGATGGATTTAACTGGCACAACAGCGAAAATGTTTGTTGGCAGGCTAAAACAAATTAGTGCTAATATGAATATTCGTCTATGTATTTTCATGTTTTACTCCCAAGATATAAATCATGTTTTATTTTCAAACAAACCTGAAATAGCATCTTATAACAGATTTAGATAATGTTACCTATTTTATATAATCGGAGAATTTCTTCTTGTTTCTTCAACTGTTCTATCAGCTTTTGCTCTTTTTTGTGTTCTTTCTCTACTATTTCACGAGGTGCTTTTGAAAGAAAATCCTGATTTGTCAATTTTGCTCTAACACTTTTCAATAATACTTCTAATCGTTTAATCTCTTTTTCCATTTTCTCAATTTCAGATTTAGGATCGACAATATTATCAATATGAATATATGTGGTTGTAGTGCCTGTAGATATCGGGATGGATTGTACTGGATGAGTAACAACTAAACTGATATTCTCTAAATTTGCTAATTTTCGTACATAACTTTCTGTCGGAGGGCCAGTTAAAATTCCAACTGATGACGTTTGGTTGTTTAATACCGAAACTCGTGGTTTTATTGCTGGCGATATATTCAATTCACTCCGCTTAGTACGAATCTGAGTTATAATGTTTTTTGTTTCGACAATTTTATCTATTGAATCCTTGCTAATCTTTAATGTAATTGCTTGCGGCCAGGGCGCGATAATGATGTCCGGTTCAGCCGGTGACTTTATGTGCTGATAAATTTCCTCGGTGATGAACGGCGCGTAAGGATGCAGCAGTTTGAGGAAATTCTTCAGGACATAGATCGCCACCTGCAGGGCGGTTTGCTTTTCTGCCGGCGACTTTTTATATAGGCGATCCTTGATGAGTTCGATGTACCAGTCGCAGTAATCGCTCCACACGAAGTCATAAATAATTCGGGCTACTTCATCGAAACGGTATTTTTTCAGATTTTTGTCAACGACGTGAATGGTGGCGTTCAGGCGGCTCAGAATCCACTCATCAGCCAGTTCCAGTTTCAGATGCGCCGGTTCGAATTGTTCCTTAGGGACAGTATTTTCGTCCAGGTTCATTAGGATAAATCGGGCGGCGTTCCAGACTTTATTCATAAAGTTGCGACCGACCTCGAGTCGCTCTTCGGAAAACAGGATGTCCTGCCCCTGTGGCGCGATCAGCATTACACCAAAGCGCAGAGCATCGGCACCATATTTCTCCACCAGTACCAGCGGATCGGGCGAATTGCCCAGCGACTTGCTCATCTTGCGACCTTTGATATCCCTGATAATGCCGGTGAAATAGACGTCTTTAAAAGGAATCTGACCCA
>Ga0315555_1002821_pt1 | contig 12138 bp, 5 predicted proteins | sample SalMarSW160380MG_FD_202113 | JGI IMG/M metagenome (GOLD analysis project Ga0315555, IMG submission 202113) | Salt marsh sediment microbial communities from the Plum Island Ecosystem LTER, Massachusetts, United States - Salt Marsh Sediment SW1603-80 ...
TGGCCGCGGAACGTTCTCAGCAGCTCCGACAGCGCCGAGCCCAGCTCGGTGCGGTCCCCGCCCGCCTCGATCTCGAGCGGCTTGTTCCGTGTGTCCTCCACGCCCTGGTCCACCGCGTGGAGCTGGCCGGCGAAGGAATAGATGGAGACATCGAAATCCCTGTTTTCTTCTATACGGTCGCGCAGGTGGGTGGCCAGTGCGTTGGCGATCTCGATCCGGTCCTTTTTCGACACGTCCCTTGCGGTAAACGCCTGCCCGGCCGCTTCGGTGACCGCCTTCGCCACCGCCTCCCCGTCCGAGGAGGCGTAGTTGTCCCGGATCAGCATGCTGCTGGACCGGTCCACCAGGACGAGCACATGGCTCTTGTCCTTGGTGGTCGTCTCGAAGACGAGCGCGGGGGAGAACACCGCGGCGAACACCGCGAGCACCGCCGCCAGCCGCAGGACGACCAGCACACCCCTCGAGAAGCGAGGGAGTCTCTGCGATTCGTACCTGTACAAGAAGATGACGAGTCCGGCCAGGCCCGCCGCCGCGAGGACGGCGAGGATCGGATACGACCACCGGTCCGTGAACCGGAGGTTGTACGTGGCGCCGCCTTCGAACAGCTCGCCGTCAAGATTGAATAGCCGGTAGAGCAGGTTCATGCCGTCTTCGTCCTTCGAAACACGTAGGCCAGCACCACCTCGGCGCACGCCAGCAGCAGCGCCAGGTACAGGAGCGCCTTCGTGATCTCGGTGCCCGCCATCAGCTCGATCACCGCCTTCTTCACGTCCTGGGAACTTTCCAGGTACCGGTGCGTGAATCCCGGGAAGAGATTCTCGAGGTCCTTGTCGCTCAGTCGTTCCGGGAGCCCCTCGCCGGTGTCCACGTTGGCCGCGAACGTCAGCTCGCCCCCGTCGCCTATCGCCACCCGGTAAAATCCCCGCCGGTCCGTCCGGTCGTAGACCACGACCGTGTCCTCCTTCCTCGTCTCCGGCTGGACCGCGTAGCCCTTCCCGCCGGGGGCGGTGACGGTCACCGGGTAGCCCAGCTCGCTCTCGGACAGCACCTTGGTCCACTCCTCGCCGACCAGCACGTCGGTCTGCTGTTTCCTCAGCAGGTGACGTATCGAGTCGTGTACGAACGGGGCGTAGAGCGGGAGGATCGGGAAGTTGCTCCAGTCACGGTCGCATGCGGTGGTGACCAGGACCACGTTGCCCCGTCCGAACTTCTCCTCGATGATCGCGGGCGCGCCGTCCGTGTACCGGCAGACCACCTTCGCCGGGTTCTTTACCTTCGTGTAGGACCGTATCATCACGTCCGTCGGTTCCCCGTAATCGCCGCTCGTCATGCTGATCGTCAGCGGATGTTCCAGCGGGTCCAGTCCGACCGACCCGGCCTCCCCGGTTGAATCCTTCTCGGGCCCGAGCCTCGTGGTGAGCTCGGCCGGCAGGAAGCCCTTGCCTTCCTGGTACAGGTTCTGGTTGTAGGCGCCCGCGTCCACGTTGTTGCCGAGGAAGACGAGCAGGCCGCCGCCCTCGCGCACGAATTTCTCGATCTTCTTCGCCACCTTCTCGGGTACCATCCGGACGTTCGCGAGCACCACCACGTCGTACTCGCTGAAGCGCGCGGTGACGATCTCGCCCTCCGGAAGCACCTTCCGGTTCGCGACGGATATCCTCTCGTCCGGAGAACCTTCCTCCGGCAGGAGGGCGAACAGCAGGAAATCCGCTTCCCGTTCGAACAGGTCAAGATCCGGATCGCCGCCCTGGACCACCAGCACGTCGATCGCCTGTCGCACGACCACGGCCAGGTGCCGGTCGTCGTCCGCCGGTATGCCCGCCGGCAGTCCCTTCTCCCTGATGCGGAGGGCCACCCGGTAATTTCCGTTTCTCTGGAAGGTGTGCTTCCATTCGATCCTGATCGGTTCCCGGTCCGCCGGCATGGCGACGTCCTGCGGGTGGTCCTTGTGCACTCCGATGATTTCCCATTCCGCGGTGACGGTCATCTCCCGGCCGGAGTAGTTGACGATGGACGCGCTGAACTGAGCCGGCATCCCCTCCGCGATCAGCTCGTCCCTGGCGTCGAGCGACACTATCGCGCAGTTGTCCACGTCCTCCGCCTTCTTGTCCGGGCGGATGTTGGCGTCGATGATGGTCACCTTACCCGCCCGGGCCAGCTTCCTTACCGCCTTCTCGAGCCGTTCGGGGGCGCCCTTCGGCTTCCAGGAGCTTCCCTGCAGGTCCGTCACGATGTAGGTCATCTTGCTGCCCGCGTCGGACCCTTCCAGCAGCTCGATCGCCGCCTCCAGGCCGGCGGTAAGATTCGTGGAGCCGTCGGTCAGCTCAATCTTCCGTATCTCGGACATCGCCTTGTTGCGGTCCTCGTCCGGCTTCAGCACCGTTTCCGCGGCCGAGCCCATGGTGAGCACCGCCACCCGGTCGCCCTCGCCGAGCGCCTGCACCACGGCCAGCGCCCCGTCCTTTCCGGTGTCCATCAGCGTCTTGCCGCTCGGTCCCTTGATGCCCATGCTGTAGGAGACGTCGAGGAGAATCACCGCCAGCCCGCTCCGCTCGCCGAACAGCGCGCCGCGCCGCAGCAGCGGCCTCGCCAGGGCGAGCACGACCACGATAACGAGCGCGGTGCGGAGGATGAGCATGATGACGTGCTGGACCTGCAGCTGGGTTTTCATCTTGGCCCGGGCCCGGAGCAGGAACGTCATGGCGCCCCAGCGGATCCGCCGCATCTTCCATCTGTAGATGAGGTATATAATGAGCGGCGCGAGCGCGGCGAGCATGCCGAACAGGACGAAGTACGGGTGTCTGAAGTGTTCAGCCATCCCCTGCATCACGAATACTCCTTCGCGTTGCCCGGCAAAGGATTGCCTCTTCGCTCATTCTCGGCGCCCATAGATGGAATGGGGCGCCTCCGAGGGCGCGCTTCGACCGGCCAAGGAAGGGTCCGCTTCGCGGACCCGCCGGTCGAACCACGAACCCGCTCAGAAGCAATCCTTCGCCGGGCCGTCATCTTGTACTCCTCAGCGACAGATACGATGACAGCGCCACGTCGAGCGGCTCGGACGTCAGCACCTGGACGTAGTCGATGCCGTTCTTGCGGCAGCCGGTGCGTATCTCCTCGATGTGCGCGTTGATCTCGGCCAGGTACGCCTCGCGGAGGTCGCGCGGATCGCACGTGAACCGGTCGCTTCCTTCCAGGTCGAGAAAGACGTGGGTGCCCTCCATGTCGAAGCGGACCTCCTCCGGGTCCAGCATATGGAAGAGAACGGTGTCGTGCTTCCGGTGCCAGAAGTGGTGGAGGCCGAGCATGATCTCGGACGGGTCGTCGAACAGGTCCGATATGATGACGCCCAGCCCCCGCGACTTCATTCTTCCGGCCATCTTGTTCATCACGTCGCCGACCTTGGTGTGCGGCGCCGTCTCGGCGGTCTCCAGTGCGTGGAATACCTGGCGGAGGTGGGCCGGCGAGCTTCCCGGCTCAATCTCCCGCTGTATGTCCCGGTTGAACAGGATCAGCCCGACCGAGTCCTGCTGCTGGGTGAGCAGGTAGGCGAGCGACGCGACCAGGTAGGATCCGTACTCCAGCTTGCTGATATTGTCGCCCGAGCGGTACGTCATCGAGTCGCTGCAGTCCAGGAGGAAGTAGCTCCTCATGTTGGTGTCGGTCTCGTACTGCTTGATGAAGTAGCGCTCCGACTTTGCGTAGACCTTCCAGTCCAGGTGGCGCAGGTCGTCGCCCGGCGAGTACTCCCGGTGTTCGGCGAACTCCACGCTGATGCCGTGGAACGGCGAGCGGTGCTTGCCGAGCATGAAGCCCTCGACGATCTTGCGCGCCTTGAAGTCGAGCTTGCTGATGCGCCCGAGGACTCTCGGATCCAGGTAGTTCGTGGTCTCAGCCAAACAGCACCTCGTTGTTGGGAGCGGGCCGTCGGGGTATCCCCGAGCGGGTTCTAGGTTCGCCGAGTTGTCCGCCTTCAGGCGGACCTTTCCTCATGCCGGCGAACCTTGCCTCGGAGGCGCCCAATTCCGTAAAGGGCGCCGAGAATGAGCGAGGGGATACCTCGCGGCCCGCATCGAAAAAAGTGGTAGCTGTCCCCATTTATCGTTCCCGCTTGACATTCATCGCTGACTTAATCACCTGACTCCGTCCCTGATTCACGCAATCAGACGGTCGATAACCTTGTCCGAGTTCATCCCTTCCGCTTCGGCGTTGAAGTTCGTGATGACGCGGTGGCGCAGGACCGGATGCGCGACGCGATCCACGTCCTCCCGGTGGACCTTCACCCGTCCCTCCAGAATCGCCTTCGCCTTGCCGCCGAGCACCAGGTACTGGCAGGCCCGGGGGCCGGCGCCCCACGCGACCCACTCGTTCACGAAATCCGGCGCCTCCTTCTCGTTACAGCGCGTTTTACGCACTACGTCCATGATGTAGTTCTTCACGTCGTTGTCGACCTCCACCTTCCGCACCAGCTCCTGCAGGGTCATGATCTCCTCGCCGCTCAGGACCGGCTTGATGTCCGGGGTGTAGGTGGTCGTCGTCTTGTCGATGATCTCCATCTCCTCATTGCGGTCCGGGTATCCGACCATCGTCATGAACATGAACCGGTCCAGCTGGGCCTCCGGCAGGGGATAGGTGCCTTCCTGCTCGATCGGGTTCTGTGTCGCCAGCACGAAGAACGGCTCCGGGAGCGCGTTCCGGTTTCCGCTGATGGTCACCTGACGCTCCTGCATCGCCTCCAGAAGGGAGGCCTGCGTCTTGGGCGGGGTACGGTTTATCTCGTCGGCCAGGATCACGTTCGCGAATATCGGCCCCTGCAGGAACTTGAAAATCCGCTCGCCGGTGGCCTTGTCCTCCTGGATGACCTCGGTGCCGGTGATGTCGGACGGCATCAGGTCGGGCGTGAACTGAATGCGCTTGAAGGAGAGCGACAGGCTCTGCGCGAGCGTGCTGATGAGGAGCGTCTTCGCCAGCCCCGGCACCCCGACGAGAAGGACGTGGCCGCGCGCGAAGATGGCGATCAGCACCTCCTCGACCACGCTCTCCATGCCGACGATGATCTTCCTGAGCTCCTGCTCGATCGTCTCCTTCGCCTTCCCGAGCCGTTCGACAGCCTCGATTTCCTCCGGCTTCAGTTTCTCTTCATCCGCCATGGTTCCTCCTCTCGTCTATATTCCGACTAGTTTCCGCAATCTTCCGCTGAGCGGGATGTCGGCCCGCAGCGCAGCCTTCGTTTCTTCTATCAGATGCGCCACCACGTCGTCGGGGGTCGTTCCCTCCGCTCCCGCGTGGAAGCTGAGAATGATCCTGTGCCTGAGGACCGGCACCGCTATTCGTTCCACGTCCGCCTCGGACGCCAGCGGCCGTCCCTCGACCGCCGCGAGCGCCTTGGCGCCGAGGATCAGGTTCTGACTCGCTCTCGGCCCGGCTCCCCAGGAGAGGCGGGTCTGTACGAACTCGGAGGCGGAAGCACTCTCCGGCCGTGACCGCTCCACGAGTCCGAGCGCGAATTCCTTTACGTGGGGCGCCACCGGGATCCTTCGGATGCCCTGCTGGAAGCGGAGGATGTCCTCCTTCTGCAGGACCCGTTCCACCTCGGCATGGTACAGCCCGGTGGTGCGGTCTATGATCTCGGATTCCTCCCCGCGGTCCGGGTACCGCATCGCGACCTTGAACATGAAGCGGTCCAGCTGGGGCGAGCCCTCCGGCAGGCCGTACACCCCCTCGTGGTCCACGATGTTGAACGTCGCCATCACGATAAAGGGCTCCTCGAGCCTGAAGCACTCGTTGCCCGCGGTCACCTGGTGCTCCTCCATCGCTTCCACGAGCGCGGCCTGCGTCTTGGGAGGGGTGCGGTTGATCTCGTCCGCCAGGATGATGTTCGCGAATATCGGGCCCTTCAGGAAGCGGAAGTCCCGCGTGCCGGAGGCCTTGTCCTCCTGGATGATCTCGCTGCCGGTTACGTCCGACGGCAGCATGTCCGGGGTGAACTGTATCCGCCCGAAGGTGAGATCCGTCGCCGTCGCCAGGGCGGAGACGAGACTGGTGCGCGCCAGCCCCGGCACGCCGGTGAGCAGCGTGTGTCCGCCCGCGAGAAGGGAGAGGATCATCAGTTCGATGGTGTCGTCCTGGCCGACGATCACCCTGGCCATCTGCTGCTTGATTCCGCGGACGGCCTCGCTGAGTTCGTCCAGCATTCCCTGTGTCGCTTCGTGCGACGTGTCGTAGCGGGTTTCTTCTGGCATGGGTCCTCTCATTTCAGGACCACCGGAACGTATGCATGCGGCCGATTCGATTCCACGTCGTCGGGCCCCAAACCGAGCCATCGTATTATAACAGCTTCGTCCTGGTCCCGCACGTTTAACAGCATGCGGAAGCGAAAATCCTTCTTTGGCTTCAGGGGCACGAATTCGGCCGGTTCCTGGGGGGTCTTGCCCCTTCGCTTCCTGGGCACCTGTGGCGGCTCCTGCAGAAGACCGGTGCAGGTCCAGGGGATAGCGGCTTCGTAGACGATGCGGTCCGTTCCGCCGGCGGTTTTCGACGTCTTTACGGCGATCCGGGCCTGGTCGAACACGCGCCGGTATCTGTCTATCAGGCCTCGAAGCTCCCGGGCGGTGGGCCCGATCAGCATCTTCTGTATCGCTTTCGCCTCCTCACCCGGCGCGGCTTCTTTTCCGTTCTCCTTCTTCACGTCGTCGCCGGCGGCCATCTCCTGGAGGGGCTTGCGCGCCTGGCTGGGCGGTGCCACGAGGTACGCGGACGTGATGCGTACCTTCCCGTCGTCGTCGCGGGCGAAGCCGAACCGGAGCATGTCCTGGTGGGTCGCCATTCTCGACCAGCGTCCGCTGCCTATCCTCTGCGTCGTGAGCAGGAGATCGTCCTCCACGTCGGCGGCGATATAGAGGTGGTCGTCATCCCACCCGAGATACAGCTTCACGGCGCAGTCATTCGGGGCGTGATAGGAGGTGAAGCCCTTGACGTCCGGGGCGTGGTCGAAGTACGTCGGCTTGTCCATCGTGACGGTCGGCTCCTTCCAGTCGCCGGTTTCGCCGTCGATTGTCGGAGGAGCGGCGAGGCGTGGTACCGGGAGCGGCTCCAGGTGCTTCGTCATCTCCTCCCGGTACGCCCTCCGGGCCCGGAACAGCGGGCCGTAGTCCTCCTCCGTGCGTACGTATCGAAAGGCGTCGTTCAGGAGCGCGATGCCCACCTTCCAGTCGCCGAGTCCTTTCCTGAACTCGGCGGCCTGGACCGCGAGCCGGCAGTAGAGGCCTCCTTTGGCCGGGTTGTCCCGGAGCTCGGCGAGCTGTTTCTCGAGAAACGCCAGCTCCTTTTTCGTTTCCCCGTCGTCCCTGCGGCCGTACGAGAACAGGCCGGTCTGGGAACTTACGAGTATGCTGTCCTCCAATTCCAGGAGCTCGAAGCCCCGGTAGTCCCCGTGCTCCTCCGACTTGCCGGCGTCCATCGAGCGGACCTCCCCCTTGCCGGTCGTGCGGTCCACGAAGTGGATGAAGACGGTCTTCGCGAAGCCGGCCGGTTTGGCCGTGACGATGACGAGGTGGGTGTCCAGTATCCTTCCCTCGAAGGCCGCGTATCCCAGGTGGCTTCCGCTGTAGCACGGGAACGTGTAGGAGAGGATCTTCCTGTTCGCCTTCATGTCGAAGAGGCCGGCCTCGGCGGAGCCGCCGCTCACCGCCCAGGAGCCCAGGACGAGATTGTCCTTCGCGTCGAGCACCATGCCCCCGGCCGGAACGTCTCTCTGCGCCGCCGGCGGGAAATTCATGGTGAACATCTCGCTGCCCGTCTCCGGATCGATCAGCTTCGCCACGGCGACGTGATGGCCGTATCCCCGGCGGGGAGTGACGGAGAAGTACGGGCCCCGGTTCATGACGCGTCCCGGCTCGATATTCCGTCCCCGGGAGTCCTTCGCGTACGCGATGGTAGCGGTCCAGAGCTTCCTTCCGCTGCGGATGTCGTAGCCGTGAAGGGATCCCTTGGAGACGATGGCCGCCACGTGTCCCTGCCGGGCGATGAACGGCCCGCTTCCGTAGCCCCGGTCGTGAAGCTCGGCCACGTCGGCCTCCGCGATGAGCGCGCCTCCGAGCAGGTCGAACACGTACATCTTGCTCGGCGCCCGGGTGAAGAGCGCCGCGTATCCGTCGTGGACGTACGGTCCGGCGTACGCGTACCCCGCCACCGGGTGGCTCCATATCGGGGAGCCGGTTTCGGAATCGAGTCCGACCATCTCGTTGTCCAGGCCGACGGCCACCGCCTTCCCGGCGGCCATCACCCACATGACGACGGCCGTGGGGGAGTACTTCCATACGACGCGGCCGGTGTCCGGGTCGATGCCGAACGCGTCGGCCTGTGTTCCCGCCACGATGAGGTCCTTCGCCAGCGACACACCGGTAATCGTGGCCGGCTGGAGCTTGGGCGAGAGCAGCGGCGTCTGCCAGACCACCTTCCTGCGGCCGATGTCTATGCACTGAAGGTTGCAGTTCCGGTTGTCCCCGCGGATCCTGAGTCCCATCAGGAGCCGCAGCGATTCCTTTCCATCGTGCATGGCGCGGTGCAGGAAGAACGCGTTGGAGACGTGGTCCTGGTCCTCCTTGGGCATCGTCCAACGGAGCAGGACGGGCGCGGCGAGCTTCGCTTCGTATCCGGTTTCGTCGGCCCAGGCGCACTCTATGAAGCGGGGAGCCGTCTTCGCCGCGTTCGGGCTGGCGGGCATCATGGTGAGGAGCTCGCCGGCGTATCGTGTGGCCGCCCGCTGGCTCTTCGTGATATCCAGCAGCTTCTCGAGCGCGGCGGCGGCGGGGCTGGAATTGGCGAACCGGGACGCGATGTCCGCCAGGGCCCGGTCCGTGCCTTCCGCGGAGAGCGCGGCGGCTTCCTTCTCCAGGTCCGCGAAGGCCTCGCCGTTCGTCTTTTTCTTCAGTGCCTCGATTCTCTCGAACACGAGCCGTCTCATGTTCCTCTTCATGCCGGGGCCGTCTTGCGTGACGGCCTGGACCCCGGAGGAGAGGATGTCGAAGTAGACCTTCGCGGCCTCCTTCATGGCGCCGGCCTTCTCGTGGGCCTCGGCCAGGCCGAGCCGGGCGGCCGCGACCTGCAGGTCGGACCGGGCGGCGGCGAGCGCCTTCTCCCACGCCGCGGTCGTGGCGGCCTTCTTCGCGAGGGCTTCCGACATTTCGAACAGCCGCTCGGCCGCGAAGGACCTCACCGGCTTCCCGCCGTACACGGCCACCGGTGAAGCTTCTTCGGAGAGCTGCCGGTATGTTGTCATCGCCTCGGCGGTCTTCCCCGTCGCGGTGAGGACCTCGGCCTGGACGAAGCGGGCCTGTTCGGTGCCGGCCCGGCGCGCGGCACCGAGCACCGCCTCCGGGTCGTAGTACATATTCATATGGGTGTTGGAGACGGTCACCGCCGTCGGGCCGTACTCCGTCCGGAGCGCGATCAGATTGCCCGCCTGTTCCGGGGCGCCGAGAGGAACCGAGCGGTCGCGGTTCACGCTTCCGTCCTTCAGCGTGACGCAGACGATCGCCTTCTCCGTCGGCACGTAGAGGCACGTTTCCGACATCGCGCCGCGTCCGACGACGAGCGCGCCGGGATCGCGTTCCCATTTCACCTTGCCCGACGTCCGGTCGCGCGCGACCAGCTTCCGTGCCTCGGTCAGGTACAGGTGGTTTCTGTCCGCGCCGAGGAACTGGCGCGCGTCGCCGCGCGGGATGGTGAGGACGGTCTTTCCGGTGGCCGTGTCGAGCGCGTACAGATCGTACGCGTCCGTCGGCGCGGCATACAGGATTCCGGCGTGGACGACCGGGAGGGACGGGAGCCAGCAGGGATAATTCCGGCTGTGTTTCAGACCCTCGTCGATCGCGTTCGGTTTCTGGTTGTACCGCTTGAGCCACAGGATGTCGCCGCTGGACGCGTCCACCGCGCCGATCACGCCGCAGTTGGCCTGCACGTAGATCGCGCCGCCGTACTCGACCGGCACCGATCCCTCGCAGTGCCTGCCCCGTATCTTGGTCTGGTTCGGCACGACCGCCAGCTTGGTCTCCCAGATGATCCGTCCGGTCCGCGGGTCCATGCAGACGAGCGTCGGATGGTTGCCTCCCCACGGCCGCCAGATCTTCTTCTCCTCGCGGAACTGGTAGAGGTACGCCCTGTTTCCCACGAATATCGGGGGCGCGTGACTGTTCGGCGTGACCCGGTAGCTCATCGAGATGTCCGGCTCGACGTAGCGCCATTCAATCGTGCCCGTCGCCGCGTCGAACGCGTAGAGGCGCCTGCCCAGCTCCCTCATCTGATCCGCGCCCCGGCGGGTCCAGTTCGCGAAGATGCCGTACACTATGGAGCCGGAGACCGCCGCGCCCGTGTCCCTTCCCATGCTGGGCCATCGGGCGCCCGTCTTCCAGCGCTCCGCGCCGCCCAGCGCCCAGACGGCGCAGGTGTGGCTGTTGGTCACCGTGTACACCGTGTCGGCCGTCGCGACCGGGTGGAACTGCTGGTGGGATTCCGGGTTGGTCGTCTTGTTGTACGGATCGGGAAGCGGATAGCTCCAGATCCTGCGCATCTTGACCGACAGGTCCGGTATCCGGGCGTTGTTTCCGGCGTTGCCTCCCTGCACCGGCCAGCTGCTTCCGGTTCCCAGTTCCGAAACGCGGAACGGGCTGAGCTTGTCGAACTCGCTTTTCACGAAGTCGAAGGCCTTCCAGGCCCTTCCCGCCGCGCGGAACTCCGCGTCCTTCGCCGCCGGCTTCTTCAGATGCTCCGACAGCTCGTCGGTTCTCCCGGTCCGCTTCAGGCAGATGGCCCGGCGGACCCATATGTCCGCCTTGTTCACGTCGGGTGCCGGGTGCCGGTCTATCCGGTCAAGGTAGCCGAGGGCGGCGCCGTACCGCCCCTTCTCCAGGTAATGGTTGGCCAGCTCGTAACAGGCGTCGTCGCCGGACGAGGTGGCGAAGTACGTCTTGACTATTCCGCGCAGCTCCACCGGGTCCGCCTCGGACTTCGCCGCGAGGAAGTTTCTCTCCGCCTCGGAATTGAACCTGGCGTTGTACGCCTCGAGCCCGTCCGGCGGGAACTCGAGTATCCGGTCCCGGCAGTAGTCGCTCGCCATCACGTACGCGTCGCCGCCCACGCCGTGGACGGCGTCCGGGTAGCGCTTGAGCACCATGGAGTACATCTGGATGACGTCGTTCCAGGTCTTGTCCTTGGTATCGCCTGACGTTATCTGTGCGGTGAGCTTCTCGGCCTGGGAGATGAGGACGTCGGCCGCCTCGCTGGTGTTCACCCGCGCCAAGCTGTGGGTGGGGAGGACGGGGTCGTCCGGCTTGTCGGCGGCGAGGGAAACAGAGGCAAGGATGAGTGCGGAGAAGATCGCGAGGATTCTCATGGAATCACCACTCCAGGTCGATTTCGATTTCGCCGTCCTTCCTTCTTGTCTTCTTCGCGCCGGTGCGCATGCCGGCGACGTCGGCCAGGCGGCGGGTGAAGCGGACCGGTCCGAGGCCGGTCCGCGCGAGAGTCGAGGCGCTCTTCGCGAGGGGGGAGAGGGACAATCGGTAAGCCGCCAGCGCCTCCTCCGTGAGGGCCTTGTCATCGGCGTGCTCGTGCGTGAACGCGATGAGTCCGAGGTGCTCCGGGAAGACGCTCTTCCGGGCCGATGCTATCTTCGCCGTCGTGAGGAGCGCGTTTTTCAGCGCGGTGTCGTCCGTCAGGTCGTACAGCTCTTCGTAGACGTCGGCGAGCGGGGCGACGTCCGGCGAGCCTTCCTCGGCCGCCTTGGCGAGGATGCCGGCCTTGTCCTTTGCCGTCTTCAGCGCCGCGTTCAGGTACTCGTTCTCGCCGCCGGCGGAGGACCCGCACACCAGGGCGGCGATCGCGGCGGCGAGGTCCGCCGGTGTCGACGCGCCTGCGCACTCGCGGAGGGCCAGGTCGGCCCTCAGCATCACGGCCGCACCGCTCTCCGGGTCGCCTGTCAGGCAGTATCGGTCGAATATGCCCCTCGTCGTCGCGCAGTCGGCGAGGGAACGGACGGGCGACCGCTGGGCCTTCCGGGCGGCCAGAAGGGCGGTGTCGAGGTACTTCCGGCAGCCGGTGCGGGCGAACTGGAGGACCAGGACGTGCGCCAGGTCGTACCCG
>Ga0315555_1002822_pt1 | contig 12133 bp, 16 predicted proteins | sample SalMarSW160380MG_FD_202113 | JGI IMG/M metagenome (GOLD analysis project Ga0315555, IMG submission 202113) | Salt marsh sediment microbial communities from the Plum Island Ecosystem LTER, Massachusetts, United States - Salt Marsh Sediment SW1603-80 ...
TTATAATCGGTGAATTGGCCTGCGGCAACATCAAACAGAGAGCGGAATTTCTCTCGTTGCTTCAATCCCTCCCGATGGCCCCAATGGTGGAGCCGGACGAGATCCTTTTTTTTATCGAGCGGCATGCCTTAATGGGCAGAGGGATTGGTTTCGTGGACGCACATCTGTTGGCATCGGCACACGTGTCGCGGACACCCCTGTGGAGTTCCGACAAGACCTTGGAATCAGCAGCAGTTGAACTCAAGGTTGCCTATGCGTATAGGTAGCGCGCTCTCTTTTCCGTGCCATGAGCACATCGTGGTGGTCCGAGCGGTACTTTTTGCCGTTCCCTTCAAACCTTCAACAGTACGGCTACAGGAGGTCATATGAAGTACATCGTAAAGGCACTCGCCGTGCTCATGTTCGCAGGGCTGGCGGTCACCCCTGCGTACGCCGAGCGGGGCCTCGAGGAGGCGATCGTGAAAGTCTACGCCGTCTATTCTGAATACGATTACGATATGCCGTGGCAGCTCTCGGGGCAAGGCAGGGGGGTGGGGTCCGGCTGTATCATCAGGGGCAACAGGGTCTTGACCAATGCCCATGTGGTGGCGGACCAGACCTTTATCCAGGTAAAGCGTGCGGGGCAGGCGGAGCGATACAACGCCGCCGTAGAGGTCGTGGCCCATGAATGCGACCTCGCCCTCTTGAAGGTGGATGATCCCGCCTTTTTTGCCGGCGTCAAGCCGCTCACGCTTGGGCCTTTGCCGCGGATGAGGGACAAGGTGGCCGTCTATGGGTTTCCTATAGGCGGTGAAGAGTTGAGCATTACCGAAGGGGTGGTGTCCAGGGTCGAATATACCCAGTATGCCCACAGCGGTGCACACTTGCTTGCCTGCCAGATCGACGCGGCTATCAATCCGGGCAACAGCGGGGGGCCGGTGATCAAAGATGGGCGGATTGTGGGGATAGCCTTTCAGGGATATATGCACGCACAAAGTATCGGCTACATGGTCCCTCCCCCTCTCATCGATCATTTTCTCAAGGACAGCGCCGACGGTCGATACGACGGCATTCCGGGCATCGGCATCGTGTGGCAGGCCATGGAAAACCCCGGGCTGAGGGCCCACTATCAGATGCAGGAGAAACAGACGGGGGTCCTGATTCAGTACGTTGCCCCCGGTTCCTCCGCGCAGGGTATCGTGCAGGCAGGGGATGTCATCCTCGCCATTGAGGATAAGCCCATTGCCAATGACGGGACCATACCCTTCAGGGGTACCGAGCGGATACAGTTTGCCGATGCGGTGCAGGATAAGTTTATGGGCGAGGCGGTTCACTGTCGTCTTTTAAGAGAAGGGGAAGTTATGGAGGCGACCATCCCGTTGCGCACAACGTTGGGGTCGGTGCGATTGGTGCCGTACACCCAGTACGACACGGCGCCGACATATTATATTGTCGGCGGACTGGTATTTCAGCCTCTCACCCAGAACTATCTCCGGACATGGGAGAGGATGGATGATGTTCCCGTCCATCTCGCCACGTACTATTATTACGGGAGGCAATCTGAAGAACGCAAGCAGGTGATCGTATTGACCAAGGTTTTGGGTGATGAGCTGACTGTTGGGTATGATAATTTTAAGGATCATGTCATCACGCAGGTCAATGGAAAAGGGGTGTCCACCATTCAGGACGTGGTAGAGGCCATTGAGATTAATGAAGGGAAATACCACGTGATTACGGATGAATGGGGGAATCAGATCGTGCTGGAGCGCAGTAAAATCGAAGCGACACAGAAGCTTATTCTGGAGCGATATAAAATTAAGGCCGATCGATCTGCTGATATCAGGGGAGTTGAACGGGAGTAGTGTCTTTCCTGCACAACCCTCTATCCGTGCACCCAATACTCAGAGACATGCGGGCCATCGAGTGTGAGCGGATACGATACGACAGCGCCTGCGATGATTATTTCGGGATAGTCAAAGGGAACATTCCAATTCTGCTCTCGGCCCCCCACGGGGCCAAACACCTCAGAAATGGAACCTGGAAGGGGGAGGATGAGTATACCGCTGCCCTGGCCATCAAGCTCGGGGAGTTGACCGGGGCCTCCGTCATCTTTGTCAAGAACAAGACTGACGAAGATTCAAATTGGCTACCCCATACCCGATACAAGGATGCCATCAGACAGGTGGTACATGAGCAAGGGATCGAGTTCCTCGCCGATATCCACGGGGCGGACATCGGGCGGAATTACAAGGTCAGCGTCGGTATCATAGACGCAAAGGACATGGAACGATGCTCGTGCCCCCGGTGCAAGCCGATCATCGAGGAGGCCTTCCGAAACTTCCAATCGCCGCTCTTCCATCTCGATGCCTTTACCGCTGAGGCTCCTGAGACCGTGACCTCCTTAGCCCGGCACGTCTGCTGCATTGAGGCGGCGCAGTTCGAGATCAACGCACGGTATAGGATCGTGGAGAGAAAACCGAACAGCACGAGGGCCCTGCACGGCGATAAGCCTCATTTTAGGGCTGAGGTGGCAGATGTTCTTGAGCTTGTCCAATGCATGAAGGAGATGGTCCTCAAAATAAAAGAGGAGATCCTGTGCCTGTGACAGATCGAGGCGTCATATGGGATCTGGACGGCGTGCTGGCTGACACGGGTGAGGCCCACTTCCAGGCGTGGGCAACGGTCTTGTCCGAACACACAATCCCCTTTGACCGCTCGACCTTCGACCGCCTCTTCGGGATGAACAACAAGGGTACGCTCACAGAACTTTTGGGGAGACCTCCTACTCAGGAGGAATTAGCAAGTATCGCCGATCGCAAAGAAATCCTCTTTCGCCACTTCGCCGAAAAACTGGTTCGCCCCCTGCCCGGGGCCCTCCGGCTCCTGGATGAGTTAGCAGGGGCTGGGTGGTCACAGGCCGTGGCCTCCTCCGCCCCCCAGGAGAACATCGACCTGGTGGTGGATACCTTCAATATTCGTCGTTATTTCGCAACCATCCTCTCCGGTGCCGGGCTCCCTGCCGGTAAACCCGATCCCGCGCTCTTTCTCCTCGCGGCTCGCGCCCTCGGGCTGTTCCCGGAGCGATGCGTGGTGGTGGAAGACGCCCCGGTCGGCGTGGAAGCGGCCCGCCGCGCCGGGATGCCGTGCATCGCCGTTGCCACGACGCGGCCAAAGGAGACTCTGGGCCCGGGGCCTGTGTTCGACGACCTGCGATCGGTGACCTTACAGACCTTTTCAGATGTGTTGCGTGCCGGTCCCCACACCTAACAGACCCGATGGGTCTGATATTGTGTGTTGCCTTTCGCAGCAAAACTTACGATAATACTATGTATTCCACGCCAAGAGAGGGGAGACCATGGCACACGAGCAGATTAGCGGGGCAATTGATCAAGCTATTGAGGCATTGTGCAAGGAATTTCGGGCTAGTCCCACCCTCTTTTATACGGAACATGACATGGTCTCTTTCTTCTACACCATCCTCCAGCGCAATCTCTCCATGGCAACGGCGCGCGATAGGGACGCGAGTGAGCATTTCCTGGTCCATCTGGAGTATCCTACGCCCTTTCGGTGTGATATGGAAGGAGATCGATTTGCGATCAAGGGGGAGGACGAGCGGGCTCCTCAAGGGGGTCTCTACCGACGGGGGCATTATGACATCGTCGCCCTGAACCCCGACTTCATCAGCCAATACTCCTATGAGCTCATCAAGGCCCAGGACTATGAGCTGTATAAGAAACTGGTCCTGCCGAAGCTCAGCAAAGAAAATCCCGTCATCCTGTACGGGTTGGAGTTTGCCTTGCGCAGAGACCCATTCCCTCTTCTGAAAGACAGAGAAGGGGAGGGCAGAAAAGCAATCGATGCGTTTATCGCCCAGGTCAACCAGGGCGCCGATAAATTGGTCGCTTCACAAGCGATACCAGGCTTTATGGATCGCATAAAGATACTCACCTTCGTAAAAGGGGGCGCCGACGAGGTCCGCACCTTCCTCTTCAAAACGCTTTCTGAACGGCAGGAAGTGCTGGTGTGCTTTAGTTACTGAGACCGGACGTATGGTGTATACACTCAGTCCATCGGATTTCTCCTTTCTGTACGAGGGGTGTAAGCGGTGTTTCTATCTCAAGGTGGCCCGTAAGATCAGCCAGCCTTCCATACCCCTCCCCGCGGTCTTTAGCACGATCGCAGCGCTCCTAAAAGATCACTACACGGGCAAACACACGAGTGAGTTGCATCCCGCCCTGCCGCCGGGAATTGTGCGATACGGCGAACAACGCGTCCGGTCAGAACCGATCCACGTACCGGGACATGATGCGCCCTGTGTTATTAGCGGCAGGTTTGATATCGTCGTCCATTGTGACGACGGGACATATGGGGTCATAGACTTCAAGACCGGTAGTCCCAAGGAAAGATATGCCGCCCTGTACGGCCGGCAACTGCACGCCTATGCGTATGCCCTTGAACACCCTGCCCGGGGCGCCTTGGCGTTATCCCCTGTTACTCAGCTGGGGCTGCTCTACTTCCATCCTGAACGCACCCTTCAGCAGGCCATCGAACGGCTCTCTTTCGAGGCCGACATCACCTGGATCGGCATTTCAAAGGATGAAGGGGGCTTCCTCCAATTTCTCGGGGAGGTGCTGACGATCCTCGAATCGCCCCACCCCCCACCCCCTGCCCCCGATTGTGTATGGTGCGCCTATGTCAGCAAGCTCACGGGGCACTAATTATTTTCTTATTATGTATAGAGGTACTGTTGAGCGGGTGCGATGATGCGGATTCCATACGACGAGATCAAACCATACAGGACCAAAGACGGCTCGATGATCCGGGAGCTGATGCATCCGGCACGCCACGGTAATCGCAATCAGAGCCTGGCCGAGGCCATCGTCCCCGTGGGGTCAACGACACTGTTGCATCGACACCGGCGGACGGAGGAGCTGTATCATATCACCGCAGGCTCCGGGCTGATGGTGGCGGGGGATGAGCGCTTCGAGGTGACGGTGGGTGATACCATATGCATCACGCCCCGCACCCCTCACCAGATTACGAATACCGGGACAACCCCCCTGAAGATCCTGTGCTGTTGCTCACCGGCATATTCCCACGAAGATACGGACTTGTTATGATCACGGGCGGTGATGGGGCTGTAATGAAGTACGGCCCCTGACGTTTTTGACGGCCCGCGGTGATCGCGCAGGGAAAAAGAGGGAAACAGGAGGGCGTTGCACACACTGAAACTCCTTTGGACAGCTACGTTTTGTTGTGTTATGGTTGGATGACGGTGAAATGCCACCATGACCGGCAGGTTTGGAAAATATGGGGATGCCAAGCGCAGGGCCCAGATGCGCAAAACCCGGCGTTCGGCGCATGCTGATCTGCCACGGGTGAGCAAGAAAAAACTTTTCAAAGACTCCCGATCGGCGAGACGGCGCCATGCCTGAACATCCCGTGAATAAGGAGTTTTAGTGAGCGTTATCCAGGAGAGGGGAGTCCGATGGGAACCATAACAATCCGATATTATTTTACCCTACCAAAGGGCGTACGAGAGGTCTTTGATTTACAATTCGATGCAGAAAGACTCGAATTGGTGGGCAATACGTCGGATGTCTTACCTTCATGGACGAAACTCGATTTTCATCAGTGCCCCAACTGTCCCCTGACGCCCAATGTATATCCTCACTGCCCGCTCGCCGCTCACCTCGTAAACATTGTGGAAAGATGTGAGGGTCTCCTCTCGTACAGCGAGATCCAGGTGGATGTTATGACGGCAGAGCGGTTTATCACGCAAGATACGACCGTTCAGCGCGGCATGAGCTCCCTCATGGGGCTGCTTATGGCGACGAGCGGCTGTCCTCATATGGCCTTCTTCAAACCCATGGCGCGATTCCATCTCCCCTTTGCCAGCGCCGAGGAGACCGTTTACCGCGCTACCTCCATGTATTTGTTGGCGCAATATTTCCTGAAACGGGAAGGACTCCCTGCCGATCTCGATTTGGCAGGACTGAGGGAGATCTATCACAATATAGAGCTCATCAATGTTGCCGTTGCAAAACGGCTGCGTGCTGCTACCGAGGCAGACTCAGCGGTTAATGCCATCATTTTGTTGGACATCTATACCAAGGCCATACCCGTGGTCATTGAGGAATCCCTGGAGGAGATCCGTTATTTATTTGCCCCTTATGCCCGTGAGGTCCTAAAAGGGCGTCCTGCCAAACCGCACGGGAAATAACGGGGATGAGGTGTGATTGCTGCGGGCCGATGGGGGTATTATGCGCTCACGGTTCCCCCTTCTGCCGCAGGTGGCCCGCCCCACCCCTGGTTCTCAAAGGCGAAGAGAGCATGAACCGTGAGTTTATCGACCTGAAGATGGCAAGCTCTGCCATCCCTCAGAGCACCTGCCGGATGGTCGGCCACGCAGGGCACCTCATCCCCATGGAGAAACCGAAGCTGACGCTTGAAATTATCGAAGAGTTCTTCGGATCCCCCTGATAGTTCTGGTGGGGAATGGTGAGATTTTAAAGACCCCCAAGACAGAGTGCCGCTGGGGATGCCTTCGCTTCTATTGACGCGCTGGACAATCAAGATTACAGGTATTATGGTATTTTAATAAGGCATGTTTTGTCTAACACTATTAAGGGGAGGGAAAACAGATGTCCAAGACTGAAGAGTACCTGAACGAGGCCTTTGCCGGAGAATCCCAGGCCAACCGCAAGTACCTGGCCTATGCCGTCAAGGCCGATCAAGAGGGTTATTCTCAAGTGGCCCGTCTCTTTCGGGCGGCCGCCGATGCGGAGACGGTACACGCCCACAACCACCTGAGGGCCCTCAAGGCCATCAGGGGGACCACAGAGAACCTGATGGATGCCATCAAGGGGGAAACCCACGAGTTTAAACAGATGTATCCGGAGATGATCGAGGCGGCCAAGGCAGAGGGGCACAAGGACGCCGAACGGTCCTTTTCCTATGCCATCGAAGTCGAGAAGATACACGCACAGCTCTATCAGAAGCTCCTCGACGGCCTGGAAGGAGCGCAGGAGGACTATCCCTATTACGTCTGCCCGGTGTGCGGATACACGGCCGAAAAAGGCGCCCCTGACACGTGTCCGGTGTGCGGGACCAAGGGCGCAATGTTTAAGAAGATAGACTAACAAAGCGATGAAGCCCTCAACAGGGGGTTTTGCCCAGTGGAAACCACGAAGAGACGAGGAGGACGCCATGACCAATTTGCGTGATCTTGTCCTGCGCAACCGGAGCTACCGGCGCTTTGACGAATCGTATCGCATTCAGCGCGAGACCCTGGTGGAGTTGGTAGGGCTTGCCCGCTGTGTTCCCTCGGCAGCCAACCGCCAGCCCCTCAAGTATATCCTCTCCGCGGACCAGGAGACCAATGACCGCATCTTCCCGTGCCTGACCTGGGCCGCCTATCTGAAGGACTGGGAGGGGCCGGGCCCGGGTGAACAGCCGACCGCCTATATCGTTATCCTCATCGACGAGGGCATTACGAAGGATTGGTGGTGCGACGACGGCATTGCGGCGCAGACCATCCTGCTGGGGGCGGTGGAACAGGGCCTGGGGGGGTGCATGGTCGGGTCGATCGATAAAGAGAGGCTTCGACAGGAGCTCCATATCCCCGAGTATCTCAAGATCCGGCTCGTCGTGGCCCTCGGCAAACCGGCAGAGCGGGTGGTGCTCGAAGACCTGGCGCCCGGGGGCGACATCCGCTACTGGCGTGACGAAAAGGGGGGCCACCACGTGCCCAAGCGCATGCTGGAGGAGATCATCGTCACGGCAGGGGAATAGGGGAACAGGAAATCGCATTTGCCTTTTTGACCTGAACCTGGTATTTCTAGGTCTTTCCGGGAGCTCATGGTGACCTCACGCAAGATCGCCTTCATCGTCAATCCCCATGCAGCGGGAGGTTCTGCGGGCAGGACCTGGCCCAAAATCAGTGCCTTGGCACAGGACCGACTGGGGCCTTTTTCCGCTTACTTCACGACCGGTCCGGGAGACGGCATCAGGCTCACAAAACAGGCCCTCAGCGACGGTGCCGAGATGATCGTATGCGTCGGAGGGGACGGGACCCTCAATGAAGTGGTGAACGGCCTGATGGGAGAAAAGGGCCCTATACGACCCAAGACCGCCCTGGGGTTCATCGCCCGCAGTACCGGCTGTGATTTGATCAAGACCGTCCCCATCTACCGGGAGTTGGACCGGGCCCTGGACATCATCAAACATGCCCATACGCGCATCCTTGATCTGGGGCGGATTCGCTATCAGGACCGTCGCGGTCATCCCTCGTATCGATACTTTCATAACATCGCCAGCTTCGGTCTGGGGGGTGAGGTAGATGAGCGGGTCAACAGGACCAGCAAGGCCTGGGGTGGCTTTCTTTCGTTTATGGGGGCCACACTGATCTCCCTGCTGAAGTATCATAAAAAAAAGATACATCTGAAGGTGGATGACAGCTTTGATGGAGAGGTCACCGTTTGGAACATAGCGGTTGCCAATGGGCAGTATCACGGCGGCGGCATGTGGGTGGCCCCTGGGGCGCTGGTGGACGACGGCCTGTTCCATATTACGGTGGTCGGGGATCTAACCCTGCCCCAGGTCTTTCTGAATCTCCCGAAGCTCTATAATGGGAAGATCTATCAGGTCTCAGAGGTCCGCTCCTTTGTCGGCAAGCGGGTAGAGGCCTCCTCGGACCAGCGGGTCCTTTTGGACGTGGACGGTGAGCAAATCGGAGCGCTCCCGGTGGTTATAGAGATGGTGCCGCGGGCGGTCTCCCTCATCACCGCGGCATAACGCATATATCCATGGTTGACAACTTGGCAAAAAACTATATCATCAGTGGAACGAGGGTAAGGACAAGGCGCATTACCTATTAAGGAGGCATTGTATCGTGCCACAAGGAGGGGAGGATGAGACGATCGGTGCTAGTGCGAGGGTTTGTGTGCGGTTTTGTTATCGTGACGCTGGCGGTTCCGGGGTGGAGTAAGTCTAACAAACGGGATTCCTTTACACTCCCTCGGCCCGCCTACGAGGGAGGGGTCTCCGTGGAGCGGGCCCTCAAGGAACGTAGGACCGTCCGTGCGTTTCGACCCGATTCCCTGAGCATAACGCAACTGTCGCAGCTGTTGTGGGCCGCACAAGGGATAACGGATGTGCGGAGGGGGTATCGGGCAGCCCCCTCAGCGGGGGCCCTCTATCCCTTGGATATTTACGCTGTGGTAGGGAAGGGCGGGGTCGAGATGTTGGCCCCCGGCGTATACCGGTATCAGGCGGCAAACCACGGCCTCGAGGTCGTGAGGGAAGGTGATCGCCGCAAGGACGTGGCCCACGCGGCCTTGACGCAAATGTGGATAGCCGAGGCCCCGGTCATCTTTGTCATCACGGCGGAGTACCGACGGATAACCAGCAAGTACGGGGAGCGGGGGATACGCTATGCCCATATCGAGGTGGGGCATGCAGGGGAGAACATCTTCCTCCAGGCAGGGTCCTTGGGACTAGGGGCAGGAATCGTGGGGGCCTTTCGCGACGCATCGGTGGCCAAGGCCATCGGGGCACCCACGGAGCACGAGCCGCTCATTATTATTCCCGTGGGGTATAAGCAATAGGGACTGGGCAATGGTTACCTTTGATGATTTCATGAAGCTGGACATCAGGATCGGTACGGTAACGGCTGCCGATAAGGTTCAGGGGGCCGACAAGCTCATCCGGCTGGAGCTGGATATGGGAGGAGAGACCAGACAGGTGGTGGCGGGTATGGCCCCAGCCTACGCACCGGAGGAGTTTGTCGGCAAGCAGGTGCCGATACTGGTCAATCTGGAGCCGAGGAAGCTCAGGGGGATAGAGAGCCAAGGAATGATCCTGGCGGTGGATATCGACGGAAAACCGGTCATGCTCATCCCTGACAAAGAGGTGCCCCCGGGGAGTGTGGTGCGATAGTTTTCGTTACGGTTACGAAAAGGGCGAGTGCTTTAACGGAAGTCTGCCGCCCAGGAGGGCAATAGCAAGGTCCCTGTGAGGGGGGGGGAGGGTAATCATTGTCGGGAAAAGGGAGTTCTCTTAATCGTATAGTGCCCAGCCTGAGACCCCCTCGTCTTTGGAGAAGATCCAAAGCATATCCTACCCTTTAACACGAGATGCCGCCTCTTCTCTTTTTCCGTTCAATCCAAAATAATTCCTTACGCTCTTCTTCAAGAAGAAATACCATCCCACGATAAGAAAAAAAATTCCCGCAACAACCACACCCCCTTGTGTAGGTACTTCAAATTTCCACATGAAAAGCAGGGCTACAACGAAAGCTGTCAAAAACGTAATGCGTGCAAGGCGTTTTTTTCTATAAAAGCCAACGGCGGATATGAAAAGGAGGAGACCGATAACGACAAAGAGCGGACCTGCCCCAGAAGTCCACCATTCGGACCACGGAACCTGTTGACCCTCAATTTCGAATGCCACGGAAGGAATGAACGAAACCACGGTAAATACAATACCGCCTATAAGGCTGTAGGGAAAAAAGAAGAACCTGAGGGAAAGGGGCATCTCCTTAAATCGAACATAGGCCAGGGCTACCTTATTCATATAGTTCTCCACGAAGAGCGCTCAAGGGAAAAGAGCCGATCAAAAATTGTGACCTTTCGTGCCACTCTTCTAGCCGTTGCACTAAACCTTACAAATCTACCACATTCCGCGGGCAAGACAAAGACCCCAGCAACCCTCTAAATTAACCCTTGACTTTTTACTATTATTTTATTATTAAAATTAAAATAGTAAAATTTTAACAAAGGTGAGAGGGAGGGAAAATCAAGGGTCCTATTTTGGGGCTCTGTTCAAATAGTACGTAATTGCTTCTCGCACGGATGGATCTGAAGGGGGTCAAAACCGACACAGGCTGTGGGGGTTTGACCCCCTTCCTTTGTTTTTGATATGGGTAGAAAATCATCGCGATTAAGCAATCACGGGGGTCAATGACGAGGTGGCCTTCCCCCCAGAGCAATACAACGGCCCCTGTGAAGGGGCCGAGCAATGTACTAGTGGGTAGTAAAGAAATGTTATTGAAGTTTTATTGTTCGCGCCTCACGCCGGGGTGGTCATCCCGCTTTTATGAGCACGACCCCTTGGCTGAACACGACCCGCCTATAGAACAGGCCTCCCCTAGAGGGTTTTCAGCGCTGATGGTGAACCCTTTTTGCCACCCCTCGCTGACATAATCGATGGTCACCGTGCCGGTCCTTGTGAGCAAATCTGTTTCAATGATATATTGCGTGCCGCCATGGGTAAACACACTATCAGAGTCCGATGGCTCATCCAGAGCCAAACTAAGGGAAGGCCCGCCTCACCCTCCTCCCTGGAGGTACACTCGTACCCCCTGAGGCGCGTCCTTTTTCTCCTTTATGAGTTCTTCCATCTTCTTTTGAACCGTCTCCGTTGCAATGATCATATCGTCGTTCCTCTCTCTAGAATTTTGACATATTATAAAGTTAATGCTTATTTCCTTGATTTCAAGCAGAAAACGGCGGGCTGTTAGAAGCAGTATTGTCTGTTCACACGATTTTGTTTGTGTTTGTGACGTATGTCATATATCTCCTTGCCTAGTGCGCGGATCGGACCAACAGAATGGGCTTGTTCGCGTGACGGATGACCTTTTCCGCCACACTCCCCAGCAGCCACCGGCTCACCCCACTGCGACCGTGGGTGGACATGGCGATGAGGTCGATATCCCCGCCCTCGGCGTGCTCCAGGATCCGCTGCGCCTCGTTTCCCTGCTGCAGGTGGCTCTCCACCGTGAACCCCTTTCCCTTTAGGCGTTTTTCAATCTTGCGGAGATAGGCCTCTGCGTCCTTGATGAGGGTATCCGTAATCGGTTGGTAGTTGACGATGGGTTCTATGCCTCCGGGGAAGATGGGGATGGGCACGACATACAGAAGGGCAATGTTTGCCTTCGAGGCAGATGCCAGCTTCTCGATCTCCGGGAGAATGGCCTCGGAGACTTCCGAGCCGTCCAGGGGGACGAGGATCTTCTTATACCCTTTCATAACACCCTCCTTTCACGTTGCTTTTGAGCGCCTTGGGATAATTTGTGTATCTATCCGATTCAGCGGCCATACCGATCAGTATAGCTCTGCATGCCGGCGATGCCTTCGGCGGCTAGCATACCATG
>Ga0315555_1002828_pt1 | contig 12120 bp, 7 predicted proteins | sample SalMarSW160380MG_FD_202113 | JGI IMG/M metagenome (GOLD analysis project Ga0315555, IMG submission 202113) | Salt marsh sediment microbial communities from the Plum Island Ecosystem LTER, Massachusetts, United States - Salt Marsh Sediment SW1603-80 ...
CTTCTTTTAATATCTTCAGAGCTTTCTCTCTATCCGAACCGAATTTCCCTGATTTTACAAGGTCTCCGGTAATAACCGCATATATTTTATTTTTACCCATTATAAACCTCAAGTATTATATTTGATATTATAAGTCTCAAAGCCTATAATGTCAATAGGTAAAAAAGCCTTGACATACTAGTTGGATTAATTAATTTTGAATTCATAATAATTGACTGGATATCGAACAAATAATTAGGCTTTTATATTTTATCGTTAACAGGAGGTATTTTATGAAAAAGTTTGTTCTTTTAGTTTGTTGTTTTATTGTTGTAACCTTATCGGCAGGAGAGTTGACTTTCGATGTTCGTACTTCTTCAATAAAAAGCGAAAAAACGAGAGATATAAGTGGATATACGCGACTGACGGTTCCAAAGTATTATACTTTTCCGACTCCGGGTTCTCCTTCTGTTCCCTATAAGGTAATAAGGGCTTTAATTCCTCCGACAGCCTCCATAGAGGAAGTGATAGTTGAGAGAACGGATTCTGCCGTTAGTAGATTGAGTTCTCCTCTTTTTCCTGTTCAAAAGCCTGTGCCGATAATGATGGCTCACGAGGCTAAGTTTACCGAACCTGACGAATTAATCTATTCCAGTAATAAACCATTTCCCGGATATATTGTCGAGGATCTTGGTGTTGGCCAAATGAGTGGATTCAGGATAGCACAAATAGCTCTTTATCCTATTCAATACATACCTAATGAAAACACTTTAGTTTTATATTCATTAGATGTGCGATTAAAGTATAAGGAAGGGAGAGTGAAAGCGAAAAGGATGACGGAGAAACAATATAAGATTTTTAAAGAGATGATAGTAGATATAGTGGATAATCCTGAAGCTGTAGATGCGTATCGTTCAGTTATCTGGAGGTAAGAGATGAGACGATTATTAATACTTTTAGTTTTGGTTTTTGTTGTTGTAGCTTTAAAAGCTAAGGCTGCCTCAGGTCCTGATCTTGCCATTTATAAACCCGGTGGATGGACTTCTACTCTTATTTGTTCTATGGAACCGGGTGCCACCACGCCCGATTATACTCTAAAAGCGGGTGTTCCCGTTTATGTAAGATTTGCAGTAAGAAATGAGGGTAATGAAAGAGCGCCTGTAGGCTATTATGTTGTAAAGGTGGGTGGAGATGTGGTCTCGCAAGGTTATGTGCCTGTAACCTTAGACCCCGGAGACACCGTTGTAATTCAACAGATGTTTACATATAATTCAACCGGGGAATACACGGTTTACTGTAAGGTTGATGCCAATGGAGATTTAGATGAGCTCGATGAATCTAACAATGATTTTTCTGCCATTTACGAATGGATTGAGTTCGGTCCTGATCTTGTTCCTTATCCGCCTCCCGGATGCTCAGACCCTCTTGTTTGTTCTCCAGTGCAGGGTGGTGTTACCGCAGCTGGTGATACCATGGCAATAGATGTTCCGATACATGTAAGACTTGGGGTAATAAATTCTGGTGACGAGTGGACCATTTCGGGCCATTATGGAATATTGTTGGATGGAGAAGAGGTTGTGAAGGACTATGCTCCTATATCCTTAGACACCGGCCAATATTGGGTTTATTCTGGTAGGAATTTCACAGTTAATTCGGTCGGTTTTCACAGCATTACCGGTAAGGTTGATTACGATGAAGAGGTAGTTGAAATCAATGAAGATAATAACGATTTTTCTATAGATTACTATTTTGCCTCCGGTTCGGATCTTGTTCCTTATGCGCCGCCCGGATGGTCTGCTCCCTGTGTTTGTTCTAATGTACCTGGTGATACTACAGCTGGTGATACTCTTGCGGTGGGTGTTCCCACTCATGTAATGTTTGCGGTAAAAAATGTTGGTAATGAAGCGGCGCCTGCAAGCAATTATATGATACTGGTGGACGGAGAGGAGGTTGTGGATTACTACTATCAGCCTGAATATTTAGAACCCGGAGAATATTATGTGTTTATTAGCGAGGAGTTCATATTTGATTCGCCTGGACCTCATACTGTTACTTATGTTGTTGATTACAGTGGTAGTGTAGATGAAATAAATGAAGGGAACAATGATTATTCTGTTGATTGCTACTGGGCGTCTGGAAAGGATCTTGTTCCTTATGCACCTCCTGGATGGTCTGTCCCTCTTGTTTTATCTATGGAGGAGGGCGATACTATAGGTGGTGGTATTCTAGAAGCAGGTGTTCCTACTTATGTGAAGTTTGCGGTAGCCAATTTTGGTAATGAGACCTCACCTTTAGGTGAATATAGGATAATGTTGAATGAAGAAGTGGTTGTGGATGATTATGCGCCTGTATATTTAGAACCCGGTTCATATATGGCTTTTGATAAACAATTCACGGTCGATATACCCGGAACATGGGCAGAACGTACAGTTACTTTTGAAGTCGATCCCTACGAAGAGGTTGTCGAGATAAATGAAAGAAACAACGATTTTTCTGTTAAACACTATTGGAAGAATGCAGACCTTGTTCCATATACGCCTTCTGGCTGGTTTGACGCTATCGTAGCATCCTCGGTACCCGGAACTCATACACACGACCTTCCCCCTCTTTTTGGAGATGCTACAACTTACATTGATTGGGCTGTAAAGAACAATGGCAATCTCGATATTCCTTCGACTGACACTTTTTACATCTGTCTGTGCTCGGATGGGGTCCCTCTGCATGGTTGGTACTTCGCAGGTCTTGATGAAGATGAGTATGTTTACGTGGAAGATTGGGAGTACTTGTTTAGCCAGGGACAGCACACCTTAACTTTACTTATAGATTCTACAGGTAAAATAAATGAAGGAAGTGGCGAGGCTAACAATCGTTATTCCCGCGATTATTTCTGGAACGAGCCGGATTGGGGAGGTGGTGGAGAGTGGTACTCCGATTCAGCCGAATATATAATAATAACCTGTGATTCGCTTGCGGATGCTTTCGAGCCGCTTGTACGTTGGAAAACAAAGAAGGGCGTTTACGCCAAAATTTTTACAGTAGAAGACATCTGTGCTAATTTTTCGGGAGATCATACCGATGATAATGCGTCCAAGATAAGGAATTTTATTTATAAAGCCCGTGAGTCGGGTGCTATATACGTTTTGCTGGGAGGTCAATGCGATTTCGAACACGGAGAAGAAATAGTTCCAAGAAGAGATGCTTTTTGTTTGGATTACGAACCCCCCGAGGGGCCGGATAACGAAGAGTTGGATACTATTCCGTGTGACCTTTACTATTCGGATTTAAACAGGAATTGGGATATGGATTTTGATGGTGTATATGGTGAGGTGGAAGATGCGGTAGATATGCATCCGGATATATTTGTGGGTAGAGCTCCCGTCAAAAACACCCAACAGGTGGAAAACTTTATAAGTAAAGTTATGGCATATGAGAAGAATCCGGATTCCAGCTATGTAAAAAAAATATATTTACCGCAGGGTAATCTCTGGAAGAATAATCACGGAACGGCTGTAAATGATAAAATAGCAGATGAAATACCAGCGGGATGGCAAATATCTAAGCAATATGAAGATATTCAGGGGATAGATTTAATTGTAGTGAATGATTCTATGAACAGCGGATTCAACCTTCAACACTGGGTTGGACATGGATCTCCGGAAGGCGTATATTATAGTTATTTCAACCCGCCTAGTATTCCTTACTATTTTACCACCGATCCTCCGAACAATACGAACGATTCGACTAAGACCTCGATTATTTCCTCCATAGCCTGTCTTCCAGGTGCGGTAGATCTGGAAAAAGATGCTCGGTATGATTATGATTGTCTCGCAGAGAGAATAGTTAATGTAAATAAGCATGCCGGAGTGGCGGCCATTATGAATACGAGGTACGGGTGGGGTGATCCGACTTCTTCCAACGCAAATGGCTGGTCGGAGAAGTTATCAATTGTATTCCATGAAAAGCTATTCAACACATCCGCGTACCATCTTGGTGAAGCGGTAAGTGTTGCAAAAAATTGTAGGGTTTCACCTGCTTTAATGGATGTATATGAAAGATGGGTATTATATACATGGACTTTATTCGGCGACCCGGAAATGCCGGTATGGACTGATATTCCGGTGGAAATGGCAGTTATTTATGATAGAGTTATAAATATTGAGCCTACAACGATGGCTATAAATGTGAAAGAAAAGAATTCCTCTGTTCCTATTGGAAATACATATGTTTGTCTCTGGAAAGAAAACGAAGTGTATAAACGCGGTTACACGAATGCTAGCGGGGACTTGAGTCTCGAAGTTACCCCCGAAACACAAGGGATAATGAGTATTACGGTTACCAAAGAAAATATGCTGCCTTATGAAGGAGAAATTTCAGTAGGGAATGAAACCTTCTTTGAAATAGGAAAAGTTTCAGTAAATCAGACCAGTAGTTCCCAGTGGCATACGGTTAAGTTTTCACATACTTATGAAGATCCCATCGTGATTATGGGCCCTCCTTCTTATAGCGGTACTCATCCGAGTACTATAAGAGTAAAAGATGTAAACTCGAATGGATTCAAATTCCAGATCGACGAGTGGGATTATTTAGATGGGAGTCATACGACTGAAACGATTCCTTACCTAGTTGTGGAAGCTGGCGTTCACTCCATTGGCGGCATGACCTGGGGAGAAGCCGAAAAAGTTGAAAATGTTAATCATAATTACACCTCAAAGTCATTCACCCACAGTTTTGAAGGGGATCAGATACTGTTGACACAGGTTGTTACTTATAATGGCAGTTCAGCGGTTTGTACTAGAGTCAAAAATATAACAGGTAGCAGTTTTCAGGTTAAGCTGCAGGAAGAGGAAGGTAATGACGGGACACACTCGAGCGAAACCGTTCATTACATTGCTGTTTCACCGGGTTCGTTTCAGAATGATGGGAACGGTTTTGTTTCCGCTAAGACTACCAATTCTGTAACACAAAACTGGTATACAATAGACTTCGGTCAGTCTATAGATTCACCTTTAATACTGGCGAATATGAATACTGAAGATGGGTCTGATCCGGCTGTTCTTCGATATAGAAATCTAAGTAATTCGAGTGTGGAGATCAAAGTCGAGGAAGAAGAATCTGAAGACAGCGAAGTCAATCATACCTCTGAAGTTGTAGGATATCTTGTTATATCCACGGTAGGAGCTGAACCTTCGACTTTTGCGACTTCCGAAGTCGAAGAGATATACGAAAATTATATTAAACTATCTTCACCTATCATCTCGGGAAATCTCGTTTTGAAGGTATCATCCAATTATGATAGGAAAGCAAGCATCGAGCTTATAGATATTGCCGGGAGAGTGGTAGAGAGAAAAAACCTTAATCTGAAGAGAGGACGGGAAGCTTTGAACTTTGGTCAATTTAACTCAGGCGTATATTTTCTCCGGATCCAGTCGGGCGAAGAGAATGAATCTGAGGTTCATAAGATCACGGTTTTAAGATAAAAACCCAAAAACTTGATAAAAAAAGCCGACTCATCCGAGGCGGCTTTTTTGTTTGTCATTAATATTTGTGCAATTCGTGTGATTTGTTGTTCCAGTACGTAGATTCTTCGAATCTAAGTTAAATGGTTAAATAGAAAAATCGTTAAAAAGAAAAAACAAAACTACAATACCTACATGTTCTACATGTGATAAATAGAGTGGTGTGGTGGGTTTTAAGCAACATTATCTTTTTTTCTCTGTGTCTCAGTGTCTTTGTGTGAGAATATTTTTTTTCGTGTATTTTTTTAAACGCAAATTCAAATGGGGTTGTGGGGTTTCGTGTATTTAGTGTATTTCGTGGTTAAATAAATTGTTGTTTCTTTATGTCCTTTGTGATCTTTGTGGTTAAAATTCTGGGGTGGGGAGTGGGAGTCACTCTTGACAAATAATTTTGGGGTTTTATATTCATAGGAAATGAGAAAGAAAAAATATAAAAGAATAGTTGTAAAAGTAGGTAGTTCTACAATAACCCATTCGGTAGGCAAGCTTAACCTTACGATGATCGATAATATTGTGAGACAATTGGTCGATCTTAAAAATCAGGGTAAGGAGGTAATACTTGTCACTTCCGGGGCGATAGGTGCCGGTATGGGTGAACTGGGTTGTGAGAAAAAACCTAAACTAATCCCAAAACAGCAGGCGATGGCAGCTATAGGACAGGGGCTTTTGATTGGTGTATACAATAGATTTTTGCGTGAATACGGAGAAAAGGGAGCGCAGGTGTTACTGACTTCAAGAGACCTTGAAGATAGAGATAGGTATTTAAATGCTTTTAATACGTTAATGACGCTCCTGGAATATGGGGTTATTCCCATTGTTAACGAGAATGATACTGTGGCGACAAATGAGATTAAATTTGGTGATAATGATACCCTATCCGCCAGAGTGGCGAGTCTTGCCGAAGCCGATGTTTTGATAAATTTAAGCGACGTTGAGGGACTTTATAAAGGGGATCCCGCGAAGGCGACCGAAACATTGGAAATTATTCGCAAGGTTGAGGAAATTACTCCGGAGATTGAAAAATTGGCGGGTAGTAAGGGAAGCGAGGTTAGTACCGGAGGCATGTCCACTAAGATCGAAGCGGCAAAGGCAGCTGTTGATTCGGGTATAATAATGATTATTGGTCCCGGTTATAGAAAAAATGTAGTTATAGATCTGATGAATATGCTTGAAAAGAATAAGGAATACAGTTTGGGTACAACATTCCTGCCTTCGGGAGATAGTCTTTCAAAGAGAAAGCAATGGTTTAGTTATAATGTTCCCGTTTGTGGTAGTCTTAAAATAGATAAAGGAGCAGAAGAAGCTCTTGTGAATAAGGGGAAAAGTTTATTACCGGGAGGTGTTAAAGAAGTAATCGGAGTTTTTTCTTCAGGAGGTTTGGTCAGGATACTTAGTCATGAAGGAAAAGAGATCGGAAAGGGGTTGGTTGATTATTCGAGCGCCGAGATAGAGAAAATTAAAGGCCATCATTCCAGTGAAATTTTTTCGATTCTGGGTTATATTAATCAGGAAGAGATAATTCATAGAAGAAATATGGTTATAGGGGGTTAACAAATGAGTGTAAAGGAAGAGGTTATTGCTCAAGGGGAAAAAGCAAAAGAAGCTTCAAGAGTATTGGCTAATACCTCGACGGATATTAAGAACAAGGCATTACTTAACATAGCCCGGAAGCTTGAAGAATCATTAAAAAAAATAATTTCAATTAACGCTGAAGACATGAGTGCGGGGGAAAAGGCAGGACTTGCAAAAGCACTTTTGAACAGGTTGGAATTGAATGAAAAGAGAATTATCGGCATGGCAAAAGGTTTGAGAGAAGTTGTTCAATTAGAAGACCCTGTTGGTGAAGTTATAGGAATTAAAAAGAGACCCAATGGACTTGAAGTGGGTAAAATTAGAGTTCCCCTTGGAGTTATAGGTATTATTTATGAGGCAAGACCAAATGTGACCGTGGATGTTGCAGGACTTTGTCTTAAAGCCGGCAACGCCGTACTTCTTAGAGGAGGTTCGGAAGCATTTAAATCAAACCAGATTTTAACAAAGATAATTCAGGATGCGATTGTTGAAGAGGGGTTACCTCGTGAATCGGTTCAATTGGTTCAGACAACCGACCGTAGTGCTGTTAGTGTCATGTTTAAGATGAATGATTATCTTGATGTTTTGATTCCCAGGGGTGGAGCAGGTCTGATTCGGCGAGTCGTCCGGGAGTCAAGTGTTCCCGTTATACAAACCGGTGTGGGTAACTGCCATGTGTATGTTGACGCCTCAGCGGATATTGATATGGCTTTAAAAATCGTTTATAACGCAAAAACCGATTATCCTGCAGTTTGCAACGCTGCTGAGACTCTTCTTATACATAAAGATATAGCCGAAAAATTTCTCCCCGTTATCTCTAAAAAGTTTTACGAGAATAATGTGGAGTTGCGGGGATGCCTCCTATCGAGAAAAATAATACCCGATATTAAGGAAGCTACTGAAGACGACTGGTATGAAGAATATCTCGATTATATCATGGCGGTTAAGATAGTGGATGATATAGATGATGCTATAAATCATATTTATAAATACGGTTCCAAACATTCCGAGTCTATTGTGACGAGTAGTTACAATGACGCGAATAAATTTTTAAAAGAAGTTGACGCAGCTGCCGTTTATGTTAATGCTTCCACCCGTTTTACCGATGGAGGAGAATTCGGCATGGGAGCCGAAATAGGAATAAGCACTCAGAAATTGCACGCGAGAGGTCCAATGGGTTTAAAAGAACTAACTTCTACCAAGTTCATAATAAGAGGTCAGGGACAGATAAGGGAAACCTGAGTTTAGTTTTTAGGTATTAGTTTTAAAAAATCACAATAATATTTTAGTGTATTTAGTGTGTTTCGTGGTTCAATAAAGTTGTTTTTTCTCTGCGCTCTCTGTGTCTTTGCGGTGATAATCGTTTTAGGGGGTTGCAGAAAAAACTAAGATATATAATTTATGGGTGCAAATTATAATTAAAGAAGGATAGGTGAAAATGGGTTCTAAGAAAATAAATAATAAATGCGGTTTAAGACAGGATTACGATTTTTTCTCGCACGGGCTTGAGGGTGTTGCGGCTTTTGAGACTTCTATCAGTTATATTGACGGTAAAGACGGTATTTTGATTTACCGTGGTATACCTATAGAAGAGTTAGCGGAGAAATCCACGTATGAAGAGACAGCTTATTTTTTGATTTATGGCAGTCTTCCTACAAAAATCGAACTAAAAAAATTTTCGAGTGACCTTGAAAACCATATTTCTTTGAATACAGAGGATATAAAGTGGCTGAAGGATTTTCCTGTCGCTGCTCATCCTATGGACGTTCTCAATACATGTGTTTCCCTTATGAGTTTACCTGAAGGTGGTGATTATGAAATTGGCAGGGGTGATTTAAAGGCAGGAATTCGAATTATGGGGAAAATGCCTTCTTATATTGCTGCATTTGACCGGATAAGAAAAGGAAAAGAACCTATTCCTCCGGATAGTAAACTTTCCTATGCGGCTAATTTCCTGTGGATGCTTAATGGAGAAAAACCCAAAGAAAAAGAAGCAAGGATTTTGGATCTTTGTTTGATTCTTCACGCTGAGCATGGTGTTTGCGCTTCGACTTTCGGAACTCTGGTTACCTCTTCGACTTTTTCCGATGTGTACTCTTCTATTGTTACCGCTATAGGAACGTTGAAAGGGTATCTTCATGGTGGCGCAAACGAACAGGTTATAAGAATGCTGGAGGGAATAGGGAGCCCGGAAAAGGTGGAGAAGTACGTAAGTCATGCAATGAAAGAGAAAGAAAAGATAATGGGTTTTGGACATAGAGTTTATAAGGCGCTTGACCCAAGAGCGCGTATTCTTAAAAAATACGCCAGAGACTTGACCGGCAAAAGAGATGAGATTTTATTCAAAACCGCCTTGAAACTTGAAGAAGTTATGGAAAAGAAGTTTGGACCGAAAGGGATATATCCAAATGTAGATTTTTACTCCGGTTTTGTATATAAAGCCCTTGGTATTCCTACTGATCTGTTTACTTCCATTTTTGCTATAGCGCGTTCTGCAGGCTGGATAGCACATATTCTTGAATACAGAGAATCCAACAGAATATTCAGACCTCGGGGTATCTATAATGGACCGGTTAACGTAAAGTATATACCGATAAAAGAGAGATGAAATTTGGGTAAGACAATATCTGAGAAGATCATCTCTGAACACGTAGAAAGAGATGTGAAGCCCGGAGAATTTGTTGTTGCAAAAGTTGATGTCGTTATGGCTCAGGATGGCACTGGTCCGCTTTCCGTTGGTGAGTTGAAAAAGATGAATATGGAAAGAGTATTCGATAAGGAAAATTCAATACTCTTTATCGACCATGCTTCTCCGAGCTCAAGAAAAGAATTATCTAACTCTCAAAAATTATTGAGGGAATTTTCACGAAAAACAGGAGCTTTTCTTTCTGATGTCGGAGAAGGCGTCTGCCATCAGAGACTTGTCGAGGACTGGGTGAACCCGGGAAATTTGGTGGTTGGAGCTGACTCGCATACCTGTACTTCCGGCGCGCTTGGAGCTTTCGCAACCGGTATGGGCTCGACGGATGTAGCGCTTGCTTTTGCTTTAGGGAAAGTCTGGCTAAAGGTTCCGGAAACACACAGGTTTATAATAAAAGGTGAACTCCCGGAGGGTGTTTATTCCAAGGATGTTATTCTTCACATAATAGGAAAGATTGGAGCCGACGGAGCTACTTATAAAGCTATGGAGTTTGAAGGGGATACAATAGAAAACCTTTCTATGTCTTCGAGATTTACAATAACAAATATGGCTATTGAAGCTGGAGGAAAAACCGGTCTTATCCCCACGGATGAGACTACGAGGATGTATCTTGAAGAAAGAGGTAGAGGAGACAAATTCAGGGAAATAAAATCCGATTCGGATGCAAATTTTGAAAACATTCTTGAGATAGAAGCAAATAAACTTGAACCTTTGATTGCTTTTCCTCATACGGTTGACAATATTAAAGGTGTTTCGAATATAGAAGACGTGAAAATAGATCAGGTTTTTATTGGAACATGTACAAATGGAAGACTTGAAGATTTGAGAATAGCCGCGTCAATTCTCAAAGGTAAAAATAAACATCCTGATACAAGGTTAATTATTGTTCCTGCTTCAAAAGAGGTTTTCTTAGAGGCACTACGGGAAGGGCTGATCGAGGTTTTCCTGGAGGCAGGAGCGGCTGTCGAGTCCCCCGGCTGTGGACCCTGTGTTGGAATACATAAAGGGGTTTTGGCTGATGGAGAAAGAGTCCTATCGACACAAAATCGGAATTTCCTCGGAAGAATGGGTAATCCTGAGGGTTTTATCTATCTTGGTTCTCCCGCCGTTGCCGCGGCTAGCGCTATTGAGGGTAAAATTGCTGATCCAAGGGGGTATTTGGGATGAATTCTCAAATTGCAGGGAGAGCCTGGAAATTCGGGGATGATATTTCTACTGACCATATAACCCCCGGAAGATATTTTCACCTCCGGGGTAATCTCGAAGAACTCGCAAAACATGTGCTTGAGGATGCGGATCCTTCTTTTGCTTCTAAAGTGAAAGCGGGGGATATTATTGTTGCGGGCAGGAATTTCGGACTCGGTTCTTCAAGAGAGCATGCGCCGCGGGTGATTAAAATTGCTGGGGTTTCTTGTATTATTGCAAAGTCTTTCGCAAGAATATTTTATAGAAATTCATTTAACATAGGGTTACCTTTGTTGGTAAGCAATACTGATGAAATTGACGAAGGAGATAATCTTAGAGTTGATTTTGAGAAGGGAAAAATAAAAGACGAAACTAATGGAAAGATTTTAACCTTTGCATCTCTTTCCCCTTTTATGAGTAAGTTGATTGAAGATGGTGGCATAGAAGAACACGTTAAAAAATATGGTGATTTTAAGGTGGATTAATTTAAAGGATAGGCGAAAGTGATTCAATTCGAAAAACTTGTTTTGCCCGAAAAGGGAGAAAAAATAGAAGTTAGAGAAAACGAATGGAATGTTCCTGATAATCCGATAATACCTTTTATTGAAGGTGACGGTATTGGTCCTGATATAATGAATGCTTCTATGACTGTTTGGGATGAAGCGGTTAAATTCGCGTATAAAGAAAAAAGAAAAATAGAGTGGTTCGAGATATTTGCAGGCGAAAAAGCGATAGAGAAATATGGGGAGCCATTACCGGAAGATACCTTAAAAGCCATTAAAAATTTTAATATAGCAATAAAAGGACCCCTGACTACTCCTGTCGCGGGTGGATACAGAAGTCTAAATGTGTCTCTTAGAAGGTTGTTAAACCTGTATGCGTGTGTGAGACCTGTGAAGTACTATCAAGGTGTTCCCTCACCTCTAAAGAATCCGGAGAAAATGGATATAATCATTTTCAGAGAAAATACCGAAGATGTATATTCGGGTATTGAATGGGAAGAAGGATCTATAGAAGCTAAGAAAGTAATTGATTTTCTCAATAATGAGATGGGGGTAAAACTTGAATATGACGCAGGAATAGGAGTCAAACCTATAAGTAAATCCAAGACAAGAAGATTGGTTAGAAAGGCAGTCCAATACGCTATAGATAATAATAAAAGCAGTG
>Ga0315555_1002829_pt1 | contig 12118 bp, 14 predicted proteins | sample SalMarSW160380MG_FD_202113 | JGI IMG/M metagenome (GOLD analysis project Ga0315555, IMG submission 202113) | Salt marsh sediment microbial communities from the Plum Island Ecosystem LTER, Massachusetts, United States - Salt Marsh Sediment SW1603-80 ...
TCATATGGCTCGTAATGGTTGCTATCTCACAAAGAAAAATACAAATTCTAAAAACCACGAATTAAAAAATTACAATCTCTCAAAGATTGTAATTTCTATTTTTTTTCTAACTCGCCTATATAAACTCTCAGAAGACCAGGCTGTGCACTCTCTATTTTACCTGCCCCGTATCCAATTTTTTTGATTTTCATAAGAGGCATCTTACCAAAACCATCGGCAATAGTTGTAACAATTGCTGCACCTGTTGGTGTAACCATTTCATGATTAGCATCTGATTGGTATACTGGAACATCTTTTAACAGCTCGCTAGTTGCTGGTGCCGGTATTGGAATAATCCCATGAGAGCATTTCACAAATCCTTTTCCAAGAGGCATATTAGAACAAAAAATGTTTTTAATGTTAAGTTTTTTCAGTCCAATTACCGCTCCAACAATATCGATAATTGAATCAACTGCGCCCACCTCATGAAAATGAACCTCATCAATTTGCACATTGTGTATTTTGCTTTCCGCTTCTGCAAGTTTGTAAAATATTTTTTTACTTAGTTCTTTCACATCATTTTCTAACGTGCTATTGTTGATAATTTTATTGATATCTGCTAAAGTTCTATGACGCTGATCTTCTTTTATTGTTATGTAAACATCAGTTGCAGTAATATGATTTTTTTCAACCTTTTTAACATCAAACTCATAACCGGAAATATCTAGTTTTTCTAGTTCTTTTTTCAAATAATTGCTATCGAGTCCTAGATCAATAAGTGCTCCAAGAATCATATCCCCTGCGATCCCAGAAAAACAATCAAAATACGCTATTGTCATTTCACTTCACCTATTGATGAGGCTTGCAAAGTATCCCGCCCCAAATCCATTATCAATGTTTACTACTACCACTCCTTCCGCGCAGGTATTCATCATAGTTAGAAGTGGTGCAACTCCCTTGAAGCTTGCACCATAACCTACACTTGTTGGAACAGCAATCACAGGGCTAGCAGTTAGTCCACCTACAATACTTGCTAGGGCACCTTCCATACCTGCTACAACAATTATAACGTTTGATTCAAATATTTTATCTTTAATATCAAATAAACGATGAACACCGGCAACGCCCACGTCATACGCTTTTTCAACAGTATTGCCCATGATTTCAGCAGTAACGACTGCTTCCTCAGCAACAGGAATATCAGAAGTACCTGCCGTGATAACCATCACTTTCCCTTTCTTGTGCTTAATTTTTTCTTTTTTAATTACGATTGTTTTTGCAAGAGAGTTATACTCAGCATCAGAATACTTTTTTTTCACAGCAGAATATATTTTTTTATCAGCTTTAGTTGCAAGAATGTTATGATTGTGTTTTGACATTGCTTCAATGATCTTCAGAATCTGTTCGGTTGTTTTACCACGACAAAAAAGAGTCTCAGGAAAACCCTTACGTACAGATCGATGATTATCAATTTTGGCAAACTCTAAATCCTCATATGGTAAATTTTTTATTTTCTCTAATACGTCAGAAAGCCCGATCTTCCCGTTCTTGTAATCCTGCAAAATTTTTTTCATCTTTTTAAACCCTCGTTTAGACTTCCTGTTCTATATCCCTGGATATCAAGGGTGATATACTTAAAACCAATTTTTTTAAACTTTTTTACTATGTCATCAGAGTGGTCAAGAACAATCTGAAAATCATCTTTTAACACTTCAATTCTGGCAATTTCATTATGAAATCGTACACGAAACTGTTTCACGCCTAACTTTTGGATAACCTCCTCTGCTTTTTCAATCATTTTTAACCTCGATTTTGTGATCTTTGTTCCATATGGAATTCTTGAAGCAAGACACGCAAAAGCAGGCTTATCCCATGTATCAAGGTTCATTTCTCGAGACAATTCCTTGATTTCTCTTTTTGTTAATCCAACATCTTTCAAAGGGCTCACAACACCGAATTCCTCCAGGGCTTTTGCTCCAGGCCGATAGTCGCCCTTATCATCAACGTTGGATCCATCAAGAATGTAATTAAGATGTTCTTTTGTAGCAATCTTCTTTATTTTTGAGAACAACTCCTTCTTACAGAAGTAACATCTATTGCTAGGATTTTTTGAAAAATTATCAATTTCAGTTTCCTCTGAGCTGATTATTACATGCTTTATTCCAATACTTTTTGCAAGTTCTTTGGCTTGTTTTAACTCTCTTTGTGGATATGTTGGTGATGCTGCAGTTATTGCTATTGCATTCTCACCCAAAACATCGTAAGCAACCTTTACTAAAAATGCGCTATCAGCACCTCCAGAATATGCAATAGCTGCGCTATCCATCTCTCTAAGACTTGCCTTTAATTGTTCCAATTTAGTAGTAAACTCCCCTTTCACAGGATATGGAATAGAGAATATCAAATATATAATGATTTTCAGGGATAAATCATTTGAATGGCTGATTCAATTTCTTTGCCCTTCTATTTTTCCAGTTTCCTTTATGGTAAGCATAACCAGCAAGCAACGGAAATGTTATCGTTGCCTCGCCAAACACCATTTGTTCAAGTCCAGAGTCAACCTTCCCCCATGAGTTCGCTTCTTTAAGGGTTGAACCTGACAATGCTCCATCCCGTTCGTCTGCTACTGTTAGTTGAACTGCATATTTGTGCATTGGAACGCCCTTTCCAATTATATCTGCTGCAACCACCGTGTCTTGTACAAAGTTCTTAGGAACGCCTCCACCAATCATCAGGAGTCCTGTTTCTTTTGATTTTACCTTGAGTTCCGTAAGTTCCTTAAAATCTTTTACAGAATCAATTGAGACATGCTCTTTTTTTTCAGTTTGATGAAACACCAATCCAAATCCTGCACTTGAATCGGAAAAGGCGGGACAGAAGATAGGCACTTCTTTTTTATATGCTTCAAAAACAAATGACTCAGGGTTTTTACCATTTTTATCGAGATATTTCCCCATTTCATAGATAAATTCTCTTGAGGGGTATACTCCTGGTTTCATCCCATCGGCTATTTTTTTTATAGTCCCGTCACATATACGCAGGTCTCCTTCATCTATGAAAGTGTCATAGATACGATCAATCATAAGCTCCCGAAGCTGGTCGTCATCTGCGTTTACAAAACCACGATAGTGATTAAAACCAAGTCCTTCAAAGAAATCCTGGTCGACAACTATTGCACCAGTGGAAACAATAATATCAATCATGTTGTGTTTAATTAGATCAATAATTACTTTTTTTAGACCCCCGCTCACCAGTGAACCCGCCAAACAGAGAATAGTTGTACAATCCTTGTCTTTGAGCATAGCATCATAAATCTTACATGCCCTCGCAAGATTCCTTGATTGGAATGCCATATGGTCAAATGATTCAACCAACGGAATGCTGTTGAATGTCTTGATATCAATGTGTTGAATTTTTTCTTTGAGCAATTCTTTTTTGTTGTAGGTCATATTCTATTCAATCAGCCGATATTCCCCTAAAGTTTTTCTATTTTTCTACAGTAACATTTAAACCCTGTTTTTTCTATCCGAGTTCCGTATGCATGAATGGGCACTTGCTGAATCAATACTTATTGCAGCACTTGAAGCAGCGGAAAAAGAAAAACTCAGAAAGATTACAGAAATAAAAATTAGTATTGGTGAACTTCAACAAATTGAACAAGATATTTTTGAATTTGCTCTTGATGAGATCATTAAAGAGCAAGGTAGAAAACTAAAAGATGTAAAAATTATAATTGAAACTGAAAAAAGTAATTTAAAATGTAAATCTTGTGAAAACACTTGGCCATTTAATGACATGAAAAAAAATCTTAATGAAGACGAGTCAGAGGCAATTCACTTTCTCCCTGAAGTTGCCTTTGTCCATACGAGATGCCCAAAATGTGGAAGCCCAGATTTTGAAATTACTACAGGTAGAGGTGTTACAATTACATCAATTAAGGGAGAGAAATAAACAAAATGGATCCCAGACTTAGCGTAATTGATAAAAGACTTTCAAAGATTAAAAGAATAATTGCTGTTGCAAGTGGAAAAGGCGGAGTTGGTAAAAGTTTAGTTGCATCAACACTTGCTTTAAACTTATCAAAAAAAGGAAATAGAGTTGGTCTTTTAGATTTAGATTTATATGGGCCATCGTGTCATGTGATATTGGGTGTTACTGACTGCAGTTTCCCAGATGAAGACAAGGGCATTGTTCCACATGAAATTGATGATATTAACTTTATGAGCATCATATTTTTTACAGAAGATAAACCAGTGCCCATTAGAGGAATTGATGTTACAAACATCATAATTGAACTCCTGTCGATTACACAATGGGGGGAACTTGACTATTTGATTGTTGATATGCCACCCGGTATTGGTGATGAAACACTTGATGTTATTAAACTCGTAAAAAAAAGTGAGTTTTTAGTTGTCAGTACACCTTCTAAGGTTGCGATGGGTGCTGTTAGTAAATTACTCCAAATTTTAAAAGAACTTAAATTGCCTATAATAGGTGTTGTTGAAAATATGAAGATGGTTGACTCTGACTATGTTAAGAGATCTGTTTCAAAGAGGGGCTTACCATATCTCAATCACATACCTTTTGATCATGATCTTGAAGAGTCAATTGGGGACTCTGAAAAACTATGTAAAACTAATTTTATGAGATCTTTAGATGGAATTGTAGAAAAAATAACTTAGAAGCACTCCATCTTCAGCTATGGAAAAAAATTAAAACTCTTTTTGTTTTATGTAAGTGTCAAGGGAGATTATGGTAGCTGTTGTTTATACTACTATTGATACTATTCAGGATGCTAGACGAATTGCTCATACTCTGGTTGAAGAGCAACTTGTTGCATGTGTCAATATCATTCCAAAAATTGAATCTATTTATCGGTGGAAAGGTGCCGTTGAAGAGGAAGAAGAGTTTGTCCTTATTTCTAAAACAACTGATGCTAATGTGAAAAAAACCATTCAGAGGATAAAAGCATTGCACACATATGAACTACCTGACATAATTGTTCTTCCAGTGATCGGTGGTCTTAAAGATTATCTTGACTATGTTGCTAATGAGACTTTATGAAATTTGTATCTCTTTTATCAAGCGGTATTGATTCGCCTGTCGCAACGTATCTTATTTCAGAATATGCCGATGAGATAGTGGTTGTTCATGGGGATATCAGGCCTTTTACAGATGATCGCGAAATTGCAAATTTTAAAAAACTCATAAAACAACTTAAAAAAGTGGCATCCTGTAAGTTTAAAGTATATCTTATATCTCATGGTAATAGTCTATATGAGTTTAAAGAGATTTGTAAAAGTAGGTTTACATGTGTGTTTTGTAAGCGCATGCTTTTGAGGTATGCTGAGAAAATTGCTGAAAAAGAAAAAGCTAACGCTATTGTTATGGGTGATAGTCTTGGACAAGTGGCTTCTCAGACTCTTCAAAATATCCGTACGATTGAAGAAGTAGTATCTATTCCTATTTTGAGGCCTTTGATAGGTTTTGATAAAGAGGACGTTGTAAGAATTGCTAAGAAAATCGGTACGTATAGTCTTTCTATCTTGCCATCTGGTGGTTGTGATGCTGTGCCGAATAAGCCTGCTACTCGGGCAAAACTTGAGGATGTTTTATTACAGGAAAATAAAATTGATGTTAATATCCTTGCGGATACGGCTGTGAGTGATTCAAAATTAATCAATATTTAAGGTAGTAATTTTTTAGCAAAATGGAAAGATTTAAAAACCCCTGCCATATACAATATATTGTAGATTAGTATTTTTATAATACAATATGTTGTGTCTTATGTCTATCTGGAGAGAATGAAATGGAATGCCCCTACTGCCATGATGACGAAACAAAAGTTACAGACTCCCGAGATACAGGGGCTTTATCAATTCGTAGAAGACGAGAATGTCTCAAATGTGGAAAACGTTTCACAACCTACGAATACATAGAGATGACACCTTTATATGTTATAAAAAAAGATGGCCGTAGGGAGAAATTTGATCGAAACAAGATAAAAAATGGAATAATAAAAGCACTTGAAAAACGCCCAGTGAGTCACGAAAAAATCGAGGAAATGATAGACTCAATAGAAGAAAAAATCCGAAGATCTTGCAATGAGGAGATACAAACTTCACTTATCGGGGAGTATGTAATGGAGAAATTGAAAGAGGTCGATCATGTGGCCTATATTCGATTCGCCTCTGTCTATAGATCATTTGCTGATGTTTCTTCTTTTGAAAAAGAGGTTAAAAATCTTATAGAACAGACCACGGGAGAGATTAAAAAATGATAAGAAAAATTAGGAGACGAGACGGGAAAATAGCTGATTTTAATCCAATAAAAATAACTAATGCCATCTGGAAAGCTGCTCAAGCTGTCGGAGGAAAAGACTATAAAAAAGCTGCAGAACTCACTGATAAAGTACTAGAAACACTTGAAAAAGAACTTAAAAAAGGCGAAATACCAACTGTTGAACAAGTCCAGGACCTTGTTGAAAAAACTCTTATTGAGGAGGGCCATGCAAAAACCGCAAAGGCTTATATCCTATATAGAAAACAACATCAAGATATTAGAAAAATTGGCGGGCTCCTCAAGGATATCGATGTTGTTGACGGCTATCTCTCTATGATGGATTGGAAGGTTAATGAGAACAGTAATATGAGCTATTCATTACAGGGACTAAACGTTTACGCAACTGAAAACATTATTTCCAATTATTGGCTCAATAAGATTTATCCACCTGAAATTGGGGAAGCTCATACAAATGGTGATTTTCATCTTCATGATCTTGGAACACTCGGTGCATATTGTGTTGGATGGGATTTGAAGGATATATTACTTCTCGGCTTCAGAGGAGTTTCTGGTAAAATCGAAAGTAAACCTGCAAAACACTTTGGAACTGCTCTGATGCAAATTGTGAATTATTTGTACACTTTACAGGGAGAAGCAGCTGGTGCTCAGGCACTGTCAAATTTTGATACATTACTTGCTCCATTTGTACAGCATGATGGTCTAAGTTACAATCAGGTAAAACAGGAAATTCAAAAGTTTTTATTCAATATGAATGTCCCCACTCGTGTTGGTTTTCAAAGTCCATTTACAAACATCACGATGGATTTAACAGTACCAGGCTACATGGTAGATGAACCAGCGATCATAGGCGGGGATCTCATGGATGACAACTATAGTGATTACCTTGATGAGATGAATATGATTAATCATGCCTTTGCAGAGATTATGTACGATGGCGATGCTAAGGGGCGACCATTTACCTTTCCAATACCAACATATAACATTACAAAGGATTTTGACTGGGACAATGATGGACTTGATCCAATCTGGGAGATGACTGCTAAATATGGTATACCTTATTTCTCTAATTTTATCAATAGCGATATGAAACCAGATGATGCTCGTAGTATGTGCTGCCGATTACGTCTCGATAACCGCGAGTTGAGAAGGCGAGGAGGCGGTTTATTTGGCGCAAATCCAAAGACAGGGTCTATTGGCGTTGTAACAATCAACATGCCAAGAGTTGGTTATATTTCAAAAAATGAAGGACAGTTCTTTGAAAGACTTGATTATTTAATGGAACTCGCGAAGCAGAGCCTTGAAATAAAAAGGGAACTTATAGAAAATCTCACAGTCAGTGGCCTTCACCCTTACTCTCGTTTCTATCTATCCGATGTAAAAAAGACTTTTGGAGAATATTGGAAGAACCATTTCTCAACAATAGGTCTGATTGGAATGAATGATGCGTTACTTAATTTCATGAACAAAAGCATCGGTGATAAAGAAGGAAAAAACTTTGCTGAAAAAGTCCTTGACCATATGAGAGAGAAAATGGCAGATTTCCAGGAAGAAACAGGTGACATATTCAATCTTGAAGCAACACCTGCAGAGGGAGCTAGTTACCGTCTTGCACGAGTTGACAAAGCACAACATCCAGATATTAGGACCTATAACCAAGAGATCTATGGAAACGGCGGAGTTGGAGTTGAACCATATTATACAAACTCAACTCAACTACCTGTTGGTTTTACAAGCGATGTATTTGAAGCACTAGACCTACAAAACTCTTTACAGTCAAAATATACTGGTGGAACTGTTTTACATATTTTCCTTGGAGAAGATGAGCCATCTGCATCCGCAACTAAAAAACTTGTAAGAAAAGTAGCAGAAAATTATTCACTACCATATTACACAATAACACCTACTTTTAGTGTATGCCCTGACCATGGATATATTGCAGGTGAACACAAAACTTGTCCGATATGTAAAACCGAGAATAAAACCACTGAATGCGAAGTGTACTCAAGAGTTGTTGGTTATCTCCGGCCGGTACGTCAATGGAATCGTGGTAAACAAAGAGAATTTGAAGATAGAAAAATGTTTGATATGATGGAAAAGAGAGTAATGGTAACTACATGAAGATTGGCGGGCTACAAAAAACATCATTGCTTGATTATCCAGACATAATAAGCGCTATTGTTTGGACGGTTGGATGTAACTTCAAATGTCCATTTTGTTATAACAAGGATGTAGTGGAAGGTAATGTTGAACTTATTTCTGAGGCGGAAGTTCTATCATTTCTTAAAAAAAGAAAGGGACTTTTAGAGGGACTTGTTATCTCAGGCGGAGAACCACTTCTACAAGAAGACGTCATAGGCTTTACAAGGAAAGTAAAAGACTTAGGATATCTAATAAAAACTGATACAAACGGTATGTTCCCTAAGAAACTAAAAGAACTTATTGATAAAAAACTTGTTGATTATATTTCAATGGATGTAAAAGCCCCGAAAAAGAAATATGATCAACTTACTGGAGTGAAAACGAAATTATCTCAAATTGAGAAATCTATCGAGATATTAAAAAACGATGCACCTGATTACGAGTTTAAAACAACGTTTGCACCCGAACTACTAAAGAAAGAAGACATCGTTGAAATAGCGAAATGGTTGGAGGGATCTAAACGGTTTTATCTTCAACAGTTCAAGAATAATCCGCCGCTTGTCTCAGCAAAGTTCGATAATGTTGTACCGTATGCGAAAGAGTATCTGATGGAAACGTTGGAGGCAATAAAACCATATTTCGAAAACTGTGATGTACGAGGAATTTGAGCATGGTAAGTGAGGAAATTATCGAGGACATGGATACGGCTCGAGAACTTTTATCTACAACAGATTTTTCTATAGTAGTTCTGAAAAATGGCACGGTAGTGACAAAGAAACAAGGTGATGGAATCAAACCCATCTTAGAGACGGTTGATGAGATGGGTGAGGAGCTGCAAGGCGCTATTGTGGGCGATAGAATCCTTGGAAAAGCTTCGGCACTTCTCTGTGCCTATGCAAAGGTTGGCGGTGTCTATGCCCCACAGGCAACGAAGAGGGCAATTGCAGTGTTAATTCGGACGAGGATACCAGGTCAAACAGATGAACTTATCCCATATGTCAAGAACAGAGATGGTGATAGCCTTTGTCCTTTTGAAGACATGCTTGCAGATGTTGATTTGCCTGAAGAGGCATATACTATTTTGAAAAACTCTTTGAGTCAGACGTAATAAAAAACTAAATATCAAACAAATATTAAGGACTTGATATGGATTATGAATTGGCAATAATTGGGGCTGGTCCTGCAGGATATTCAGCGGCCATATATGCTGTTAGAGCAGGTATTCAAACACTTGTTTTAGAAAAAGGAGTTGGAGGTGGACTCGCAGCTTCATCTCCAAATATTGAAAACTATGCTGGTTTTGAATCAATAAAAGGTATTGATCTAGCTGAGAAAATGAAACAGCATGCAAGCAAGTACATAGACATCAATTTCAACGAAGAAGTACAAAATATTTCTAAAAAAGATGATATTTTTCAGATAAAAACAAATAAGAAAATATACAATGTTAAGGCAATTATTCTATGTATGGGCACAGATTACCGTAAATTAAATGCACCTGGTGAAAAAGAGTTAACTGGTAAAGGCGTCTCATATTGTGCAACATGTGATGGTTTCTTTTTCAAAGATAAAAAAGTAGCTGTTGTTGGTGGTGGAAACTCAGCTCTTATTGAAGCAATCTATTTGAAACAAATTGGTTGTAGAGAAGTAACTCTAATTCATAGACGTGATCAACTACGAGCAGAAAAAGCCTATGAAGAAGAAGCCATTCAAAAAGGTGTGAAAATAGTTTATAACACTCACGTTGAAAGCATTAAAGGAGATCAAAAAGTTGAATATCTCGAACTTCACGATGTAAATTCAGATAAGATAACAAAATTTCCCATTGATGGAGTATTTATTTCAATTGGGGAGAAACCTCAAAACATCCTTGCAAAAGATCTGGGCGTTAAACTCGATGAAAAGGGTTTTGTAATAGTTGATAAACAGCAAAGAACAAATGTAAAAGGAGTTTATGCTGCTGGTGATATTACTGGTGGGTTACGTCAGGTTATTACTGCTTGTGCTGAGGGTGCAGTTGCTGCTCTTTCTTCGACCGAGGTTTTAGGCAAACAATATCCTTATTAAAACTATTTTTACAAGACAGAAGAAACAAACATCAGTTAAAATCTCTCTTCTTTTTTGTGTGGTTGGTTTTATAAAAGAAAAACAATATACTCTTAGCTACTGGGTGTAGGCCATAAGCCCCTTTACAACAGGAAAAAAACACATTTTTTTCTATTTTTAGAAGACAGAAGTAGAAATCAAAATATATATTATAACTAATAAATATTTTATTTCCATTCTGTCATCCCCATCTATTATTTTCAATATATGGGTTTTCTTTATTAATAATGTATAAAACTTAATAACGATAAGAATCTTTACATAATTGATAAAAATGGGGGACAAAAAATGAAAAAAATATCTATCATAATGCTGATTTTTTTCCTTTTTATCATCAATTTATGTATAATAAATGCCACAGGTAAAACAATTAATGTAGATAAAGACGGTTCAGCTGATTATGATTCAATTCAGGAAGCAGTAAACGAAGCAGAACTAGGCGACATTATATATGTTCATAATGGCGTATATCTTCGTAGTTTATTGATATCTAAATCACTAACAATACAAGGCGAAAATAAATTTAAAACAATCCTTGATGGTAAATCTGGTCCCGCATCTATTAGGATTGAAGCGGAAAATGTTGTTTTTAAAAATTTTAATATTACAAATTATGATAATGGCTGGAACGATGGTGCTGTAGAGGTTTTTTCAGATAGTGCAACAATAATGGATAATCACTTTTACAACAATGATGGAAATAGTGTTTTACTAGAAAGTAGTAATAATCATATAGTAAAAAATAATAATTTTTCAAAAAAAGATGGTTTATATATTTATCAATCAAATAATTGTGAAGTTAAAGAAAATTCATTCTACAAGAATGATGAGTGTATTCAATTAATTGAATCTGAGAGAAATATTATTACAAACAACATTTTTAATGGCAACGAGGGCGTTGAATGCGATAGTGCAAATAACAATGATATTTATGAAAATTATTTTGATTGCGGAATTTTTATGTCTTTAGACTCAGGATCAAATAATAATAATATCTATCATAATAACTTTAAAAAAAGGGGCTATGTTTACGCATCTGATAGAGGCAACAACTCTTGGGATAACGGTGTTGAAGGCAATTATTGGGATTTCTATACTGGAGAGGATGCTAATAATGATGGTATTGGTGATTCACCTCAATATATCCAGGATGGTAACAATATGGATAGATATCCATTGATGGAATCTTATAAGCTTTCAAGCATCCCAAATAATCAGCAGTCGCCATCTGAAAAAAATAAAGGCGGTGGAAGTCCTGGCTTTGAACTAATATTCTTAGTTCTTGCAATTGCATTGGTCTTATTCTGGAAAAGGAAAAAATATTCGCCCGAATAGTCATCTTTGGCTTCTATTTTTTGTAGCAAAAACAGAAAAATCGAGTACGTTAATGTGCTGGATGTAGGCCGTAAGCCTCTCTAAAACAGGAGAAAAACAAGATTTTTTCATATTTTATAAGACAGAAGTAACAACAGCTCTAATTAGTAAAAATAAGTAGAAAAACTTATATACGTATAATTACATATATTACTTAAGGTGATAATTATGACAAATATGACTCTTGCAATACCTGAAGAACTCCACAAGATAATTA
>Ga0315555_1002830_pt1 | contig 12116 bp, 12 predicted proteins | sample SalMarSW160380MG_FD_202113 | JGI IMG/M metagenome (GOLD analysis project Ga0315555, IMG submission 202113) | Salt marsh sediment microbial communities from the Plum Island Ecosystem LTER, Massachusetts, United States - Salt Marsh Sediment SW1603-80 ...
GACGTCGATGGTATCTGCACTACCGACCCGCGAATATTCAAAGACGCAGCTAAAATAGACCAGATTAGCTACGATGAAATGCTCGAGATGGCAAGTCTTGGAGCCGGTGTCATATACACCCGAGCTGTCGAGTGTGGTAAAAACTACGGTGTTAAAATTCACGTAAGAAGCAGTTTTGCGGAAGAAAAAGGTACGATAATTACTCATGAGGTGCCGCAAATGGAAGGTGTTATAGTTTCAGGGGCTACAATACAAAAAGATTTGGCAAAGATCGCTCTTATCGGTGTTGATAACGTCCCCGGCAACGCCGCAAAGGTTTTCGCCCGGCTGGCGGATGCTAAAGTTGTCGTCAATGACATTATGCAGACGGAAATCAGCCCGGAAAGGGCAAACCTGTCCTTTATAATCGGGACATCCGACCTGAATGCCGCCAAAAAAGCAGTAGAGAATATCAAAAACGAAGTCAACTGCGAAAACATCTTTATTAGGGATGATATCGCCGAAGTTTCAGTAGTCGGCGTTGGTATGCGAACTCATTATGGTGTGGCCGGCAGGATGTTTGGTGCATTGGCGGAAGCCAGGGTTAATATCGATTCGATTACAACCAGCGAGATTCGCATCAGCTGTGTTGTGGACGAGGACCAGGCCGAGCAGGCCCTTCAGGCCATAAGTATCGCCTTTGAACTGGATAAGCCGGCAGAGCAACGAAGTAAAAATTAGCCGCGAAGAGAAAAAAAGTGGCTAAAGTGGCTAAAGTGGCTAAAGTGAGCTAAAGTAGAAAAATAATCCGCAACTTTAGGCACTTTACACTTTAGGCACTTTACACTTTTTGGTGCCTTAGTGGCTGGAAAAAACAAAATAAATTATGCAATGAGCAGACGCCGGCTGACCGCCTTAATTATTCTGTCGTTGCTTTTGGCAGGTGTTCTTGTCGGGTTCGACAACAGTCCCTTTGGATGTAGTTGGCAGCGGCCTGCGAAATCCGAAGAGCAGCCAAAGGCCGGCGACTTCGAAAAGTATCACGCCAGGACCTTCACCGTTATAAAAGTTGTTGATGGTGATACTATCGATATTGATATACCTGACGGCCAATACGAACATACGAGAATTCGGCTTTGGGGGATTGACACGCCGGAGACCAAACATCCCCAAACAGGCGTAATGTATTTCGGCCCGGAAGCTGCTGAATTCACGAAAGAGCTGGTTCTCGGAAAAAAGGTCACCGTCTATCTCGAGGAACATCGAACCAGGGGATACTATGGAAGACTGTTGGCTTATGTGCAACTACCCGATGATAGATTTTTGAATGAGGTTTTGTTAACCGAAGGTTTTGCGTATGCGGATACACGTTTCCGGCACAGTTTCCATAACAAGTACAAACAGTTGGAAGCTGCCGCCCGCAGCGGTAAGAAAGGATTGTGGGAAAAGGTAACACCCGAACAAATGCCGCAATGGCATCGTAGGGGCGGTTCGTGAACCGCCCTTCCTTTCTTGCAAATTGATTGATGTTTTATAAAATCCTTTTATGTCTCACAAATATGACCCAAATATCCATAACCGCCGTTCCATTCGCCTGCCCGAGTACGATTATTCGCAGGACAGCTGGTATTTTATTACGATTTGTACAAAGAGCCAGAAATGTCTGTTTGGAAAATCTGCAAATGGGCAGATACAATTATATAAATACGGGCGCATTGTTGATAAATGTTGGAGATGGTTGTCTAAGCAATATGATTACGTGCACCTGGACGAATACGTGGTGATGCCAAATCACTTGCATGGGATTATTAACATTTGTAGGGGCAGTTCGCGAACTGCCCTTACGCGAATCGCCCCTACCAGAAACACGCAAAAATGTAAACCGCTGTCACGTTTGATCGGAGCCTTCAAGACCATTTCTACCAAGCGAATCAACAACATTCAAAAGACCCCTGGCAGTAAGCTGTGGCAGCGTAATTATTATGAACACATCATCCACAACGAAGAAGAATTAAACCGAATCCGCCAGTATATTGCCGATAATCCTGCCAATTGGCAAACGGATGAAGAAAACCCCAATGTATAAGGGCGGTTCACGAACCGCCCCTACAGATTATATTTCCCTTTTTCTCTGCAACGCTAATCCGCCCAGGCCAAGCAGCAAAAGTGTTGTCGGTTCGGGTATTTGATTCATATATATTAATTCATCTCCAGATACGTACACAATGTGTGCATAATCATGACTATCCAGGGTAAAATCACATAAATGTCCACCGGCCAATTGTCCAATATCCCAAGATAAACCGTCCCATATCGCATAATTGCAGTTGCTATACATAATATATGGATAATCAAGACTGTCCAATGTTAGTGACACTTCGCCACCAGTCATATTTGCAATGGTTTGAATACTCCAAACCGAACCATTCCAGTAAGCGTACCTTAGTATATCATTCCCAACATCATTGTATGCTATATGAGGATTTCCATTACTATCCAAATCGATAGAAACTTCCGCATTTGCAGCCCCACTGTCCATAGTCATAATATTCCATGATGCACCATCCCAGAAACCATATTTATTACCTGCGACGATGTGAGGATAATCAAAACCATCAAGTTCTATTGATGTTCGGCCTGCCCAGCCAGGAAATTCCTCAATTTTCCAGCTGGAGTCATTCCTACAAGCATATTTTATTTGAAAATCCGGAACATTCCAGTCAATATAACTTATATGTGGATTATTGTTTCCGTCCAGCGCTATTGATGTAAAACCACCAACTTTTCCGTAACTATCGATTACCTCTTTGTTCCAAGATAAACCGTTCCAGTAAGCATAACATAGATCCTCACCAGGTTTATCATAATAGCTGATGTGAGCATAGCCATAATTATCTACTGCTATTGAGTCATATGCTCCCCCATCACCATCAAACATATAGCTTCCCCATTCCTGATTGTTTTTACAACTATACATCATTCTATCATACAGAACCTTTCCTTGTTGAACATGATAGAGTCGATAAGAAACATGTGGATTACCGCTTGCATCAAGAGCAAGCGCAGCTTCTCCTACTCCCGGATCAGAACATATAATTTCTGTTTGCCATTCTAATGCACATGCATCATTAGAAATAAATATGATTATAAAAGAAATTATTACGAGGAAGTATCTAATAGACATTTCACAACCTCAATTAACAGCTTTATTACAATATTTGAGAAAGTTGTCTTTACTTTTTCCTCGCATCCTACTATTTGCAAATGCTTCGCAAAAGAATGCGATTTTTGTAGGTGAAAGCTTGAAATGGGTCTCCGCCGAGCTTTTCCACCACCACTCCTTGAACACCAATTATATAAACATATTAACTGAAAAATGTCAAGGGGAAAAACCGATAAAAAATAAACTTTTTGTAGAAATAGCTGACATTCCGTGAGGGTCGGATTCTTGCAGATTTTATAGAAACCGTTGGCTTTTAATTTCGAATATCGAATTTCCAAATCCTAAACAATATCGAATGACCAAAATCCAAATTTTCAAAACAAAAACGCTTACGCTCGCTGAAAAATTGTTTTGAATTTTGGTAATTTGAATTTTGAATTTGTTTAGAATTTAGATATTAGAATTTAGGATTTAATAACGGATTTGTATGAAGTGCTATAGCTTGTATTCTTTGATTTTTCTGTAGAGTGTTCTTTCGCCGATGCCGAGGATTTGAGCCGCTTTTTCCCTGTTACCTTTGGTCCTAGCGAGGGTATCTATGATGGCCTTTTTCTCCAGCTCATTCAGCGACGCTCCAGCTAAAGTGGCTGCCGCCCCCCTGCCGGCGGCTAACTGCGGCCTTTGTGCTATTTCAGGTGGGATGTCACCTACATCGAGCTTATCCCCCTCGCACATCACAACCATCGTCCTGATGCAGTTTCGAAGCTGACGGATATTTCCGGGCCAGTCATAGTTCGAAAGAGCCCCCATAGCCCCGTCTGTTATACCGACAACTTTAGAGCCGGTCTCGGCAGCGGCCTCTTTGAGAAAAAATTCAGCCAGTTCCGCTATATCTTCCGTCCTGTCGCGAAGGGTCGGCAGAGTAATGCTAACACCTTTGATTCTGAAGTACAAATCCTGCCTGAACTTTTTCTCCTCTATAAGTTTTGTCAAACTCTGGTTTGTCGCACTTATCACCCGGACATCGACAACGGTCGGTTTATTAGAGCCCACAGGAATAATAACCCCATCCTCGATTACACGCAGCAGCTTGGCCTGGCTGTTCGGCGTCATATCACCTATCTCATCGAGAAACAATGTCCCTTTGTCGGCTATCTCAAATAAGCCTTTCCTGTCATTCGCAGCGCCGGTAAAGGCGCCCTTGATGTGGCCGAACAGTTCGCTTTCCAGCAGAGTTTCGGCCAGACCCGCACAATTTACCGGCCTGAACAGCTTATCTCTACGGGGTGAATTATTATGAATCGCTCTTGCAAGCAGCTCCTTGCCTGTGCCGGATTCACCTTCAATCAGGACAGATATATTTGTCGGTGCCACGCGTCTGAGAACTTCAAATATACCCTGCATTGCCGGGTTGGAACCTCTGACACCATCAAATTCGAAATGCTCTATCCTTGTTCCGGTCTTTCGGCTTCGGCGCTGAGTTGCCGCGGCTGCCTTTCGGCCGGCTTGTTCCACAAGGGCTCGAAGCTGGTCAATATCAATCGGTTTGACAAGATAATCGTATGCCCCCCGCCTTATAGCTTCCTTGCAGGTATCAATTGTTGCGTAGGCAGTGATTAAAATGACCTCCGTCTTATCGTTATACCTCTTGGCCTCTTCGAGTATGGCCAGCCCGTCAATATCACCACCCAGTTTCAAATCGGTTACAACAATATCGACCGTTTGCTCTCGCAGGATTTCAAGAGCGTCTTTTCCGTTGTAAACAGCAATCGCTTTCACGCCTTGTTTGTCAAGCGCTTCGACGATTCCATCGGCGTGGTCACGCTCATCATCAACAACCAAAATTACGGTATCTGTGCTCATCAAATTACTCTCTAACTAACTCTGAAGAGGCAATTTTATAGTAAATGATGTCCCCTTGCCCGGCTCACTGTCAACATCTATCGTCCCATTATGCGCCTCTATAATCTTCTTTACCGTCGGCAATCCCAATCCGCTTCCCTGCGGACGAAACGAATGGTAAGCATTGAATATATCGGGTAATTTATCCGCTGCAATACCGCTACCGGTATCACTTATTTGAATCACTGCATCATTTTCCCGGCGAATAGTTCTTATTAGAAGCTCCCCGCCATTACTCATTGCCTGCTGGGCGTTAATAAAAAGATTCAATATGACCTGTTTTAACATACCTGCGTCAACCTTGCAAATCAGCGGCTCATTATATAAGCCCTGCCGTATGGTTATCGAGCGGCTGTTGGCCTGCGAAGTGTAAAAATCGACCATATCATTAACAAGCTCGTTAATATCAAAACTGGCCAACTGCAATTCGGTCTTGCCGATATATCGCAGAAAGCTCTCGAGAATCTGCTCAAGCCGGTCTGTTTCCTTTTGGATAACGGCTAATTTCCTAAGTGCCCTTTTGAAACTCTGGTCGCCCTGCCCAGCCGATGAGCCCTGATTTGAACCCTCCAGTTCTTCACTGATAAGTTTCAGATTAATCTTGACAGTAGAAAGTGGGTTCTTGATTTCATGTGCAAGCTCACCGGTCAGCTTGCTCAATTCCTCCAGCTTACCGGATTGCCCGTTTATGCTTCTCTGAAATTCGTCCTGTTCTGAAGACATATTCTTCTGCGTGTTATTTTTGGCATGTGATTTTTTATGCAGAAATAACACAATGACCGGCACAGCAGCCAATAAAGCAATAACAAAACCAGCCACAAACTGCCGCACTTGTTTAGCCCTCTTCGCCACCGAGTCCGCAGAAAAACTTACATTACACACGAAACAAATGAAAATTTAAAAGCAGGGTCGAACCTGTCCTCTAAGCAGAGCCGCTGTCTTTTTCTGCGTCTGTGGGCTTTTGTGCTTTTCCCGCTTTCTTCCCTCCCTGCTGCATCTCAGCAAGAGCAGCTTTGCGAGAAAGTTTGAATCTGCCCTGGTTATCGATGGATAACAATTTTACCGGCATTAAATCCCCTACTTTGCATACTTCATCAACACTTTTGACATAACCATCGCTTAATTCACTTATATGACACAGCCCCTCTACGCCGGGTATGATTTCAACAAATGCTCCAAAATCTTTTACGGATACCACTTTTGACTGGTCGTATATCCGCCCGACCCTGGGTGGCTGCGTAATCATTTCGATAATCTCTCTGGCCTTGAGATGTCCCTCACCGCCGAGACAGCTTATGTAAATCGTTCCGTCTTCCTCAACCTCTATGGTTGTATCCGTCTGCTCCTGAATACTCTTGATTACCTTGCCGCCCGGACCGATTACCTTGCCGATTAATTCGGGGTCGATTTCAATAGAAACCAGCTTTGGTGCATACACGCTTAACTCAGACCTGGGCTCACTAATGGCCTTGGCCATAGCCTTCAAAATCTCTATTCGAGCCGCCTTTGCTCGCTCCAATGCCTCAACCATAATATTATGAGGCAGCCCTTCTGCTTTTATATCGAGCTGTATTGCCGTAATACCTTCGACTGTTCCGGCGACCTTGAAATCCATCTCCCCGAAGTGGTCTTCCTCACCAATGATGTCGGTCAGTAATTCATAGCGTCCTTTTTCGCCGGTAACCAGGCCGATTGATATTCCGGCAACCGGTTTGATGATAGGAATTCCGGCGTCCATAAGAGCCAATGTTCCGCCGCAGACCGAAGCCATTGAGCTAGAGCCGTTTGATTCGGTAATATCTGAAACGATTCGAATGGTATATGCGAATTCATCTTCCGGCGGCCTGACCGCTTCCAGCGCCCTTTCTGCAAGCGCACCATGCCCGATTTCTCTTCGGCCTGGTCCGCGAATCGGCCGAATCTCTCCAACGGAAAATGGCGGGAAGTTGTAATGGAGCGTAAAATTCTGGGTGTACTCATCCAGCAGTCCGTCAATTATCTGAGCGTCCCTGATAGTGCCAAGCGTTACGGTAACCAGTGATTGTGTTTCCCCGCGTGAGAATAATGCTGAGCCGTGCGTCCTGGGCAAAATGCCGACTTCACAGGTAATAGGACGAACATCGTTATAACCCCTGCCATCGGCTCTTTTACCTTCCAGCAGCATCTTTCGGACGACCTCGCCTTCTATTTTGTCAAAAATACGTTTCAGCATCGCTGTATCGCACTTTGACTTAGCGGTATCTTCTACGGCGTCTTCTGCAATATCTTCTGCAGTGTCTTCTGTAATAATCGGCTCCGCCAACCCGGCAGCGCCATAGCCGGCGCCGACCTGTTCAAACAGCTCTTTTACGGCTGTATTGCGCTGCTGCTTATCAGGAATCTGCTTTAATTCATATAACTTATCGGCTGTCTGAGAACGTATTTTTGAAAAGAGCTCTCCGTTAATTTCTATAAGGGGGATTTCCTTTTCGACACCGACCTTTTGTTGCATCTCCTCTATCATTTCGCAAACCTGACTGACTGTTTTTTGTGCTGTTGCAATAGCTTCAGCGATAATTTCTTCCGACAATTCTTTTGCGCCGACCTCTATCATATTCATCGCGTCTTTGCGGCCGCCGAGCAGAAGATTCAAATCGCTTTCAGCAATCTGCTTATGCGTGGGATTAACGACAAATTCACCGTTAACTCTGCCCAGCCGGCAGGCCCCGATAGGTCCTAAGAATGGTATCTTGCTGATGGTAAGTGCTGCACTGGCGCCGACCATTGCCAGAATATCGGGGTCATTCTCACGGTCCGCGCTTAAAACGTTCGCCATAATCTGCACTTCCTGGAAGTATCCTTCCGGGAACAACGGGCGAATCGGCCTGTCGATTTGTCTTGCCGTCAGAATCTCTTTCGTGCTCGGCCTGCCCTCGCGCTTAATAAAACCGCCGGGGAATTTACCTGCTGCGCTGTGTTTCTCGCGGTAGTCAACGCTCAGCGGGAAAAAGTCAATTTCCTCGCTTCTGGGCGGTGCTGTAACAACAGCAACAAGAACGACGGTTTCACCATACTGAACTACAACAGCCCCATCCGCTTGTTTTGCGATTTTGCCGGTCTCGATTGATAAGGTTCTGCCCCCAATTTGTCTTTCTACTCTACATACTTCTAACATAAATTACCTCATTATTCATATCCCGTGTCCTGTGTAGTGTCACAACTAACGAGATATAATTCAAAAATTACGATTCTACTTTCTCAGGCCGAGACGGGATATTATTTCCTGATAACGATTGACGTCTTTTTTGCTCACATATTTGAGCAAGGCCGACCTTGTCGCGACCATTTTCAACAAGCCGCGCCTCGATGCGTGGTCTTTCCTGTGGGTCTTGAAATGCTCGGTGAGGTCGTTAATTCTCCTGGTCAATATTGCAATCTGCACCTCCGGCGAGCCGGTATCCCCTTCATGCGTCTCAAAATCGTTGACAATCTTCTTTTTTCCCTCTTTCGTAAGCATCTTTCGAACATACCCTTTCTTTGCTATCTAATTTTTGACCTAAACCTTTTACAATCAATAAGATGCGAATTATATATGCTTAAAGACATCTTCCAAAATAGAATCAGCCATCCGCCAACGGCGGAATCGACAATTTTGCATTTTACACTTTGATTTTTGCATTTTCAAACCGACCCACGGTCGGCTCGAATTAATTATAATCCCGTATTCTAATCTGCTATTTGCACATTTGCAAGTCTTTTTCAAATAAAAAGATAACAGCAGTAATGGCCAAATCTCCGCATTTTCTTCAAATTGTTCTATAATTCGCCAAATCGAACTCGAATTTCGCCCGTTTTGCTATGGTTAGTCATATCGGAAGCCAGCGCAGTTATCGTAATAAAGCCGTCTTCCAGCGATGTCGTATCGGTCGGGGCACCGTCAATGCGGTGAGAATTGCCCGCCAATTGGAATACGGTCTGGCCCTGCTCGTTTTTCTGCTGGATATAATACTCCTCGAAGCCCTTGCTCGATTGAGGAACGACTCTTACCCCTTTCGGCTCGCCTTTCGATAACTGGGGTATATTGACATTTATCACGCTGCCGCTCTCTAGCGGCATAAGCCGTTTCAGGACCTTCGCGCAATATCCTGCTGCCCTTTCGAAATCCATATTCTCCTCGTGAGAGAGACTCATCGCCACCGCCGGTATTTTCAAAAAGGCCCCTTCCATCGCTGCTGCAACCGTGCCGGAATAATAAACGTTTATTCCTGCATTTGCCCCGTCATTAATACCAGCGACGAGCAGATCTATCGGGTCTTTGTGAAGCTGCATAACCGCTAATTTGACGCAGTCAGCCGGCGAGCCCTGCACACTGAAACCCGTGAATTGGCCGTTTATATCGACCTTATTGCAGACCAATGGCTGGTGAAATGTTACGCTGTGGCTGGCGCCGGAATGGCTGACAGCCGGCGCGACCACCATTACATCGCCGATTTTGACCAATTCTTTATAAAGCGCCGCCAGCCCGGGAGCGAAAATACCATCGTCATTCGTCAATAATATTTGCATAACGATGTATAATACGATAAATGCAGAAAATTCTCAATTCTAAATTCTCAATTCTAAACTCCAAACCCGTCCTCCGCCCTCTGCCATCCCTTCTCTGTCGCTTATCCGCCTTTGGCGGACAAAAAACGGATGATAACGTCAGGCGTCAAAAGCATTACAAAGCTAATTTGCAGTTCTGTGGATTTGTTTATTTGGTCTTGTTGTTTAATCGAAGATAATTCCGACAAGGTCTTCAATATAACTACTTACCCTTTTTGGTCCCACCTTGTATTTTCCTGGATGCCCACATTTGTTGCGCAGATCCAAGCAGTCCTCCAAGACTCCTCGTTCATTCTTGTCATATAATCCCAAATCCTGCGCTACTAATAGTAGTGTTGATTCCTTTAGGTAAATCAAATCGTCTGCCCTTTTGATTTGCCTCGCCTTAGAATCATACTTTGACACCGTGGCATTCACAACTTTAGCTCCGCATGACATGACTGAATCCCGAATCGTCTTAACAGCCCCAATCCACAGGAACACAACGCTGGCTCGCAATGCGTTGATGCTCAGGCATTTAATGGCTTCATCAATGTAATCTGCCGTGTCTTTGTCTTTTACATCGTGCAATAGTTGCCGAAGCGCAGTTACGTCGTTTTCGATTTCTGGTTCAGATACCGGAAGGCTAAGCATGGACCTTACGAAATGTTGACCTGTTGTCGTAAGAGTCCATAGAAACCTATTCCCTTCTTTACCAGTGGTATCAACGTAAGGGGCAGATTTTGCCAATACGTCAGCGAGATTGAGTTTGGCCGCTTTGGGTATTCTTCCACGGCTAAGCAAAGCGCGCAACGCTTCGACAGTCAGCGAGTCTTTGTTCTCGTATCGCTGCGCGAAGTATAAAGCTACTAAGCATATGTCACGGAGAGAGCCATTCTTCAACGGATGTAGAAACTCGACAATCGTCATTAGTAATCACCATCTGGTAGAGAAAAAAATTAATTCGGTTTCGGAGGTTTTAGACATAGCTTATTTTTTTTCTTTTTTCTTCTTAGGAAGATCATGCTCAATCAAATTCTCACCTATTGGTGTGATTTTTATATCATCTTGACTGCTTGTATCTAGCCATCCTTCAGAAGCGGTTTGATGCAGCATATTTCTTAAGTCTTTTGGAATACGCCACTTTTTATTTTTAAAGCACGTGTATACATGATTGATCCCATTTTGTTTAGACTTAAGTATGTTAACTAAGTAATATATACAGAGAGCACATTTTTCCTTAATAGATCTTGGTTTTTTTCCCTCGGAAAATTCACTAAATGATTTCTTGCCTTTAGGATTCAAGTTTAATTCCTTAACAACGGAATAAATGATTTTCCCACTCTTTTTTGCTTTTGCCTTTTTCTTAACTTTTTTCCCCTTTTTGCCGGGTTTTGGTCCTTTAATCTTATTTTCTTCGGTCTCCATTTCAGACAAAAGGGATTTAGACGCATACTTTTGGAATGCCCAACGTAATACACGATCACGTGCTTCGTTATCATTCAATCGAGAAAATGTATTATCAATGATTCCAATTGCGCCAATTTCAGTAATCTCTTTATTTGCCATTTTAATTCCCTCAAATATTTTTCTTTACTCTATTTCCTTCATTCATAATATATTCTTCCATTCCTCCGTTAAGTTATAAAATCCGTATTTTTTTGAATTAACCCACCCGTTATTTTTTGCGTCGCTTGTGAAAAACATATTAAATTTGCCAAGTATATTTTTCGCTGACATTTTATTCCAACGGCTTTTTATTTCGCTAAGTTTGATGTCTTTATCAATTTTACCAGCTGCTATATAAGCTAATAATATCGTGAACTTCTTTGCGCCACTTTTTCCAATGGCATACCTTTTGACAAACGCTCTCTCGTTAAGAGAAAAGTTTATTTTAGTCCCTAGACCTATTATATTTTTTTCCTGTTTTTCATCTCGAACTATGCCAAAGACGGCATTCTCGAGGCGTTTGATTCTTTTTACTATTTGTTCTATGTTTTCTTTTGTCATTTGTTACTTCCTTATAACATATTTCCAGTTTTTATTGTCGCCTTCTTTAATACGGTTCATTACTCGTCTCCTAGTCAGATTAAGCAAGTTCATACTCACGAGTCCCTTTGCATAGTATCGCCCTATTTCTTTAAGCTTCTCTAAAACTGATTGAAGATCTTTCGGTGAATTAAAGAAACCCTCTTCAATAAGCATTGATATTGCGCCCGCAGCGCCCTTTTTGGTATATGTATTTTTTTGTTTCGCTCTATGTTCTATGAGAGGGACACGTTTATGTGATAGAGCAAAATATTCATCTACTAATTTTTTAATCTGAACAATAAGTTTCTCTTCTCGTGATACCATATACTTTCTCCAATGATTAAATTTAATGCCATTACCTATTTACTAATGACTTAAATATAAGGAGATTCCTAATCGAATTCAAGTTTATTTTTATGTTTTCTTTAAATATTATTTCGTATTTTGTATTTCGCCCAAATAGCGTTTATTGTTCTAT
>Ga0315555_1002837_pt1 | contig 12106 bp, 13 predicted proteins | sample SalMarSW160380MG_FD_202113 | JGI IMG/M metagenome (GOLD analysis project Ga0315555, IMG submission 202113) | Salt marsh sediment microbial communities from the Plum Island Ecosystem LTER, Massachusetts, United States - Salt Marsh Sediment SW1603-80 ...
TGGGCTTTCTAGTGGTAGGGGATATACTTTTTACTTGAGAGATGGAAACACTGCTAGCTCTACTTCATTATCGCAAGCGTCCTGTAGGACTAATGAAGAGAGGGATCATGGAGATCATGAAACAACCACTACAGATTATTCGAATCTTCCAGATGTAGTAGTAGGTCCGTCAACAGGAGGAACAGGAACAGTAGACCCGGACACAGGGGAAGTAACTTGGGGTGATGGTGGAGGTGGAGATGGTGGAGGTGGAGATGGTGGAGGTGGAAAAGTCATCTGCACTGAATTATATAATACAGGAGTAATAGATGGGGAGACTTATCTAATGGATTTAATCTATGCTAAGACTCATTTCTCTGCAGAAGCTCTTAGAGGTTATCAAGCATGGGCAATTCCTGTTGTAAGGACAATGAGAGAGTATCCAAAGGTAAAAGAAGTAACAACCCAATTGACAAAATCTTTCTTGGAGGAAATTTCTTATCGTTCTGGGAAAAGTGAAACAGGAAATGAAGTAGGAAAATTATTTTTGGATGAAGGACTCCTCCTCTTTGAGAGAATAGGAAAGTATATAGATGAACCAAACTGGAAAGATTTGTTTAAGGAAAAAACTCTAATCTCTTACATAGAATCTCTCTTTGAAAGAGAAACAGAATATGACTCCTTAGTAAGAAATTATTTCACAGAAGAAAAAGTCATGGAAATGTTTAATTATGCGAACAGAAAAGGAGGAGACTCTGAAATTGCTTTTGCTAAAGCAGTAATTGAAATTCTTAAAAAAGATGTTGAAGAAGTAGAATCTTTAATAAAAGAAAATGAATAACTCAAAAAAATTTATTATTTTGGGGGCATCAATCCTAGCTGTTGCTCTCATAATTTTGCTTGTTGTTTTTACCTTGAACAAATCCAAAAATGTCAATGAATCGAGAGAGGATTGGATAAAGGAAGTAGCGTGGTATGGAACAGATAGCTATCAAATCTATGAAGAAAATGGGAAAAACATTATATATCACCCGGATTCTGGATTTAAATTTTTTATTCCGGTTGACTGGAATTGGAATGTCAGTTTGGGAAATTACTGGGCATATACTTCGAGTCCAAATACCGTTTTCCAAGATGACACTTCTCTTTTAACAGGATGCTATATCTTAGTAAGTGCTTTTGTTGGAGAAGAGATTTATTCATATGTCATTGAAGATATTGAAAAATTACGAGAATCTCCAGGATCTGCAATTGAAGTCATAAAAGTAGCAGGAACTGAAGGATTATACACAAAATATATTGAAGGATTTAATTTTTCTATTATAAATATACCATTTAATCAACAGGCTATCTTACGAATAAAGGTATTCTACCCCCAAGAAACAGAACAAAGGGGAGAGTGTAATAATGCCTTCTTAGAGATAATTAATGGAGCTGAAAGAGAAACAAATTAAAGGCAAATTTAATTTATCTGATGCCAAATCTTCTTAGGACTTGTTCTGGTTTTTTGTAGTACTCATTAATTATGTCCTGAACTTCCTTAAATCCAAAAACTCTTCTACGGTATAGTGTATAAAGGAGTTGCACTCTTCTTCTGAATTCCAATTCTATTTCCTCAATGCTTAATCCATATCTTACTGAAATCTTCTCAAGTATTTTGCTGTTTCTTTTGTAGTAAAAATTATCATCTATTGGATTCCATATAAAAGGACTATTAGTCAATGCGGTTCCATCGGGAGTTACGTTTATTATTTCAACAATTTCTTTAAGTTTTCTTGTTTCCTGTTTTTTCACAATAGCATGTGTCATGATGCAAACGCAGTCAAGCACATTTACAAGTGTGGGAGAAAGGTCTATTGGGGGGGTTTCCAGTCTTTTTATAACAGTATCAACAGATTCCGAATGCATTGTACTTATGGAAGAATGTCCAGAAGCCATACCTTGGAATAAGACAAATGCTTCTTTACCTCTAACTTCACCAACAATAACATAATCTGGATTTTGTCTAAAAGAACTTTTTAATAAATCAAATAAGTCTATTTCACCTACTTTTTCCACTCCTGTTGCTCCACGCACTACACTTGGCAGCCAGTTTTCTCTTGGAAGATTTAATTCACGGGTATCTTCAATACTTACAACTCTTGCTTCAGGAGGAATGAAGAAAGCCATTGCATTTAAAAGGGTAGTTTTTCCTGATGCTGTTCCCCCCGTAATTAATACATTCATTTTATATTGGATCAACAGCCAGAGATAAGCAAACATTTCAGGACTTAATGTATTAAATGATAATAGCTGTGTTGGAGTCCATGGAGTCTTTGTGAATTTTCTTATTGTAAATGTAGGCCCACGACTTGTAATATCTTTGGTGTAAGTTGCATTTACTCTGCTTCCATCCGGCAGACTTCCATCCAAGATGGGATTTGCATAAGAAATATATTTTCCACACCTTTGTGCGAGTTTTTCAACAAAGCTTTCGAGTTCATCTAAATCATCAAATTTTATATTTGTTTTCATATTCCTGTAAATTCGATGAACTATATATATTGGAGTGTCAAGACCATTACTTTCAATATCTTCCACGAAATAATCTTTTAATATTGGATCAATTTCATTAAAGCCAATAAAATCTCTTACGAGGTAATAATATATTTTTTTATAACTGTCATATGAAAAACTCATCCCCAGTTCTATTGCTAAAATTTTAAATCTTTTGTCTATATATTCCAGAAGTTTGTCTATATTTTTTTCAACAATGGTATCAAAATTAATCATATCCCTTAAAGCAGAAATAATTTGTTCTTTGTATTGTTTCTCTTTTCTGTCCAATATCGGCTCTTCAACCTCATATACAAGTTCATATATTTCTGGATCCCAATAAATATGTGCAAAAGCAAAGGGAGAAATTAAGGCATATCTTACATCAATTTCTGTTTTATTTTGCCCTCTTTTTAGCGGAGGTATTTTTGGTGAAAAATCAATTTCTACTCTTGGATAATCTCTTATTCTTTCTGCCATTTAACCTATTTCAAAATCCATTACAGTTAGATTTCCTCCTTTATTTGAAATGAATAGATTATAAGGAGTTGAAGCTTTGTTTATTGTTCTGAATATATCCCCTTCCTGGTAAGTTATATTATACTCATTTGAATAATCCAGAGTTAAAGTTATCAAATTAAATTCCCCCCTTTTTTCCGTATATATTACTATATCACCTGATGAAACATTTTCCCCCGGTTCACTATATGTGTGAGTACTTTCTAATTCAAAAAAGATTTTATCATTTTCACCATCTATTCTAAAAAGTCCTTTTCTTATTCCCAACTCAATCAGTCTTTTATTTCCCGGTCCGCCCTGAGCTAAGGATAAAATTATTGTATTAATATCTTCCAGCGCAGATATAGATTGTTCAGTTATTGCTCTGTCTTGCAACTCAACTATCTTTGGTCTTGCAAATGCCAACACTAGTGAAATCATAACAAGAGCAATTAAAGTATAAATTACTGTCTCAACCCAAACCTGCCCTCTTTTTTTATAATTCATAAATCCTTGAGTAAGATTTAATTTAAATAATTAATGTTTGGTTATCAAAAAGAAAGGGTGTTGCAATTATCAATATTAAATAGGGAGTCAGATACTTCACATTGTATTCCGTCTATAATTGGAGCAATTTTTATGGAATCAGGATTTGTTAAGAATATACTCCCCCAGTTATAAATATAAGTTTGTCCACCATTTTTTTCAGGAAGTTTTACATCAGGATTTCCTGATAAATCTGTCAGGTTTTCAATTTGTTTTTCCTCGGTTGTAAGTGTAAAGCTTTTAGACCTTCCTTCAGCAGATATTGCAATTAATACGCCTTCAACATCAATATCTCCAATATCTATTGAAAACTGAACCAACCCAGAGGAATTATAACATGTATATCTGCTGTTTATTGTAACTTTATTAAAATTTTTGAAACATGATTCAGCCTCTTTTAGCTTTTCCTGGACTATGTTATTCACAACAGTCCAAACAATAATACTTACAACTAATGCTAATGCAATTAAAAGTAAAGCAACGATAAATCCCGAAATCCCTTTTTTCTTCATTTGAATTTAATTTAGATTATGATATTATATCCAAATTGTTCATCGCAAGTAAAAGTCCTTTCTCCTTCTCCAGATCTTCCTAATAAAATAGGAATTAAGATTATTTCATTGGTATCAGAAACTTCGCTGCTTATATCTCCTGAAAATGTTCCGCCCTGATTTAATCCTAAGTCCGGCCAGTTTATAGAAACATCTTTAAGATTCTTTGTTTCATGGCTCCCCTCTCTTAATATTTTTAAGTTTATCTCATAAATTGGAATATTCCCAGTATTGGATATAAATAAAAATCCCTCACTATAACTAGCGGAAAATTGAACATCATCACAAGCAAGTTCTATATTTTCTCCTTCAAATTTTGTTACAGCTTCCTGAGTTAATCCCCTAAGCCACATAAAAACAATTAATCCTATTACTAAAACCATAGCAATTAATAATACAGTTGCAATTACCGGAGATATCCCTCTTTTTCCCATCTTTAATTATTAAAGTAACAGTGTTTTTAAATATTTATAAAGATTATGAACACTCTATCCTTTCCTGTACTCTTGCATCTCCACAACTTGCAAATCTCGATTTCCCTTCACTTTCTTGGAACCTTGCAGGAGTAATTTCAATCAAAAAAATCTGCCCGAAAGTTGTTCCGGTTAAATCAAATGTGTATTGTTTTTCCTTACCTGGACTAAATGGATTTGTTTGTAAGCCGGTGAAAACAACTACCCCCTTATCTGATCCATCCGGAGTATAATTAGACAAATCTATTGTTGCTACTTCCTGTTCAGGACTGTTTGTGGCGTGAATAAAATATCCTCCTAAATTAAATCTTCCATTGTTCCTCAGTGTTATATTTAGTGAATTAGCACAGTCATATTTGTATTCTTTTAAAAAAATAGAAACTCCTTCAGGACATTCCAGGGGTTCTCTTGGAATATATGACCTAAGCCATATATAAACAATAGTGCTTATTACTATTGCAGCTGTTACTAAAAGAACATAACCTATTATTGCACTTACTCCTTTTTTTCTTCCAAGAAAATCTTTTTTATTTTTGGGATTTTTAAAAATCTTAATTGGTGACAACATATTCTTCACCACCAATTTCTTCATAAATTATAAAATAGAAATTTTCACCGCTTTTTAATCTAAATGTATATTCCACTTTATTTATTGTGATAACAACCAGCCTGCTTCCGGGAAAAAACTCTTTGGAAAAAGATGGCTCTCCTCCCCCCACAACCAATACTTCTCCCCCTGATTCAAGAGAGATATCTGTTGCCAATTCCTGATAGCCCATGATAGTTATCTTTTTTTCATTTCCAAAGATAAAATAAAGATTCCTTCCTTCTCCAAGATAAGCAGCATAATTTTCAATAAAATCTTCTATAAGACTCTGCATTTGCGTTTCATTCAATTCACTATATGTTCCATAATCCAAAACATTTGCACTTTCAATTCCTAATTCTTCTCCAAGATCATAAAGTTTTATAGTTCCTCTTTTTTTGGCGTAATTTGAAATTGCCGCAAACCCAATCATTATTGCAATAATAATAATTGCTGCAATCAAATAAAATTGTCCCTTTTTGCTTTTCATTTTATTTGAATTTCTTTTTTATTCTCTGAAAATTTAAATGATTGAAAATTTTTAATTTTCATTTCCCCTTTTTATTTTAATTCACTGCTTTTAATGAAAATTAGTTTATTAAGTTTTTGATGATTAAATGTAGACTCGGAAGGTTGCTTAAAGTTCGTTAAAGAAGCTACCTTTATTCTTTCTCAGTTTTGCAACCTGCCAAGCACCTTAACAAATGTTTAGAGCTGCTCCGATCAAGGCCTGACTCATTTCGCATATGCAAGATCAAGACAGACAAAACGTCAACGTCCGAACAAAGACTTTTCAACGCGCTTATCACGTCCTTCCTTGCAGTCTGCCATAAAGCCCGTTTGCAAACAGCGGAGGGCTAACCCGCCAACCTAGTCTACAATAAATTAGATAATTGGAACTTTAAAAGGATTTTGATTATGATTTATAATTTAACTTTTCCAAAGCATTAACTTCCCTTCTTTATCTCTTAAAAACAAACTCCCTCCTGAATTTGTTAAATCCAGTTCAAAATAAGCTTTCTCCTCAGGCCGGAGCATTTTTTCCGGAAAAATAAATTTTTCTCTCCCCTCACCTTTTATTTGCCAGTCGCTTATGTCACAGGAGAAAGAGCACGAATTTGTTATTGAATCTTGTGTCAGAAGAATACAGGAAGCACATATGTCTGAAGAAGGTTCGCATAGATTAATCTGGTTCTCAATGCATTCGCCCCATGCATCCTCTAAATCACCAGAATACATATCTCTTCCGGAGTAAAAATAATAATTTGCAAAACCTTCTTCAACTATTCTTAAATTAATATTTTTATTATCGAGAAATATATAACCCAGAATTCTGCCGTACTTATCATATCTTTCTTTTCCAAATTCAAGATAAACCGTTTTGTTTAGAATAGAATCTTCAAGAAAAGATTTTGCTTCGTTATAATAAGGTTCATTTCTCTCGGGAGAATTAATTCCTAAAAGTCTGAGAGAGGTTTTGTTATTAATTTCAACAGTATCTCCATCTATAACTCTATTTACAAGAACAGGCTCTCTTTGAATTAAAAATCCCTGAATGGCTTTATCGAGAAATGAGTAATTTATTAAAAATAATAAAATAACCATCAAAGTCAATAAAATAACTCCCAAAGTTTTTTTCATTGTAAATTTCAAATACTTTTAGATACAAAATATTTTAGAAAAAAAGTGTAGGAGAAAAAGGATCCAAAGATCCAAACAAAAACCGAAGTTTTTGCTCTCCTACTTTTTCATTAAAATTTTAGGGTATATAAATATAACTGAGTATTGAACAGTAGTGATAAAATGTGATAGATATTATTTATATGCGGGGGACAGGATTTGAACCTGCGCAGGCACTAAGCCACAGCCTCTTAAGGGCTGCCCGTTTGACCACTCCGGCACCCCCGCGAGTCTATACGTATTCAAGAAGCCAAGTTTAAAAAGTTGTTCATTAATAATTAATACTAATTCAAGATTCCGGGAGTTCTTAGCATCTCCATATAAGTTTCATTGATTAAATCATTTAGAGATTTAGCATATCTTTTCTGCAATAATATCATGGTGCCCTCCAGTTTTTTATCCATAGAATAATAAGATGCAAGTTCTTCAAGCCGTTTAGAATCTAAAGAGATAAATTCAAATTTCATAGGTTTTTTATTAATTTTGGTTGCAGAGATATTAACTAAATTTTCTATAATAGAATTCTTAACAGAATTTTTTCTTTTCAAAGAATTTATAAATCTCCTGTATATGGGGGCTGAATTGTTTTTAAAAATCACAAAAAGTTTATCAATAAGACTTTTCCTACAAGAAGTTTTATAACCTCCAAAATAATCTTTTTCCACGTTCATAATTAGTTGGGATAAATATCTTGCTTCTGGATTTTTAATATACAATTGCATGAGAGGTCTTTCTTTTAGTAATTCATTTTCTGTTCTCATTGAATCAATTAAAGGTTGATAAAGGATGTTTCTGAATGTTCTAATTTTCTTTGCTTTTATCCTCTTTTTATCAGCATTTTTCTGAGGATCTCTATTAAAAATACCAAACACTCTGTAAATCTCTCTCATTTTCCGCCTTTCTTCATCTCTTTTTCTGTAAACCTCCCAATATCTGATTCTGTCTGGTATCTCTGTCTTCCCTTTTGTTAGGAGACTTTCCCTCACCAAAAAAGCTCTTTCGCAAAATTCGTTAGCGGTTAAAAAATCAGGGTTTAAAATTCCAGTCAATTCTTTCATATGGCTTCTAAGAAGAGTTATAGGAGACATTCCCGGCTCAATGATTCTTTCAAAGTATATTTGTTCAATATTTTTCATTATATCAAGTATCTTTGGCTTTTCTCTGACTAAATTGATGAATTTCCCATTTTCAGCGAACGTTCTAAATTGAAATAAATTATATGGTGTTCTTAATGGAGCATGAGAATTATAAAAAACATGCCTAATTATATCATTTAATGCTCTATATTCATCTCCCTCTCTACTGCTATTTTTATAATTAGCAGAAACATTTGGAGGCTGTATGCTGGCAAAGGCATCTTTTATTCCATAAGTAGAAAGTTCAAGGGGGCTAAGTTTTTCCATTCTTGACTTTAAAATGGATGATTTTTAAAAATATCGGTAGTTTTTTAGTAATGTTTATAATGTCTTTTCTATATTAATATTTATGAAAGAATTTGTAATAAATTTATTGTTAAATGCTCTAAAAAAGAAAGAAATAAAAATAAAAAAAGAAGAAATTGAAAATCATCTTGAGATTCCTCCTTCTCCAGATATGGGAGATTATGCATTCCCCTGTTTTTTTCTTACAGAAAAATTAAATGAAATGCCACATGAAATTGCATTGGAAATAAGAGAAGCAATAGGAAATCCTTCAATAGATTTTGAAGATATACAAACTTCCGGCCCTTATATTAATTTTTTCTTGGACAGAAAGGAAATTGCAAGAAGGCTTATATGGAATGTTCTAAGAAATAAAGAAAATTTTGGAAAGACAAATATCGGACGCGGAAGAAAAATAGCAGTTGAATTTTCTTCTCCAAATATAGGAAAACCTTTTGGAATCGGACATTTGCGTTCAACAATTATTGGAAATTCAATAACAAATATCTGTGAATTTATGGACTTCAAAACAATCAGAATAAATTATTTGGGTGATTGGGGGACTCAGTTTGGAAAGCTTATCTATGGATATAAAAAATTCGGAGACGAAAAAAAACTGCATGAAGACCCACAAAAACATCTTTTAGATATATATGTAAAGGCGAATAAGAAAAAAATATATGAAAAAGAAGGTAAGAAATGGTTTAAGAAATTAGAGGAAGGTGACAAAGAGGCAACTGTTTTATGGAGAGCATTCAGAGAATTAAGCTTAAATGAGTTCAAAAAAATCTATGATATTTTTGGAATAAAATTTGACGAGTATTCCGGAGAGTCAGAGTCTGTTGATAAAAAAGAAATAAAAAAAGTGGTTAAAGAATTAACCCAAAAAGGATTATTAAAGGAAAGTGAAGGTGCATTGATTGTAGACCTGAAAAAATATAATTTAGGGGTGTGTATAATTGAAAAAGAAGACAGCACAACAATTTATGCACTAAGGGATTTAGTGGCAGCAATTCAAAGATATAAGAAATATAAATTTAAAAAAATGATTTATGAAGTTGGACAGGAACAAATCCTGTATTTTAAACAAATTTTTAAAATATTGGAATTAATGGGATATGAATGGGCGAAGGATTGTATTCATGTTAGTCATGGACTTTATCTTGATAAAGATGGAAAAAAATTTGCTACAAGAACAGGAAAAACGGTTTTTATGAGGGATATTATAAAGCAGACGATTTTTCTGGCTAAGAAAGAAATTAAAAAAAGATTTCCAAAAATTCCAAAACAGGAACTTGAGGAAAGGGCTTTGAGAGTTGCAGTTGCAGCAATGTTATATGGGGATTTGAAAAACAACCGCTCAAACAATATGATTTTTGATTTGAAAAGATTTGTATCTTTTGAGGGAAATACCGGACCTTATATTTTATACAGTTATGCTCGTGCGAGTTCTATTTTAAAAAAAACAAAAGGAAATAAGAAATTTGAAATTTATGATTTAAAGCCAAAGGAAATAGAACTTGTTAAAAAATTATCTGAGTTTGAACAGGTTGTTTTAAATGCTTACAAAAGTTTTAATCCTTCACTAATTGCAAATTATTCTTACAATCTAGCAAAAATTTTTAACGAATTTTATCATAGTTGCAGGGTAATAGATTCAAAAGAGGAACAATTTAGACTGGCATTAATAGAATCGTTCAGACAGGTATTAAGAAATTCTTTAAAATTGCTGGGAATTAAAACGATTGAAAAAATGTAATCCAAAAATATATAAAGAAAGTTTTTTATTATTATAAATATAAAAGGAGGTGAAAGATGGCAAAGGAAAAGCATATGGATGAGTCTGCTTTTGCAGAGATTGTAAAGGAATTTAATGCTGTTGGAGAATTAATCAGAGCACGTCAGGACGAGAAACAGGCAGTTATGGATGAGTTTGACAGTGAAAGCAAACGTTTTTATTTTGGTAAAATCTCAGAAAAAACCCTGGCATCTTCGGCAAGGAAAACGAACAATGAATTACAAAAACTTGATGACCAGATAAGAAAAGCTATATCTAATGCAGCAGACCTTTCAAGTCAGGCAAGAAGATTTACTGCAGCTCAGTCTCCGAAAAGCTTTAAGGCAACTCTTACAGGGATAACAAGCGCTGGAAAATCAAGAGCAAAAAGACACAGGCCGGCAAAAAAAAGAAAGAGTACAGGTAAAGCTGGCAAAAAAACTCCAAGGAAGAGAACTTCAAAGAAGAAATAAAATTTTTAATTTTTTAATCAATTTTTTTATCTTGCCTATAAGAAAGAATAATCAAAACTTATTTAAAGAGATTTTCTTTTAATTATAATATTATATATAACTAAAAAAGGGGGTAAAAATGGCAAAAAGGAAGTTAGCGTTCAAAAAACTCTTGAACTTTTTCGCATGGTTGACTGGTGTGTTAGTATCCCTTACAGTAGGTTTTGCAATGATTGACAAGGTGCTTACTGTGGGCTGGATGCCTTTGATTGTTACACAGGTCGCTGGTTGGATAATTGTTATATCAACTCTGCTTGGAGTTTTAATGGCAATATTCAATAAATAAATTTTTATTTTATTTTTTAATATTTTTTATTTAAGAAGAAATTATCTTAAATAGAAATATCTTTTCTTAGAAGAAAGGTGATATGTTTTTCCTTTTTCTAATTCTTCTTTCGCCTGTTATTTGGTATTTAAGGTTTGTTTCAATCAAATATGCATTATAAAGAATATGAATCACCTGATTGTTTTCATCTCTTTCCAGGCAAGTTCAAAAAGTTGTTCCAGAGCTTGGGCAAAGAATTCTGTATTTATCCACACACCAATATCATAATTTGGATGAAATTTTTCATCATCTAATAACATAAGCATTAATTGACTGGAATCAATAATTACAAACCTTGCTTTTATTCTTTCAAGTTTTCTAATTTCAGCAACTCTTTTTAGGTCTCTTGCAACAGTTATATTATTGCTGTCAATTGGAGCAGCAATTCTTATTTTAACTCCTTTTTTTTTGGCTTGTTCCAAGCTTGGCATTAACGCTTCAAGTTTTCTGTTAATCCCTTCAGATGTTGTGATAATTGTTATTGTTTTTTCTGCATCCCTAACCATCATATCAATATGGTTATACAGGTTCTCTCTTCCTCTAAGGCTCCCCGATAAATCAGATGGCTCAACAAATTTTACCCCTTTTGTAAATAAATTATTAAGCTCCTGCAGTACCTCATCTTCTTTTAGATTTTCAAGTCTTTTGGTTTTTTCCTGAGCATCTCTCACTAAATTTTTCTTAACCCTTTCCACAACTTCCTGGGGTTTTAATGCAACAAATTTTATTGGCTTGCCAAGCCTCATAACAATAAAACCCTTTTTTTCCAGACTTTCTAAAATATCATAAGTTCTTGATCTTGGAACATCAGAAATATTGCTTAATTCCCCGGCAGTGCTTGTGCCTCTTGAAAGCAAGGCAGTCCATACTTTTACCTCATAAAGGTTCAAATCAAAAATTTTTCTTAACCGGCTTAAAAATTCTTCTTTTACTATCATTTGTATTCCTTAAGCGGGGTTTTTATTTTTAAAGATTGTTATAGTCAAAAGAGTAAATTTTTGAATTATTTGTTGCTGGTTAATTACCCTATTATCTGATAATTGCTATCTCCCCTTTTTTTTCTTTTATTTTAAACCCAATATTATTTTTAAATGTTTCTTTTAGTGTTCCCTTGATGGTTGTAACAATTTCCAGTTTTTTTGAGTTGGTCCTGTTTTTCAGGAATTCTGTATTTTTTTCCAGGATTTCCTTAAATTTGTCGTCGGTAATAATATATGTAGCTA
>Ga0315555_1002839_pt1 | contig 12098 bp, 9 predicted proteins | sample SalMarSW160380MG_FD_202113 | JGI IMG/M metagenome (GOLD analysis project Ga0315555, IMG submission 202113) | Salt marsh sediment microbial communities from the Plum Island Ecosystem LTER, Massachusetts, United States - Salt Marsh Sediment SW1603-80 ...
CGATACTAGTCGTCAGCATCGCCTGCCTTAAAGCGCTTGAAGAGGCAACCATAGCTAATTTCCCCTCTCCCACTTTTGTTGCCGGACATAGTTTGGGTGAATATACTGCTCTGGTTGCTGCCGATGCGCTGGGCTTGACTGATGCTGTTTTGCTTGTCAGGGAAAGAGGGAGATTAATGTATGAAGCTGGGCTAAAAAATCCCGGGAGCATGCTGGCTGTAATAGGGCTTGGTGAAGAAACAGTTAAGGATATAAGCTTTCATAGTGGAGCCGAAATTTCTAATATAAACTGTCCTGGACAGATTGTACTCAGTGGTGCCGCCCAAGCTTTGACTGAAGCTGATAAATTAGCCAGGATAAAAGGTGCTCGTGCTCTTATTCCTTTGAGGGTTAGCGGGGCCTTTCATTCTGCCTTAATAGAGCCAGTCCTAGCTGAATTCAGTAAAATCGTCTCAAACGTTAGGTTTCAACCACCAGTTATTCCTGTAATATCTAATGTAACCGCTCGGCCGTTACCCGATGTTGATTCGATAAAAGAAGAGCTGGTGAAGCAGCTTCGTAATTGCATCCAATGGCAAGGGTCGGTGGAATATATGATGCACAGTGGGGTCACCACCTTTTATGAGATAGGTCCAGGGAGAGTGCTCGGCGGTTTAATCAGGCGAATCAATTCGGACCTCCAAACTTTCAATATATCAGGAGTTGAGGATATAACGCAGCTAGCATGTAAAGAGGGCCCAACTAACTAATGGCTGGCACCAGGCGAAAGGCGAGAATCGTTGCTCTCCAAACGCTTTATGAGCTTGATTGCACGAAGCATAAGGCGGAGGAAACTTTGGCTCACTTGAGAGCGGGGGAAACGCTGCCCCAAGAAGCACTTAGCTTCAGTGAGGAGCTTGTGAAAGGAGTGCTCCAAAACAAATCTGAGCTTGATGCTCTCATTAAAAAGTTTGCCCCAGCCTTTCCTCCGGAGCAAATGTCAGTCATTGATAGAAATATTTTGCGCCTGGCTATTTTCGAAATTTTATTTAGCGATAAAACTCCGTTCAAGGTAGCTATAAATGAGGCTGTAGAGTTAGCCAAGGAATTCGGAAGCGATTCTTCCCCCCGATTAATCAACGGAGTATTGGGCTCAATAACAACTGAACGTGGCATAGAACGATAAAGACTCCCTAAGGGACATGAGAGCCTTGTCTGCTCTCCGGTAACCTCTTAACCGGGGTGATGTCCCACAAAAGATAAATTTTCTTGACAGTACAATTAAATGTAATGTAAAATATTTATACAATGGCTAGCATGGAGATTCAACAAACACAATCCTTGCAGGCACGGCAAGAGTTCAAATTACTCATCCGACTGGAACAGGCTGGTTTGCTGGAAATGCCCGAAGAGGAGTTCAACAGGCTTACCACTGAGGTAGAAAGCAGCCCCTTGTTTAAAAAGTTATATCGGAAGGAGAGAATAATTCGCTATCAGAGATATCCCAGGACGGATATTTCTCCTCGCTTTTATCAGCTTAATGAAGAGATTGCCGCCGGGACAGGCACTCTTGATGTCGAATTCCTTTTATCTGACAAAGAAGATGTAATTCGTCGGATAAAGAAAATAGGTAGGGAGAATTTTGAGCGATATTTCTTATATCCTGAACCGGGGGTAAGTGCAGAAGAGGTCGCTCGAGAGTGCAATTTGGAGCTTGCAGAGGTTGAAAAGATAAATAGCCTCATTAACGACTTCTCCATTATGAGCGAGTTTTACAACCCTTCTGTTCTCAGTTCAGAACATGGAATTTACTACTCCGAGGTCGCTTCGATCGAAAGGGGGGCTGAGGGTTTTATTATCGGCTATCTCTCACCTTCTTATGCTCGGGGAAGATATTCGATTGACTATGAGAGATTTGAGGAATTGAAGGGCAGCGGAGTTGTCAGTGGTGCTGAGGCAAAAGAAATCAGGCAGCTATTTAAGAGGCTAGAGCTAATCAATAGCCGTAAGGACACGGTAACTCGGATATTGCAAGGGATTGTGGAAAAGCAAGCACCCTATTTCGAATCTGGTAACGGCAAAGCCGTTCTGCCATTTAGCCAAAAGGAGCTAGCTGAAAGGATTGAGCTTGTTCCAAGCTCAATTAGCCGCGCTATTAGCGTCAAAAGCATTGAGACGCCCTGGGGTGAAGAGAAGGCCCTTAAGGATTTCTTTCCTCGGCCGAGAATGTTCAGGAAGGAAATGGTCAGGCAGCTCCTTGAAACAGGGGAGGAATTTCCCTCAGATGAAGCGATTAAAGCTAAACTTGAACAAACATTTGGCGTTTCTATTTCCCGTCGCTCAATAGCAGATTTAAGGAAGGAGTTGAAATTTCCCACGGCTTGGAAGAGAAAACAAGCCTTGCTTCAGCAGAGGAAACTATGACTGATCATCCCACTCCAGAGAGTACATGGCAACGCTGGAAGGACAGCATTGCAATGAAAATCATTAAATGGTTACCAGAGAACCAGGTGTCTAGGGGTGTGCGAAGCCCCCATTTCTGGATAATCGCTGCGCTAATGGCAGTTCTTACGCTCGTTTACTATGCGGGATACACTCCCTTAGCCCATCCCGGAGGCTTTTTCACCGATGCTTTTCCTCATGATTTGCATCGGACTCTGTTTTTAATTCCCATAATCTACGCTGCTCTAACCTTCAGAGTGCGGGGGGCCCTTGGTGCTTCGTTTGTTTTCTTGTGTGTTGTGTTGCCACGTACCTTTTACTCCCCATATACTGACCCGCTAGTCAGGCCGCTTCTCTTTGTCCTGTTTACCGCTTTCCTCGGGGTATTAACTGCAATGCTGATAGATCGAGTTGAGAAAGAAGAAAAGGCTCACGTCGAGCTAAATATAGCTCACCAAGAGCTTAGCACCTATGTTCAGCAGCTAAAGGAAAGCCAAGATCAACTCATCCAGGCTGAAAAGCTGACCTCCTTGGGTCAGATGGCTGCCTCCATCGCTCACGAAATCAATAATCCTCTGGCCGGTGTCCTGGTCTACACAAGGTTGCTATCAAAGAAATTAACTGAGGATACTGCTAGGAAGGAGGAATCCTTAGATTACCTTTCCAAGATGGAATCAGAGGTGAGTCGTTGCTCAAGGATAATCCGAAACCTCCTGGATTTTGCTCGGCAGACGCAGCCAACCTTGAGGCTTGTGGACATTAACCAGGTTATAGAACAGGTCTTGGCCATGGTAGGCCATCAAGCTCAACTTCAAAACGTTGAGGTCGTGAAAGAGTTTAGCCCATCCTTGCCTAAGGTCATGGCTGACTTCGACCAGCTTCAGCAGATATTTACCAATCTCACTCTTAATGCTATCCAGGCAATGCCTGATGGGGGCAGGCTGACCATCCGCAGCTCGGCGGTGGATGGTGAGGTCAGGATCGATGTCCAGGATACAGGTTGTGGTATCTCAAAGGAGAACATGGGCAAGCTTTTCACCCCTTTCTTCACCACCAAGGCAAAAGGCAAGGGTGTAGGGTTAGGATTAGCTGTAGTTCATGGGATTATTGAGAGGCACAAGGGAAGAATCAAAGTACAAAGTGAGGTGGGGAAGGGAACCACCTTCAGCGTCTACTTGAGAGGCCACGACGATGAAAAGGGTTAAAATACTCGTGGTTGATGATGAGGCTATTGTCCGCGAGTCGCTAGGCGACTGGCTCAAGGATGTTGGCTACCAGATTTTCACCGCTGAAAACGGTCACAAGGCGTTAGAGGTGATTGAGAGGGAAAAGCCAGGCATCATGATTACCGATCTGGTGATGCCAGGTATGGATGGTATTGAGTTGATGAAAAGAGCTAAAGCACAGCAGCCCAAGATTGAGGTTATTATCATCACAGCCTATGCCAGCATTCCCACCGCCATCACCGCCATGAAAGAAGGGGCATACGATTACATTGAAAAGCCCTTTTGTCCCGAGAGAGCCGAATTACTGGTCAAGAAATTAGCTGAACATCAGGAACTAGTCGAGGAAAACCTCTCCCTGCGTCAGAGATTGGAAGACCGTTACCGCTTTGAGAATATCATCGCGAAAAGCTCTAAGATGCAGCGGCTGATTGAGCTAATAAAGGTTGTGGGCAAAAGCAACGCCACCGTATTGATCACAGGCGAGAGTGGCACAGGGAAGGAGTTGGTGGCACGTGCCATTCACTCTCAGAGCCATCGCCGGAACAAATCCTTCGTCGCTGTTAGTTGTGCCGCTTTGCCCGAAAGCCTCTTGGAAAGTGAGCTATTTGGCCATGAGAAAGGTTCCTTCACGGGAGCTTATGCTCAAAAGAAAGGTAAATTCGAGTTCGCCAATGGGGGAACACTTTTTTTGGACGAAATCGGCGAGATGAGTGCCAATATCCAGGTCCACCTGTTAAGGGTCTTAGAAGAGAAAGAATTTACTCGTGTCGGTGGCAATGAGCCAATCAGGGTTGATGTAAGAGTTATTTCAGCGACTAATAAGGACTTAAGAAAGGCCATAGAAAAGCAAGAATTCCGGGAGGACCTTTATTATCGGCTCAATGTAGTTAACATTGAATTGCCCCCCTTAAGGGAAAGAAAGGAGGACATCCCTCTATTAGCTGAACATTTCTTGCATAAGTTTGCAATGGAGAATCAGAAGGAGATCACCGGGTTCTCTCCCGAGGCCATGGAGCTTGTGCTTGATTATGACTGGCCGGGCAATGTCCGTGAGCTGGAAAATGCTATTGAAAGGGCAGTCATCCTGGCTAAGGATAGCATTATCACTATTGCTGACCTGCCTCAGGAAAATCTGTCGCCGGCTCGTTTAGCTTCAACAGGGAAAAATCTGAAGGAAATAGAGAGGAACCATGTCTTGAATATTCTCCGTGAAACCGGCGAGAACTATAGTGAGGCAGCTAGAATTTTGGGAATCAGTAGAATGACACTCTACAACAAGGCAAAGGAGTATGGTTTTGATGTAAAAAAATAGATGCCGAGTGACTCGTTTCTTTACATAGTTAGAGAGACAGTAAATTTTCAGCATTGGTGAAAAAGGCTACCCGGAAATTTGGGTAGCCTTTTTATTTTGGCAAGAAAATTGCAACACCAAAGGGTGAAGGAGATAAAAATGAATAAACAAACAATCCAAACAAATCAACAAAAGGGGGTGAAAGAAATGAAACCAGTATTAATCGTTGAAGACGAAACCATCATGCGGGAGTCGCTCCGAGACTGGCTTAAGGAGGAAGGCTATGAAGTGGACACTGCTGAGTCGGGTGAAGAGGCGCTGCAGAAGATCGGAGAAAAGGAATTTGGTGTTGCCGTGCTCGACCTAAGGCTGCCGGGAAAAGATGGGCTCGAGGTGTTAAGAGAGGCTACAGCGCAAAATCCAAAGTTTAAGGGGGTCATCATCACTGCATATCCCTCAGTGGAGACGGCAGTGGAGGCGATGAAAATCGGGGCAGTGAGTTACATGGTCAAGCCCTTTGCCCCCGATGCCTTGGAGAAAGCGATTGAGGAGGTTCTCGGCCCTGTTCAGGCGGAGGTAAAACCTAAGGAGGGTAAGGCTGAGGAAGCCGCAGCGGCGCTCCCGGTAGTTGAGGAGGCTGAGGTTGAGGAAGCTATAGCAATAACTGAGGAGGAAATCCCTGCCCACCTGGAGCAAGGCCAGACTTACTTCAAAACAGGCCGCTATAAGGAGGCTCTGAGAGAATTTCAGTCCATTTTACACATCGCCCCAGGACACATAGAAACTCGAATCTGGATCCGAAGGGCAAAGGAAGAACTGGCAAAGCCCAGGGTTGAGGTACCTGAAGGTGAGGGTGCTGTTGAAGAAGCGGTGAAAGTCAATGAGTGTATCTGGGCAAAGATGGGAGTGGTCTCATACAGGATCTGCACCCATGACTATGACTGCCTCACCTGCGAGTTTGACCAGACGATGCAGGAGAAAATAGCCACTGGTGAAGCGTCAGAGCTCGACGAGGCTCTGGAGAGGCTCAAGGAGATGCCGGCACCTCAGAGGGTTTGCCGTTATGCACTCAAGGGTGACGTCTCCTATCGGCTTTGCACCCGTGTGTTTCAATGCGGAGCCTGTGAGTTTGATCAGCTCATGCAGGATGCCCTGGAGCAAAAGTTAGCCAAGCTATCTGCTCGTCGGGAAGCCCTGCACAAAAAGGAACAAGAAGCCACGACATAGCCAAGATGATTAGAATTGTAGGAAAAGGCTTACCCAAAAGCTGTTTAAGCACAAAAGGGCTGGGTATCTGACAAAACAGCCACCCAGCCTTTTCCCTTGTTTATTGGGAAAGATGTGTCGTTAAGGGCTACCCTCGGCAAAAAGTTTTTCAAACTGTTTGGTTTTTTTTGTAAACTCTGCTATCATATAAAGCTGCGTTGCAATTCATCATGGGAAGCAGGGGGTAGCTATAAGGTTGTTGTCGTAGCTATCCTTTTTTGCTGTGTAATATTTGAAAAAGTGAGGTTATAGAGAAATGAAAGTACTAAGCCCTTACAAAGAAGCCACAGATGTGATACTCGAGGCTGGTGGTGAGCCTTTCAAATCGTGCTACCAGTGTGGTCTTTGCACTGGTATTTGTCCCTGGAACTTGGTCCGAAGTTTTCCCGTTCGCCGCATCATGCATGAAGTTCAGCTTGGGGCAACCGATTTTGGCGGCGAGGATGTCTGGACCTGCGTCACTTGTCGAGCTTGTGTTCAGCGCTGTCCCCGAGGTGTCGAGATAATAGATGTTATGAGGGCTATACGCCGAGCTGTAGCTAGCCTGGGCATTGGCGTCGTCCCTGATGCCCTGAGAATTTCAGCTAAGAACATCGCTAGTGTAGGTAATCCACTTGGTGAGGCACCGGAAAAGCGAAATGACTGGGCTAAAGATCTTAAGGTGAAAAATTTTGCTTCGGGCACCGAAATACTTTATTTCCCTTGCTGTGTTCCCTCATATGACCCTGATGTGAAAACAGTAGCTCGGTCTACTGCTACAATCTTCAATAAGCTTGGGATTGATTATGGCCTTATAAGCACCGAGGCAAGATGCTGTGGCGAGTCAATTAGAAAGGCCGGGCATGAAGATACGTTTCAAAGTCTGGCTCAAAACAATATTAATCTTTTTAGCAATAATGGTGTTAAAACTGTGGTAGTCTCCTCACCGCACTGCTATCACACCTTTAAGAATGAGTATCCTGAGCTTGGAAGCAAATTTGAAGTAATTCATATCACTCAATATCTGGCTTCACTTATCGAGCAGGGGAAATTAAAGCTCTCCAAAGAGATAAACAAGAAGGTAATCTATTCCGACCCTTGCTATTTAGGGAGACATAATAGTGTATACGACGAGCCCAGAAAAGTATTGCAAAGCATTCCCGGCTTGGAGTTAATAGAATTCCCCGATGCTCGTGAGGACGGGCTTTGTTGTGGCGGCGGCGGTGGTAGAATCTGGATGGATACCCCGAAAGGGGAAAGGTTCTCTGACATAAGGGTCGAGCAAGCTGTTGCAAAAGGCGCTGATATCATAGCTGTGGCCTGCCCTTACTGTTTTATCAACTACAGGGACAGTGTGCTCTCTATGGGCAAGGCAGAGACTATGCAGGTTAAAGATATCGCTGAGCTTGTTGCCGAGGCGATATAGTGATGGAGGAGTGAAATGGAAGAACCGAGAATTGGTGTTTATGTTTGCCACTGTGGAACAAACATAGCTGGCACAGTTGATGTAGAGGAGGTAGCCAAATATGCTGAAACCTTGCCCCATGTGGTGGTTTCCCGTCACTACCCATATACTTGTTCTGATCCAGGGCAAGAACTCATCAAAAATGATATTAAGGAGCTGGGGATCAACCGGGTTGTGGTAGCCTCCTGCTCCCCCCGCCTTCACGAAAAGACTTTCCAGGGAGTGCTCCGCGAAGCCGGGTTAAATCCTTATCTGTTCCAGATGGCTAATATTCGGGAGCACTGCTCCTGGCTTCATGAGCCGGGCCCGGAGGTTACCGAGAAAGCTAAAAGAATGGTTCGAGCAGCAGTAAACCGAGTATCCCATCATATACCCTTAGAGATCCGCAGCGTGCCGATCTTTCCAGCTACTCTTGTTATTGGAGGTGGCATTGCTGGTATGCAGGCCGCGTGGGAGATTGCCAATTCAAATCATATGGTTTACCTTGTAGAACGGGAACCCAGCATCGGGGGACATATGGCACAGTTTGACAAAACCTTCCCGACACTGGATTGTGCTGCCTGCATTCTTACACCAAAGATGACCGAGGTCGCCCGTCACCCGTTCATCAGGATTTTGACTTATAGTGAGGTTGTTGAGATTTCTGGCTACGTAGGTAACTTCAGGGTCAAGATTAGAAGAAAGCCCCGCTATGTTGATGAGGGGAAATGCATTGGTTGTCTCATCTGCCAGGAGAAATGTCCCTGGACAGCATTAAGTGAATTTGATGCTGGCACAAGAAAGCGCAAGGCAATTTACACCCCGTTTGCTCAGGCAGTGCCTAATATTCCGGTTATTGATACCGAGCACTGCGCCTACTTCCTCAAGGGGACTTGCCGTGCCTGTGAGAAATTCTGCGATGCTAATGCCATTAACTTTGAGCAGAGCGAGCTCATTTTTGAGCTGGACATAGGCAACATCATTATTGCTACAGGTTTTGATACTTTTGATGCTTTCTCTATCCCCCAGTATGGTTACGGGCGCTATCCCAACGTGTTCACTAGTCTTGAATTTGAGAGGCTGTGTAGCCCAACTGGCCCCACTGAAGGACACATAGTCCTTGCCGATGGCCGGCAGCCGGATAGCGTGGCAATTGTCCACTGTGTTGGCAGCCGGGATAAAAACTATCACGAGTATTGCTCCCGTGTTTGCTGTATGCATGCTCTTAAGTATTCCCACTTGCTTAAGGAAAAAACCAATGCTGAAGTCTATCAGATGTATATTGACATGCGCTGTTTCGGCAAAGGTTATGAGGAGTTCTATGACCGCATCCAGAGTGAAGGCATCAATTTCATTCGGGGAAAAGTGGCCAAAGTTAGTGATGAAGCCATAGCTGAAGAAGAGAAGGGGAAACTGATTGTCCTTGTTGAGGATACCCTGCTAGGACATATGCTCCGTGTTCCCGTAGATATGGTTATCCTCTGCATTGCCCTGGAGCCGCGTAAAGATGCCAACGAACTAGCCCGGCTTTTCCATCTTGGTCGGAGCGCCGATGGCTTCTTCCTGGAAAGGCATCCCAAGCTTGATCCTGTGGCAACAATGTCTGAAGGCATCCTCATCGCTGGCTGTTGTCAAGGTCCTAAGGATATCCCGGACAGCGTAGCTCAGGCTTCGGCAGCAGCAGCACGGGCTCTAGCAATGATCGCTCGGGGCAAGATAGAGGTTCCAGCAATAACAGCCTCTATTGATGAAACCAAATGCTCCGGGTGTAAAATCTGCAACCTCCTGTGCCCATATAATGCCATATTCTTTGACGACGAGGCCAAGGTATCGCGGATTAACGAAGTACTGTGCCAGGGGTGTGGTGTGTGCGCTGCTGCCTGTCCTAGCAGTGCCATTACTCATAACTATTTCACCGCCGAGGAGATTACGGCGGAGATAGAAGGAGTGTTAGCATGAGTTTCGAACCAAAGATCGTCGGCTTTCTGTGCAATTGGTGCTCTTATGCCGGAGCTGACCTGGCAGGAGTCTCACGGCTCCGATGTCCCCCTAATATAAGGATAATAAGGGTGATGTGCTCCGGCAGAGTGAATGAACTTCTAATGTTCAAGGCACTTGCGGCCGGCGCCGACGGTATTTTAGTCTCTGGCTGCCATCCTGGAGATTGCCACTATATAAAGGGCAACTTAAACGCTAGGAGAAGAGTTGTGGGAATGAAGCCTTTCCTGGAAGCTATAGGGATCGAACCTGAAAGGCTGAGGTTGGAATGGATAGGGGCATCTGAGGGGTTAAAGTTTGTCGAGACAGTTAAGAGCTTTACCCAAACGGTAAAAGAACTCGGCCCCAGCCGTTTTAATAGGAGGCAAGGTGGATATTAAGTATGTGCCTACCATATGTCCCTATTGTAGTTGCGGGTGTGGAATGTATCTCGTAGTTAAAGACGGCAGGATAATCGGACAAGAGCCGTGGAAGGAGCATCCCGTAAATGAAGGGGCAAATTGTCCCAAAGGTAAGAACGCCTATGATTACATCTACAGTAAGGATAGGTTAAAGATGCCACTGGTGAGAAAAAACGGTGCCTTTAAGGAAAGCTCCTGGGAGGAGGCACTGGATTTGATATCCTCCAAACTAAAGGAGGCCACCCCGGAAAACTTTGGCTTTATCGCTTCATGCAGGAATAGCAATGAGGATGCCTATGTGATGCAGAAATTTACTCGAGTGGTGATGGGCACCAATAATGTGGAATACTGCGGCAGACTATGCCATTCCCCGGCAGCGGCTGCCCTAATTCCTGCGATGGGCTCAGGGGCAATGCAGACCTCTCAACCTGAAATTGAGCTTGCTGATTGCGTCTTCCTTGCTGGTGTTAACATCAAAGAGACCTTCCCCTTGATAGCTAGGAGAGTGCTGCGAGCGAAGAACAAGGGAGCCAAGGTAATCTATACTGACCCCAGGAAGACAGCTACGGCAAGAAACCTGGCTGACATTCACTTACAACTAAAATCGGGCACAGACGCAGCTTTAATAAACGCCATGATGAGCATTATCCTGGCTGAGGGGCTGGAGGATAAGGAATTTATTGCGTCAAAGACTGCTGGGTTCGATGAATTACGCGACTTTCTCTCCAAGGTGGATTTAAAACAGGCAGAGGAAATTACTGGGGTGCCATTGGAAAAGATTAGGGAGGCCGCGATTACCTATGCCAAGGCAGAGAGAGGTTGTATTCTGTATGACCAAGGTATGTCCCAGCATTATGTTGGCACTGACAATGTTAGGACTCACGCTAACTTAGCCCTTCTTTGCGGGCATGCTGGTAAGCCTGGGAGCGGCATAAACTCAATGAGGGGACAGATAAATGGTGAGGGCAGTGGCGATATGGGCTGCCTATGCGTTTTCTATCCCGGATTCAAGCGTGTGAATGAGGAAACAGCAAAGTTCTTCGAGGATGCCTGGAGAGTGGACAACCTGCCCACCAAGCCGGGGTTTACCTATATAGATATGCTGTATAAATGTCCTTACCTCTATGTCGTAGGGGGAGATCCCATGATGGCCGTGCCCGATGTTAATAATGTGAAGAAAGCTTTAGAAAAGGCTAGTTTCCTGGTAGTCCAGGACATATTCCCTACCGAGATAAGCAAGCTTGCCCATGTGGTGCTGCCAGCAGCTACCTGGGTGGAGAGGGAGGCTACCCATACCTGGATAGACAGGAGGGTTCAAAAGATAAACAAGGTCATCGACGCTCCTGGTGAGGCCAAGGCCGACTGGTGGATTATATGTCAATTAGCGGAAAAGATGGGCTATGGGGATAAGTTCCAGTTTACCTCATCTGAGGAGATATTTAATGAAATGAGAAGTTGCGTTCCCCAATATAAGGGCATAACCTATGAACGGCTAGAGAAGACGATAGGAGGAATTCACTGGCCTTGCCCGTCGGAGGACCATCCAGGCACACCCACCATGTTTTTGCAGAAATTTAACACTCCTGATGGTCTGGGGCATTTCCAGGTGGTGGAGTACAAGCCACCGGCAGAAGTTCCAGATGACCAATATCCTTACGTGTTAACTACAGGAAGAAGCATCTTTCATTATCATACAGGGTCGATGACTCGGAGAACCCCAAAGTTGATTGACGAGGTTCCTAGAGGCTTCGTTGAGGTCAATCCCGATGACGCCAGTAGGGCAGGGGTCAAGAGCAAGGATGTGGTCACTCTGGAGACTAGGCGGGGCAGGATTGAAGCTGAAGTCAAGGTGACCGATGCAGTTCAACCAGGATTGCTGTTTGTGCCATTTCACTTTCCCAGTTCCTGTGCTAATGTATTGACAATCTCGGCATTAGACCCCAGCGCCAAGTGCGCTGAAACCAAAGTATGTGCTGTAAAGATGAAGGTGAAACGATGAAAGGAGATATGTACCTTGCTTGGTCATCAGACGAGGCAATACTAAGAAAGGCTGAGTCTGGTGGTGTAGTTAC
>Ga0315555_1002842_pt1 | contig 12093 bp, 8 predicted proteins | sample SalMarSW160380MG_FD_202113 | JGI IMG/M metagenome (GOLD analysis project Ga0315555, IMG submission 202113) | Salt marsh sediment microbial communities from the Plum Island Ecosystem LTER, Massachusetts, United States - Salt Marsh Sediment SW1603-80 ...
GCCCTGCCAATCACTTTTGGCTTCAAGTTCGCAGTCTGGACAAGAGAAGTTGCTAGGCACATCCAGCGTATCCAAGATTGCAGAGACCGCCTATTGGTGGGGAAGATGAGTGGCGCAGTGGGAACTCAGGCGGGTTTAGGACCTGAAGCCCTCAAGATACAGGAGCTTGTCATGGAGCGGCTCGGCATCAGTGCAGCAGATATTTCCACTCAGATTGTTCAGAGGGACCGGTATGCTGAACTTACCTGCATCCTAGCAATACTCGCCTCTACGCTAGATAATATTGCCAGTGAGATTCGGGAGCTGCAGAGACCAGAGATCGGCGAGGCTTTCGAGGCTTTCGAACAGAAGAAACAGGTTGGCAGCTCAACAATGCCCCATAAGCGTAACCCCATGATCAGTGAAAGAATCTGCGGCTTGGCAAAGATCATGAGAAGCCTTGTTTCGCCGGCATTGGAGAACATTCCCACCTGGCATGAACGTGACCTAACCCAGTCCTCATGTGAACGGTTCGTAATTCCAGAAGAATGTATCCTCATCGATTACATGCTAACCTTGATGACCCGGGTGCTGAAGGGGCTGGAGGTTGACGAGAAAAAGATGCGAAAGAATATGGAGTTGACGCAGGGACGGATGATGTCTGAGGCGGTTATGCTTGCCCTAGCAAAGAAGGGACTTGGACGCCAGAAAGCACATGAACTCACCCGAGAACTAGCCATAAAAAGCCACAGTGAACAACGAGCCTTCAAGGAAGTTCTTGCAGAAAACAGCACAGTCAAAGAATTGCTCAGCCTCAAGGAAATCGACGAAGTAATGGATCCACGAAACTATCTAGGCACCGCCATAAAACAGATTGAGCTAGTTATAGAAAAGACGAGACAGGAAAGACGGGCTAGGGGCTTGCCAGACTAGTATCCGGTTAAAGTTTGATGTTGCAAATATCCAGACTTGGTGAAGCTAAAAACTGAAAAAAGGCTGTTTTCAACAATCTTCTGTTATTAGGCTGCTAATATGATTGTTAGTTGTTTGTTGTTTTTGGTAGCCTCTTTTTGTAGATTGCAGCCACCACAGTTACGGTTAGAAACAGAGGCAGAACGACCCATGAGGGAAACTCTGGAATATATCCAATGGGCGTATACTGTTCGTTGTTAGCAAATATGTGTACAAATTTACCTGTATCGGTAGCTGTGTAATTTGCTCCTCCTATTGCATATAACTGGTCATTTACAACGGCAATGGCTAGGTCGGTGCGATTGGTTGGCATAGGTGTGCCCTCCATCCAAGCGTCATTTTCAGGGTTATAGACTTGATTTAACTGTCCGCCTATGACGTAAATCAGTTTAGGAGCCAATGTGCCACTTGTTGCACCTGCCGCTTGAGCGTACACGTACGAGGAAATGGACGCACCTGTACTCCAAGCGTCCGTGTCTGCATCATAGATTTGGAGTAGGTTATGGTAATAAAAGCCGCCTATCACGTAAATTTTGTTGCCAACAACTGCCGAAGCATATTGCGCCGCTCCAGTCGGCATAGGAGCTTTTGACTCCCAGGTGTCACTTGAGGGGTCGTAGACTTGGTTGTTTTTAAGTGGACTTTTTGATCCGCCAATGATGTATATTTTGTTGTTCACTACGTTTGCTTGTATTTGAGCTGCTGGAATCGGCAGGTTTGCTTTAGTTGTCCAATTATCTGTAGAAGGGTCATAAACTTCCGTTGGACCAGTGGTGTATCGATCATTGGTTGATCCGCCAAATACGTATATCTTGTTTTGGTAGGCAGCTATAGCAAAAAGCATTCTCGGTGTTGGCATTGGCGCTTTTTCAGTCCAAATGTTCGTAGCCGGATCATATTCTTCATTAACTGAGAGAGCCACTGAGCCATTCGCGCCCCCAATGGCATATATTTTACCGTTAACAACTGCAACGCCCAAAAAGTGTCTAGCCGTTGGCATAGGAGCCAGCGTCAACCAAGAATCTGCAGAAGCTTTTGCAGGTTTAATACTAACTAAAGCTGACGCCGTTAAAGAGGTAAGAACAATTAGAACGACAATGCTTTTCCTAATTAGCATTCAACAAATATTAGGCCACTTTGGACTTTTAAATTTTACGAAAATGCCCTTCACGCACGCTAATTGCCGCCCAAAAAACTATGCTTCATGTAAACGATGGCTTTTGCATAGGTGAGTAAACTCGATACTGTAAAGAGAACATATGGCTTTTACATTGTTCTGCGGTAGGTTGAAAATTAAAAAAGGGAGATTGCCTGCACTCTGCAGGTCTCTGTTTTAGCCATTTATGATACTATTGAGTTTGAAACTTCAACTATCAGGGATTGGTGGATTGTATAAGTCTATTTGCGACAGTTTATCTTGAGACACTATATTGTTGTAGAGAAATCCGTCGCCGAACTTCTCAAGCTGAACCTGCACAGTACTCTCAGAATTTGCAACGAGGCTGGTCGAAACAGCTGTACCTTTCATTGTTATCAAGCCTATTCTGCGGACGCTTACGGTAATCGTGTTTGGCTCTCCAGCACTCCATAGACCAAGCCCACTCGGATTGCTTGTATATGATCCATAGGAGCCTATTCTGCCTACCAGATTGGATGTGTTGGCAGTCCAGTTAAAGACGAAACAACCTCCGAGCCCGTTGGTACTGCGTGCCTCAGCGAAATCATTGACGTGGGATGATAGTGTATCCAAGTCTGAGAAAGTGGGGTTATAGTTTGTGGCTTCAGTGTACGTGTAATTTTCTGTGGCTCCTGTGTTTGCGGTTAGCTGAATCAGGTAAACTTCCATTTTGGCGTCGCAAGACTCGGTTTCAGCGCTGGAAACATGCGTGAAGTTGAAATAGACAATTGATGGATAGAGACTTACGGCATTTAGCGTGGCAATTGGAATCTTGTCTTGCAGTGGGTTCTGACAAGTGAAATGATCTTTGCGCGGACCCACATAGGCATATGCCACATGAACATCAAACTGTGATTTAGACGCCGTTTGCTGGGAAGTTGTTTGTGCCGACACCACAACTTGAGGCTTAGCGAATATAGGTTGCGTTGCTAGAGACGGCAAAAGTATAACTACGCAAACTGAACCAATGAGCAGCGCGGCTGCAAGCAAAATATAGATTGGCGAAGAGCGACGTTTTAGTATCATTGGGTTTTTTGGTTTGTGGCGCTGCTTGGAAAAACTCTTATTCATGACCAAGATGTCAACCTCCTAAAGCTGCGATTGCATAGCGGTTACCGATCATCACATAGGTTGACGGGTTTGGTGGATACTGGAAGTAGTTTGTTGTTAAGCCTCCTACATAACTAGCCCAGCTAAAATAGTGCCCTGTAAGATATTCTCTCCCGTAGTAATCATACGAGCCTTGCCATGGATGGTATGGGTAAGTATAGCTCCCATAATATGCGTAGTAGTATGGACCGAACCAACTCCACAAGCTCTGAGCGTATTTCCAGTAGCAACCCATAGGTACGAGGGATGATACATATAGTAGCCACCTGTACCGCAGGAAAACCAAAAATCTGCGTGGTCGAAAGTCTGCGGTGAACTATAGTACGCTGTAACGCCTGTCGCAGTAAAAATGTCATATTCGGTGTCATGTTGCTCTTCGTTCCAATGGTCACACATACAAGCGTTGACAGGATCTGGATAAGCAGCGTGAACTACCGGAATTGGAATGCAAGATAGTAGTGCTGCAAAGACTAGTGTTGAAAATGCCATGGTTGTAATTAGACTAATTTTTCTCATTTTCTTTTTCCTCCAGTTCTTTATTGTATTTTTTCTACACAATTCGTTCTCTTTCTACCCTTCAATTGGGGCTAGGCGGTGACACGCCTCCGAAACAGTCAGTCTCGGCTCCAATATCAAGTGCAACTGATGCTCAGTGGGAAATAACAAAACATCAAAATTTAATCCATAATTATGCTTAAAGGTTAATTCCCCCCTATGACAATGTTAAAACTTGATGCATTTAGATTTTTTGCACAAATACAGGCAAAACATTAAGGCGCATTTAATTTTGAATCATTTATTCGATAAAGTTATAGCACAACAGCGAGAATCACACATTCTCTCGTAAAACAAAGGGAATATTGAATGGCGATTCTATCAAATAATTCTAATTGTTAGCTGATCTTCTGAGTAATCCACGTTTATAGAATATTGCCGCCAAAAATGCAATAAGAAGCAACGGCAGAATTGTCCATGATGGAAACTCTGGAATTGTGTAGGGTTCCAGCAGTGGGTAGTGGTCGATGTTGTTGTCGTTGATGTAGAATGCTGTGTCTCCTACTCCGGTGTTGCCGATTTCGGAGGCGTTTGGGTATCTGGTGAGGTAGTCGTTCCAATAGTTGCCGCTGGTTCCGTTATCCCAGATGCTTGGGTTGGCGACACTCGCGTTCGCGGCGGGTGGCAACATGGACACTTGCAGTCCGTCACCCGCTTTGTTGGCGATAAAGTTGTTGTGGTAGATCACGTTGTCATGCTGGTCACCGAGAACTCGGATGCCCCATTGATTGTTGTCTGTCACGTTATTTTCGGTGAAACGGTTATTAGCGGAGTGCAAAAGTTTAACGCCGAAGAAATCTCCTGAATAGCTTTCGTAGGGAAAGTGGTAGTCGTTTGCCGCTTTTCCAAAGCCGTTGTTTACCACGTTGTTTTGTTCTAGGGTGTTGTGGTGCGAGTTAGTGAGCAGCATGCCGTAGTAACTGTTACTGCTAATGTTGTTGACGATGATTTTGTTGTCGTTGCAGTTGGTTAGTTCCAAGCCGCATTCGTTGTATACCAGTGAGTTACCAGTTATTGTGTTGCTTGAAGAGTCAAGCATCTGAATACCACAGCTTCCATCCGAGATTGTGTTTTCGCCTATTATCGAATTGGTTGTTGAAAATAGTCTCACACCGCTTGCATGGAGGTTCTGGACGCTTATGTTTTCGCAGTTGGAAAGCACCACGTAACCCGCGTCTGAAGGCACAGTTTCGTCTCGGCGACCTATCCAATGGATTATTGGTTTGCCATTGACTAAATTTGAAGTGTCGATGTCGTTGTCGAAACTGGATACCTTGATGCCGATCCCTGTGCAGTTGATTGTGTTGTTTCGGAATAAGTTTTGGTGACCGGAGATGGAAACGCCTATGGCTGAGCTGTTTATGATATTGTCTGAAAAGGTGTTGTTGGACTCCATTAGGCTCAGCCCAATGAAAGAGTCTAGAACAGTGTTCCCTGTGACAACATTTTCTTGAGACCAGTAGTTTGGTGACAGGAAAAAATCGAAGGCATACGATGCTTTAGAAATTGTGTTTCCGGTGACATTGTTTCTCCAAGACCACCAAAAGTAAACTGCGCTTCCGGAGTTGATTATGGTGTTTCCAATGATGGTGTTGTCATCCGCATAAGTGAGGTCGAAGGCGCGATACGTGTCCTTTACCACAAGGTTCCTAACAGTAACATTGCGTCTATGATCCAATTCGACCCCATATCCACTGTTTGCTGACAGAGTGAACCTTGATCCGTCGATTACTATGTTGTCTATCTCAACAACAATAGAACCATTAATGTTGTCAGTAAAAGAGTGAAAATTTCCCGTTTGTTCTATCTTACCTGTACCCTCAACACTTCCATCAGCTCTAATGTATATAATGGCTTGTGCCTCTGCTCCTTCAATTTGCGGAAAAGAAACAAAAATAACAGAAAGAATCAGTAATGAAACGAGCGTCGATATGACTTTCTTCATTTTGTAACTAAACGCTACTAGTTCAAGATGTATGAAAAGGGTTTTTGTCAAGAAACCTTGACCAACCCCCGCTTCTTTAAGGTCAAGAACATTTGACTAAAGAAACATGTGTGCATCTACGCATGGAATGATAGGCTAGTATTCGGTTAGGGCTCGCTGCTGCTTGGTTTGTTTCTTCTTTTTCAGGTTCTGCCACTCATCTGCTTTGACGTAGCCGCCCACCTGCTCCTTAATCTTCTGGGCTAACCTAGGACCAATCAACGGTAATCCAGTTAATTTCGGCAGGGGCGCTCTCTTCAGATCATCCACACTTCTGAGACCAGAATTGTAGAGCACACGGGCTCGGGCTCTTCCGATTCCCTCCAGCTTAACCAGCGGAAGAAGTTCAGGTTTCACTCCCTTCTCGATTCTCACCGTGAGCTTAGCCAGATGAGGCAAGAGGTCCTTGTGTTTGAATAGAGAAGCCAACTCATGGGAAGCGTGAAGAAGCCACTTGGAAGTGGAGATTAGACGGTATAGGTCTCCGGGTTGGACACTGAATCGTTCAATCATTTCGTCTTCCGTTGTTTCGTTCATCCAAGTCTTCAGCACCCAAGCCAGTTTGGCTTCTCCAAGAAACTCTTCGAAAGCTATTCGGTCCATCCACGGGTCTGGGAGATCACACATAAACTCTTCTTGATGTTCGTCAACGAAGAAGGATAGTTCATCCATTTCTTTGGAGTATGGTCGAAGCTTGGGAAACATGTCTGGTGTGCGGGCGATCATGTGAAGGAAACTGATGTCAGTGAGCCTCTGCGCGCGGCTCGTAAGCGCATCCCGAAGTATAACTCCGGTGAGTGGGTCGATGTAGAGTTCGGAGACTCTTCGTCCAAACTTGGTGGCGTAGACCTTGTCGCCGCCAACCTCAATCATCTTCTCGGTATAAAGAAAACCCAAACTTTTCTGTATAACCCCCTTTATTGCCCGTGGGTCATACTGGTAAGCGTAGAAGGTTTTTCCGAAGAAATCGTAGATTCCCTGCTCTGTGTGAGCAAAATCCGACGCGATTGTAGCTAAAACATGAGACCGGAGAATCCGTTCCACCGCCAGTTTAGACCATATTCTCTCTGTTTCGGCGAGAATGTAGCTTTCCATGAGGTAATCGCGTTCGTCTTCGGTCTTGGCTATCAGGATGGCGTCTCCAACCTTGTCGTATTGGGGTCTTCCGGCTCTTCCTGCCATCTGCTTGTACTCAAGAACCGCTATGGGATAGTAACCGTAACCGGGCTCATATCTCCTATACTCGTTAACGATAACTACTCTTGCTGGAAGATTCACTCCAAAAGCTAAGGTGGGAGTGGCTGTTAAAACCTTGATTTTTCCTTCTCTAAAGGCGTCTTCAATCAGTTTCCTGTGACCGCCTCCCAATCCAGCATGATGGAAAGCCGCTCCGTTGCTTACGACCTCAGCTAACTGCTCGCTGATTCGTGTCCTCGCTCCTGTTGCAAGAATCTGCTCAGATAACTGCGCTAAAGAACGTTTCAGGGGTTTAGATAGGAGCGGATTAATTTTGGTTGCCAGTTTCTTGGCTAGGCTTATCGAGTTTCTTCTGGTGCCAGCGAACGCTAATGCTTGTCCCCCAGATTTTACTGTGTATAATGCCAAGTTGGTGGTGGGGTTTTTTGTGGTCTTTTCTATTTTCAGGGCGCCGCCATCCTTGAATAGAATCTCGTCGTGGAGGAATACGCCTTCCCTGAGGGTTACGGGTCTCCATTCTGTTGTAACTGGGATTGCTTTCAGCCATTCTGCGACTTCTTCCACGTTTTTTATTGTGGCGCTTAGGACTACCAGTTGGATGTCAGGGTTCACTTGCATGAGGCGAGCTAATACCACTTCAAGGGTTGGTCCCCTCTCCGGCTCGTTGAGAAGATGCACCTCATCAGCAACCACAAGGGAAACATCCGTTACCCAGCGGGCTCTGTGCCTCAGCAGAGAATCGGCTTTTTCGTTTGTGGTAACGATGATGTCATACTTTCCCATCCATGGGTCGCTGCTGTCATAGTCGCCTGTGCTGATGCCCACACTGACTCGTCTTCCGTTTCTCTTCTTTATGCTCGTGTATTTTTTGAAGTCTTCACATTTTTCGTTGGCTAAGGCTCGGAGAGGAGAAAGATACAACACTTTTCCGTCCCGTTCTAGCACATGCTTGAGGGCGCAGAGTTCGGCGATGAGGGTCTTACCTGAGGCTGTTGGACTCGCCAAAACAAGGTTTTTTCCATCTAAGGCTCCGGCTAAGATAGCTTCTTGTTGAGGTGGATAAAGTTCAGATATTCCTGAACTGAGTAGAACCTGTTTTACAGACTCGGGTATCGGCAGTTCTTCGATTCTCAATGCGTACGCCCTTTAGGTTAAGTCTTTTTGAGGTATCCGTCTCGGGGTGCGAAGAGTGTTCCTTCTTTCAGCAGCTGTCCTATGAGCCGTTCTGCTTCTCCAGATAATATGTCATATTCGGCTTGAAGCCTCTCCAACAGTCTTGCTTTATCTACCATGCCAGTTTCCTTTTCCATGCTTGAAATGAGCCCAAGAATAACAGACAGTTTATCGCGGAGGCTCTTGGGTTTGCCGGTCATTATGATGTCTATGTCAAACTGGTGGGAGGAAATGTCGATTCCAACCTGCTCCAGTGACTTCGTCATTATGGCGATGGCGCTCTCAGCATCCTCTGCAAGAACCTCTTTCCGGAGGGACGCGCGAGCCCTAGCCTCAGCCACCCTCACCAACGATTCCAGTTGCCGGGCAGTTATAGCTACAGGGCTTCCCTCGGTTTCGCTGGCTGATCGCATGAGCAAATAGAAGGCTTTCAGGCGTTCTAGAGCCTCTTGTGTCAGGACAGGCTTCAGGTTTTTGGAGTAGCTTATGTATTTTCGGAAAAGGTCAGGTTCTATGGGCGGCTCAACAGGAGCTACGCCGGTTCTATGGAGGTCGAGGATGTGCTCGGTCATCTTTATGTCTTGGTTCTTTTCTGGCACGTCCCTCAAAATGAAGACCAGGTCGAATCTTGAGAGGATTGTAACTGGAAGGGAAATGTTCTCTGCCACTGTTCGGTAAGGGTCGTATCTGCCCAAGGATGGATTAGCTGCGGCTAGGATGGATGTTCGAGCGTTTAAGGTCGCAACGATGCCGCCTTTAGCCACTGAAACTGTTTGCTGTTCCATGACTTCGTGAATGGCTACACGGTCCTCAGCTCGCATTTTATCCATCTCGTCTATGGCCGCTACCCCCTTGTCCGCCAGCACCAAAGCTCCGGCTTCAAGGGTCATTCCCCCAGACTTGTCACGAAGCACCGCAGCTGTCAGGCCCGCGGCTGTAGTTCCACGGCCAGAAGTATACAGACCCCGAGGAGCTATCTTAGTCACATATTGTAGGAGTTGGGACTTGGCTGTTCCCGGGTCTCCTACCAGCAGAACGTTCAGGTCTCCCCTGATTCTAATGTCTGGGAAGTGTTTCGAAACTCCTCCGAAGAGGAGATACATTATTGCTTCTTTGATGTGCTCGTATCCGTACACAGAAGGCGCTAAAGAACGAAGAATCTTAGCGTGGACCTCAGGGTCTTTTGCCAGTTCAAGAATCTGTTTCTCTTCTTCCGGCGTGATAAGAACTTTTTCAGGCTCCTTACTCTCCACGTCGATAAAGTTGGTGTCCAGATGCAGCGTAAAGGATCGGAGCCGTCCAACCCTCGGGACTGTTGCGGCAACGGCGCGGGTGATTCCAACCACAGAAACGTGGTCTCCGGGTCTCGCCATGTCAACAAGATCTCTTTCGAGAAGTTTGATGTCTAACCATCGTGGAAGCTGACCTGGAGGAAGGTCTTCTGGGCGTTCTTGGATGCGAACATCTTGGGAGTCAATAAAGGTGGATTCTTCCTGAATAAATTCGAAAGAACTTTTTCTTCTGCATTCGGGGGCGCTACATGCGAGGGGAGCTGCCAGGAAGGGGCCAGATTGAGTAACATTGGACATTGCGCCGCACCATTTGCATTTGAAGGCAGCTTCCATAACCATGGGTCTGGCGGGACTGGCGCGGACAACGATGCCCTCCAACATAACGAGCTTTCCTATGTGCTTGGAACCCAAAATTCGCAGAGGTGTGGTTTCGGGTAATCCACGAAAACGGACTGTGACGTTTCCGATTTCTTCTGTGTATTCAGGTTCCTCTATTTGCAGCTGAGCCTTGGCGGCTCGGTTTGCGTACTCTAGGTACTCGTCGGGTTTCTCCATAAGTTGCTGTACGAGTTTAGGTTCGGCTGCCAAGAGTTCGTCAAAATCTACAACGAATGATTTGTTTCCGGCGACGGCCATGCCTGAGAGGCGTTCGCGGTATTTGTCTAGTTTTAAGAAGTCTAGAAAGAGTGTTTCTGGGTCGGCTGTTAACGTTTCTTCTGTTATGTTTTGTCGCCTCCTTGTGTTTTCAGGATTTCAGTTTTCCATTCGCTGATGATCTTGTGTAAACAGTCATAGACATATTTTTCTTCTTTTGTGAGGCTTCGGAGGATTTGACCTGTTTGATCTCTTGCTGATGATGCCAAAGAAACTATCTTTTTCAGTCTCATCTGGGTTATGTCGTCGGATAGATTCTTTGCCTTTTCATAATCGCTCCTTTTTTCCGGTTTCTTGATGGCTTCCTCGTTCAACTCTTCTAGGTAACGCCGCAGTTTAGGGTAAAAATCTTCGGGCAGGGACGTGACCCTTTGGGAAGCCTGAACACGTTCTTTCCAGTGAATCTTGTTAAGCATCACCAAATCTAGAGGTTCATCCATGCGGATGTGTGCTATTCCAGCTTTTTTCAGTTCTTGGGCTATCCAATACCTAACTTCGTATTCTTTTCCCTCTTTGAAGGGCCCAACTTTCACGCCTGGAAGATCAATTTTGGGACTGTTCCTGTTTGCCACTATCTTGACGACCAAGTTTTCGAAGACGAAATCAGCGTCTCTGATGGACGTTACAGGGTCAGCTGACAATCCCAACTCTCCTATGGACAGAAACTCTGCCCTACAAACAATGTGACGGACAGATATAAAACTCTAATTAACCCACAAAAATCAAAAAAATCATGAACAAAAAACCGATCTTTTCCCTTTTGGGGGCTATCTTCGGCGATTTAATTGGCACAAATACTGATTCCTATAGAATTTCGAACAGTTTTGAAGACATTAAATTTTGTCCCCAAAATTTCCTATTTCCACATTTAGGTGATTTTTCGTTCTTGGAAAATGTTAATATTTGTTCTAATCAGAGGTTGCTTTATGAAAATCAGTGAGAAGCCTTATACTGCGTTGTTTCCTTGTCCCGTTGTTCTGGTAACATGTTTAGACTCCACGGGAAAACCTAACATAATCACCTTAGCGTGGGCTGGAACCGTATGCTCTGAACCGCCCACAATAGCGTTGGGTATTCGACCATCACGATATTCTCACAAGCTGATCGAAAACAGCAAAGAATTCGTCGTGAACATCCCAACAGCCAAAATCCTGAAAGAAACAGATTACTGCGGAGTAACCTCAGGAAAAGACATAGACAAGTTCTCCGAAACCAAACTAACCCAAGAGCAGGCAGACAAAGTCAAGCCTCCGCTAATCCGCGAATGCCCAGTAAACATGGAATGCATCCTGAAAGACAGAATTCCATTGGGCGCCCACGACCTGTTCCTTGGAGAAATCGTCCAAGTCCACATCGACAAAGACATTCTGGATGAGAAAGGAAACATCGACTTCACAAAAGCAGACACATTCACCTACAACCAAGGCGAATACTGGAGCCTACACAAGAAACTTGGAACCTACGGGTTCTCAAAACAGAAAAAAGAACAATGAAAATAGAAAAGTGCACGTTTCAATTTGGCTGTTATTAATGTTCAAGCAATGTTGGATATTTTTCTAATTAGCTGTCAAACCACTGGTTCTGAGTGACGGTAACCTAAGTCTGCTACACACATCGCGGGCTATTTTGTGTTTTTATAAAAAACGGGTAAATATCATGAGAGCCTATAGAAAAACAAATTAGTGCAACTTAACACGTTAGTTGTCACACGGTTACTGGAGCATTAGTTATGAACCTTAATGATGAAGTCATGTGGGTTGAAAAATATCGACCAAGAAAACTAAACGATATTGTGGACTTGAACCATATTGTAGAGAGCATACAAGCTTTCCTTAAAAATCCACATTCAATGCCACATCTACTTTTATCGGGAATACCCGGCACCGGAAAAACAACGGTTGCCCTATGCATTGCACGTGAATTATTCGGAGATAAATGGAAGTCCTTCACGTTGGAGCTCAACGCATCTGATGAACGAGGGATCAACACGGTAAGGGACA
>Ga0315555_1002844_pt1 | contig 12086 bp, 6 predicted proteins | sample SalMarSW160380MG_FD_202113 | JGI IMG/M metagenome (GOLD analysis project Ga0315555, IMG submission 202113) | Salt marsh sediment microbial communities from the Plum Island Ecosystem LTER, Massachusetts, United States - Salt Marsh Sediment SW1603-80 ...
CCAGAACCTCTACCGGTCGGCAACATCCCCCGCATCTCAAAGCTGATAGCCTTGGCAATCAAAATGGATGGCATGATTCGGGACGGCATCGTCAAGGATTACACTGAACTAGCCACGCTTGGCCGGGTGACCTGCGCCCGCATCACCCAGATCATGAAGCTCCTCTACCTCGCCCCCGACATCCAAGAGGAGATCCTCTTCCTGGACAGAGTCACTACAGGCAAAGATCCTATCGTAGAAAAGCAAGTCGGAAAAATTAGTCAATATGATTATTGGCAAACACAACGTAACGAATTTATATCACTCACTTTACATAATGCTGACAACAACCATTTTTTATCGCATTAACACAACTTTTTTTACCTTTGAATAACCATTTTCAGCTATTTCAATTCTCATGAAATATGTTCCACTTGCAAGGTGATCCGTATTCCAATTTATTATGTGTGGTCCAATGTTATAATATTGATCAAATATTATTGCAACTTTTTGACCAATTATATTATATATATCTGCTTTAACGTTACTTGGGGTCTTAAGAATAAATGATATTTCTATCTTAGAATTAAATGGATTTGGATAGAAACTTGGAGGTTCAAATTTTAGATCGTTATCAGATGACAACACATTATCTATATTCTGAAAAGACTGCACATTTGAAACACCAAATATCGCCGTAGAACTAGTTTCTCTCCAAGCATTCGTTGCAGCATTACCGAGTCCAACTATACTTTTAGGATTAGATGCGCAAATCATCGCAAAGGCCAAAATAATATTTTCACCAGCCTCCAACGTATATGGCCCATTTGCTACTAGAAACTTCCAATCATCTGGAACACCATCATTACACTTACTCATTCCTTCCAACAATTTTATTTGATCATTATCATCTTGTGGATCATTTTTTTTAATCCAACATCCATATTTTGCACTTTCTGTTTCCATATTCTGCAACCCCAATGTAATTCCACTGCCATCATAATTATACATCATTGCTATTTTATCCAACGAATCGTACATACAAATGTCATCATCAGCATAACTTGCTATATCATCGCCTGGCACATCATAATCACAATCTAAACCAATATATAGGCTGTCCAACCTTTTATGCTCATTTATATTGGTAATCATATAAGCTATTATTACAAATGGTTCATCATCAAAAGATATTATAGACTCTTTGACTTGAATACCTATTGGATTATGACCTTTTTGCTGATTCATATCGTCATATATCATATCATTGACTGCGTCAATAGACTTTGATTGTTTTTGTGGATGCCATACAGGACCAGTGCTTGGAAGATATGCAGAACACCTTTTATCGTCATCACCTATAACACCAACCAATAGTCCATAAGAATGTAGACTTTCAATACCCGGATACTTAGTTAGTTCTAATAAAGGTTCTGAGAATGAATCATGGCATAAATAACCATCATTTGATGCAATTAATTTAAAATCGTTAGACTCGTAGGTCGAATAATCGGAATACATTTGACCATATAGACAGGTAGAGAATGAAAACAAAGAAACTGTTATAGTCGCAATGACTTTAAAGAATCTCATGGTGACACCTCCAATCAAAAAAATTCCATAAATTATTTTTAGCCGGATATTACAACTTTACACTTAATCCAGTAAAAAATGAAGTTACACCCCTTTGTTTACTTAGAAAATGACTGTTCGCTAGATGTAAATAAAAACTATAATTATTGATATTATAGCTCAATCCAGATAAAATGTACTTTTGGTCATAATTATTAGCGTTATTCGGATAATATTTGAAATATGCATCGTTACAATTATAATAACCAACATCCAAACTTAATGAAGAATCAACTATGCACTTTAGTCCTATTAAATAATTATGTGACTTTTCATTTTCTGAAAAAAAATCATAACCCATGGGATAAACCTTATATTCATATTTAGCTATGAAACGAAGTTGGTTAAAAATCTCATAGTTACCGATCACAGATGCGGATTCTACTATGTTGCTTGTTGATCCGGTTGAAAGTTGAAATGAATTATGAGTTACTTTCGTGCTAATGTGTGCCGATGGCTTATAATCTATGCATAATGATCCTTTCCTGAAATATTTTAAAAAGAAGAAAGATACTCCTAAACCGTGGCCATCACCGCTGTAAATGCTTGAATAAGTATCACTGTACTGTTTTGTCTCATCTGAATTCTCTAACAAATAATAACTAATCCTTGATCCAAAATGAATTTTTTCAATTTCAGTGGCAAAAGTAAATGTAAAAGATCTTACCTCTGTTGTTCTTTCCGAAAAAAATTCGTCTGCATCAAGTCTAGTATGATAGAAATAGGGTCTATCGAACATGAAAGAAAGAAAGACCTTTTGTAATGAAAGCCCAACACCTGCCATCTCTATTGCTTGAAATGTATGTGGTTCAATAATATCCAATCCTTCAGGATTTATTTGCCTCTCGCCTGTATAGGACTGAATAAGCATAATCCTGAAGGATTTCCCAAGATTACCAGAACTTGGAAATAGAATTTGGCCTACCATATTTTCTGAACCCAAATCACTTGAAATAAACGATAGATTAGACTTTTCGTAACCTTGCGGTACTAGAAGAGGATATACTTCTGCAGTTGAATATGAATAGAAAGTAAACGTAACAACTGCAGCCACAAGAATCTTTGTTAGTCGATTCATGAATCAACCTTTCATCAATTCTCTTCAAGGGGTAGAGGCTTCGGTCCTGGTGGCGCCGGTTTTACCGCTAATTGACCTTTAAAGTACAAAAGACTCTTCTGATCAGATGTAATGACGGAATTCGGGGGACAGTATATTTATTTTCTGTCATCAAGACGTTTCCTGCCCGGTTTCTTCTTCCGCAAAGAGCGGTTCAACCTCCCCTCGAGATCATCAATGAATCGACTACTCCCAAGTGGACGACCGGTACGGCTGTGAAGCTCCAGTTCCGCCATCTCGTCTGCCGGAAGATCGTCCTCAAGAAATGAACGCCAGTCGTCTACTCGATCCAACATCGGCTGGAGTGTCAACAGATCCGATTCAGCTTGTTCCGTCAGGTGTGCCAGGGCACTGCTCCATTCCCACTCTCCCGCAGCGCGGACAAGTCCGGCACGTACGGGATTCAGTTCAACATAACGAACCGCAGCAAGAAGATGCTGCTCATCCATGGGAAAAGAAGCAAACCGTTCCTGCCAAAGGTGACCGCGCCATCTCTCCCGGAAATTGATATGCCGCGTGTAACGACGATGAGCCTCACCGATCGCCAAACGAAAACCTTCCGCGGTGGAAGGAACAGCGACCAGGTGAACATGATTGGGCATGAGGCAATACGCCCAGATTTCAACCTGATGCTTGTCGCACCATCGGTTCATCAGCTCTAGGTAAACCCGGTAATCATCATCCGAGAAGAAAACCGGCAACCGTCGGTTACCTCGTTGTGTGATGTGGTGTGGAACATGGGGTACTACGACGCGTGCGGTTCGTGCCATGTTCGAAGGTACTCAACGAGACCGGGACCCGCAAGAAATATGTATACTGTCCCCGGAATACACGGAATACTAAATAACGCGGCAGTCTGAATCAATTTGATAAACCTCTCCTAACTCAAAGCAACTGTCAGAATCCGGGTTGTTCGCTTTCGTTTCCCCCCTGATGGCTTACCTTGAATTACCCCTCTGAACCGTATTCGACCTAACCGTTGAAACTGACAGTCACTGTCGGCTGATCTGTATTGCCCCCCTGTAGATTTTCCAATTCTTTTAATAGCGTCCAATTCGGCAAGTGGATCGACCACCTTGTGCTGCATCACAAAGGAGGGATACGACCATGCCACGTATCAGAACCCTCGCCCTCGTACTCTGCCTTATCGCGACCTCCATCCAGGCCCAGGACAGTCTGAACGTCGAGTTGATCGGCACTGCGTACGACAATTGGGATTTTGCGGAAAACGTCGCTGTTTCGGGAAACTACGCCTATGTCGCAGCAATGAAATCCGGGATCCGCATCCTGGATGTTTCCGATCCCGCCAATCCTTACGAGGTGGCCAGCTTTTCCTGGCGTAGCGACGCCTATGACGTCGAGGTGGCGGGCAACTACGCCTACGTCGCTGTGATGACCGAAGGACTGCGCGTGTTGGATATCTCGGACCCGCTCCACCCCCAGGAAGTCGGATACGTTGACACGTTCACAGCGTATGGAGTGACCGTCTCGGGAAACCTGGCATTGATCGCAGATGGGCCCATCGGACTGGTGGTCATCGATATTTCCAACCCGGCGAGCCCCGTTGAACTGGCACAGCTCGATACGGATGGGGGCTCCTACGACGTTGTCGTGTCAGGCGACTACGCCTATCTGGGCGATTCTCAGGATGGCCTCTGGATCGTTGATATTTCGACGCCCAGCGCTCCCCTTGAGGTTTCTCACAATGACACGGCAGGGTGGATTCAAGACCTTGCGGTGTCGGGCGGCTTTGCCTTTGTCAGCTCAGGCTATTCCTTCGATGTGTTCGACGTCTCCTCCCCGGACAGCACGTTCAAGGTCGGGCATCTCTCGCTGTCCACATCGGCAAAAGGAGTGATCCTGCGCGGTGATAGCGCATACGTGGCGAACGACGATGACGGCCTCAGGGTCATCAACATTTCTGACCCCACCACCCCTGTGGAAGTGAGCAGTTGTGACTCGCCCGGTACGGCTACCGGAGTGACCTGCTCGGGCGAGTACTTCTATCTGGCCGATGGGTACGGCGGACTGAGGATATTTGCCTTCCAATCTGCGCTACTCTCCCCGGGAGGGCAGCGAGAACCTTTCGACATGAGAAGCCAGGGTGTCGCTCCACCTCCCACTCTGACCGAGATTGGACACTTTGTGACCCCGGGGTTGTTTCAAAGCGTTGCCCTCTCAGGAGGATACGCCTGCCTGGCAGCTCGCAACGGCAGCATGAACGTTGCGGACATTTCCAACCCCGAGAACATGACCGATCTCGGATCAGTTAATACCGATGATGAGGGCCGGAGAATTGCGGTTGCGGGGGAGTATGCTTATGTGGCAGATACAAAGGGCGGGCTGAGAGTCATTAACATCTCGGACAAGGAGAATCCTGTCGAAACGGGGGTTTTCGACAACGACCACCCAATCAAAGATGTCGCAATTTCGGGCAATTACGCTTACGTCGCGGATGAGTATTCCGGTCTACGGGTCATCGATGTTTCCAATCCTGCTTCCCCCGTGGAACATGGCAGCTATGCCCTTCCGTCATGGACCCGAGGTGTTGCTGTTCAGGATTCGCTGGTTGGTGTTATGAATGTCTTTAACGGCTTCTTCCTCTTCAACGTATCCGATCCTTCCACGCCCGTCCTCCTCGATACTGTGTACGGATTCGACTACGTTCCTGAAAACGTCTGTATATCCGGAGACCACGCCTACCTCGGTGCGAATGGTGGAAGGCTTCATGTTGTCGACATTTCAGATCCGGCGAATGCGGTTCTTGTCAGCAGCTATTACGATCCCGGCAATTATTCGAATTTCCTAAGTGTTGCAGTGTCAGGAGACTTTGTCTTCACGGTTTGCTCAACAGGTGGGATGTACGTGGTGGACGTCTCCGATCCCACATATCCGGTCAAGGCCGGATACTACGACACGCCGGGCAATGCCTACGGGATTGCGCTCTCCGGCGATACCGCCTACGTAGCAGACTACTACTATCTGGAAGCGTTCGATTGTTCCATCGCCCTGACCCGCAACACCACCGCACAGGACCTGGACATCGGTGAAAGTGAAGATCTGCAGCACCTCGTTTCGCACGAGCCGACAATCAGCTGGACCTATTTTGACGAATTCGACTCACCCCAAAGCGGATACCAGATTCAGGTTTCGAGCGACAGTACCTTCGCGACCGTCGACCTGTGGAACGCGGGAGTAGTTTCCAGTACGTCAACGAGCGTTCCCTACGCGGGCGATCCGTTGCTCGACGGAAGTGAATACTTTCTGCGGATGAGACTCCAGGCAGAGGATGGATACACGAGCAGGTGGAGCCCCACGCTCTCCTTCCGGATGAACACGGAACCGACAACACCGACCCCGATCAGCCCGCCGGACACCAGCCTTGTCCTGTCCGATTTGGCCTTGACGGTCTCCCTGTGCAGTGACGCCGACAACGATACGATCACCTATGGTTTTCTCGTGTACAGTGACGCCGCCCTGACCACTCTCGTTCGAGCGGTAAGCGGAGTGGCCGACACCGCATGGATACCCGATCCCGCGTTGCCGGACAACCAGTGGTACTGGTGGCGTGCGTTTGCGGAGGACGGACACGAGATGAGCGACACAACGGAAGCACGTTCCTTCTTCAGCGAAATCCTCGATGAAGCACCCGCTGCCTTCAACCTCCTCTCCCCGTCCAATGGCGATACCTGCTGGACGCTCGATACGACGCTGGTCTGGCAGCAAACGAGTGATCCTGACCCCGATGACACGACCCTCTACGACGTATGGCTTGACTCGCTGGCAGATCTCTCCACCAAGTGGCTGGTCGCGGACAGCACGGTGGACACCACCTGTAGCCTTGTTGATCTTCTGGATGACCACAGTTACTACTGGACAGTCCGGGCCACGGATAGCAACACATCGGGCACATGGGCCGGGGATACACTCAGCTTCAGCACCTATCTACCCGAAGCCCCGGACCCATTCTTGTATGCCTCGCCCGACAGCGGCTTAGTCGTGGGAGACGATGAACCGACGGTGACATGGCATCCAACCAGCGATCCCGACCCGGGGGATAGCTTCGAATACGTCGTGGAGTGGTCGGAGGATGCGGCCTTCAGCACCAGTTACAGTGCCACGACGGCGGACACGTTCTACACGATCACAGACTTGGCAAGTCCTAGTCTCGTGACCGCCCTGAACGAGCGTGAGCCGTTGCGATCCAAAGGCGGTACAGGAGCGTTTGCCAGCACCGATCGGAATGGTGATGCAGAAGCCACAATAATTGATGGCCCGCAGCTTGTACTGCCCGACGATGGGTCCTACTACTGGCGTGTGAAAGCGGTGGACAGCTTCGACCTTGAAACCGCTGGACAGGATGGCAACGCCTGGTCTTTCGAAGTGGATGTACAAGAAGGGCCTGCATCGTTCGCACTGGCAACACCCTCTGATGGCGACACCTGCTGGACATTGGACACCATGCTGGTCTGGCAGCAAACGAGTGACCCGGATCCCTACGACACACCGTTCTACGATGTGTGGCTTGACACGCTGGCAGATCTCTCCACCAAGTGGCAGGTCGCGGACAGCACGGCGGACACCACCTGTAGTCTTGTTGATCTTCTGGATGACCACACCTTCTACTGGACAGTCCGGGCCACGGACAGCAATACGGCCGGCACATGGGCAAGTGACACACTCAGCTTCCATGTCAAGCTACCCACAGCACCGCTTCCATTCTTCTATGCCTCGCCCGACAGCGGCTCTGTCGTGGGAGACGATGAACCGACGGTGACATGGCATCCATCCAGCGATCCCGACCTGGGGGATAGCTTCGAATACGTCGTGGAGTGGTCGGAGGATGCTGCCTTCAGCACCAGTTACAGTGCCACAACGACGGACACGTTCTACACGATGACGGATTTGGTAACCTCGGGGATGTTCACAACAATCCTCCAGGAACCGAACTCGTCAACGAAGTCAAGCCTTGGGAAAAACGGGAAAACGGGAATTGTCCACACGGAAGAAGGGGACAACGATCCCGACTTCTCGCTCCCGGACGACTACTGGTACTACTGGCGTGTGAAGGCGGTGGACAGCTTTGGGCTTGAGACCGCTGGACAGGATGGCAACGCCTGGTGTTTCAAGGTGGATGTACAAGAAGTGCCTGCATCGTTCGCACTGGTAACACCCTCCGATGGCGAAACCTGCTGGACGTTGGACACCACATTGGTCTGGCGTCAGACAACAGACCCGGACCCCTACGACACACCGTTCTACGATGTGTGGCTGGATACACTTGTGGATCTCTCCACCAAGTGGCTTGTTGCGGACAGCACGGCGGACACCACCTGTAGCCTTGTTGATCTTCTGGATAACCACAGTTACTACTGGACAATCCGGGCCACGGACAGCAACACGCCCGGTACCTGGGCCGGGGACACTCTCGGTTTCAGCACCTATCTACCAGAAGCCCCACCCCCATTTGCATTGCTCTCTCCTGCGGATGGTGCGGAAATTCCAAGCACTGATCTATTCCCTCTCGTCTTCCATTGGGAACCGGCGGAGGATCCCGATCCGGGGGACAGCCTGACCTACACACTCGAACTGAGTCTGGATGTCCTGTTCACGGATTTACACTCGATTATTGCAAACAGTCACGATTCAGCTCTGGTCGATACCCTCGAAAGAAACACCTACTACTGGCGGGTCAAGGCCTCGGACAACTACGGTTTCGAAACCTATTCAGCAGAGACCCGAACCCTGGATGTAAGCCTGTCCGTGAATGAGTGGCTGTCCGGACTGCCAAAGGATTACTGCATCGCTGCTCTCTATCCTAACCCCTTCAACCCATCCTTGAACGTGACAGTGGGGTTACCACAACCTGCGGATCTTCGCATCGTCCTCTATACCATCATGGGACAGCAGGTGGCTGAACTGGTGAACAGCAAGGTTCCGGCTGGATATCGGCACTTCGTGTTCAATGGATCACACCTGGCGAGCGGAGTCTATTTCCTCCGTGCGGTCGTACCGGGGAAGATGATTCAGATCAGGAAAGTTGTCTTGATGAAGTAGCACGCAGTCTCTGGCTCAGAGAAAAACAGGGCTCTGCGTTTGCGGGGCCTTGTTTGTTTCTCGCCACGGTGTCAGGTGCTTCAAGATATGTCGTTCCGCTGCATCTGGTTGGACAACACTGCTGAATGGGGTTGCCTTCGCGGGACGACGTTTCACTCTGTTTTGTCAGGCGTGGATTCCGTCACAAAAAACGGCGGCATAAGCATGCCGCCGTTCTTGTTTAATACCCAACTAGTTCAACCTCACGAAACAACTATTTACAACCCTATTAGTCCTCTCAAGTCTCTTTCGGTTTTCATTTGTCATCCCGGATCTCTTTCTTTGTCATCCTCGATCTCTCTCCTTGTCATCCCGGACTTGATCCGGGATCCAGAGATATTTTCAAAGAAGGCTGAAGAGATCTCTCCATTCCGGATTTTCTTTTTCAATCAAAGCCAACTTCCACTTTCTCTTCCAATTTTTCAGTTGCTTTTCCCTCCGCAAAGCGTCATTCACATCTTGAAAAAACTCGTAATACACCAGCTGGTGTACACGGTACTTCTTCGTGAATTCCCCTCCCTCCCCCGACCGGTGCTCATGCACCCTTCGAGCAAGGTTATTGGTTACACCGATATAGAGAGTACCATTTCTGCTGCTCGCCAGGATATACACTGCGTATTTCTTTTGATCCATAGAACTTCCTATAAAACACTGGATCCCGGATCAAGTCCGGGATGACATAAGGAATCTATCTCGATAATTCTATACAATATAGAGGCTTGATCCGCCAACCTTTGACCCTCAAGAATCCCTATCCACAACTCGACTCTCTCGCCTCTATGAATGAAACGCCGCCTTATCTAAATGCCAAAATCGACCTTGGTTCCCAGAAATCAGCTTTTAAAACCGCATGAATCCGGTTGTGGAAGAAATGGTCCCGGACTTCAATCAGCTCCTTGTCGACCAGGAACTGCCGTAAAGGTTCATCGTCGAAATCACCCAATGTGGAGTTGAACTTCAGCGTGAAGAGACGTGGATGAAGAGATATGAATCAATCACAGGATTTGTTCAGTTTCAAATTTCCTCGTCCGTATCCGCGAAGCGAAAGCGGACGATGCCTAAGCTACGCTGCGGCGGGGCGTCCCGCAGCGGCGGGATTCGCCCGCTCGTGGCAGCACAGATGCCAACCGACAACACCCTGCAGCAAAGCGTAACAACTATTCCCCTGACCTCAGGAGTCGGAAGCCAATGAAATTGCGGCGCCGCGTCGGGCCGCTGTATCCGCGACCCGCCGACCGGCAGAACCTGGCGGCGCCGTTCCAGCCACCGCCACGGAAGACACGACTATAGCCTCTCGAGGGACCTGTTGGATCCGTCGAGGGGCTGCTCGAGTAGTAGTTGCTGCCATACCAGTCGCCGCACCACTCCCAGACATTACCGTGCATGTCGTAAAGACCCCACGCGTTTGGCTCTTTTTGGCCAACCGAGTGAGTGGTGTTATCTGAATTGCCGTCATACCAGCCCAGACGGGCAAGGTCAGACTCGCTATCGCCAATGGAATAGCGCGTCGTCGTACCCGCTCGGCACGCGTATTCCCACTCAGCCTCCGTTGGCAACCGGTAGCCCTTCCCCGGATCTCGATGATTCAACCAATCAACAAATGCAACGGCGTCATTCCAACTTACGCAGACCACTGGGTGCTGTTCTGTTTGATTCAGATAAGGATTTTGCCAGTTCGCATCTTCTTGTCTCTCCCATCTGCTAATCCATGCCCCGTCACCTGTTTCCGCTTCGGTTCTGTATCCCGTCGCATTGACAAATTCACGGAATTGGGCCACCGTCACTTCCGTCGTCATCATTTCGAACGACGACACCGTCACGCGATGCTCAGGACCTTCGTCACCATCCCTGCCCTGTTCGCTTGATGGCGAGCCCATCAGGAAGCTGCCGCCTGGGATAGAAGCGAAGCTCATGCCCTGAAGTGGACCGTCCGAAACAACACTCGGTTGACTTCCAGAGGATCCGCTCGCTCCCGTGCCACGAACCGTTTCATCGTCCAAACCAACAACCTTGCGAGAAACCTCGTCAATACTGCCACTGATCACTTCGTCAATCGTGCAGCGGCAGGAGGTCATCGCAGCGGCGAGTACTTCCCCCGTCTCCACATCAATCAGGCGAAGCGTAATCGTGTATGTTTCACCCAGCTTGCTCAGCGAACCGGCGACCATCTGCTGAACGCCCAATAGCTTGCCGACCTGAACCGCACACTCATCCGACGTACATCCAGACAATTGAAAACCCTGCTCCTTCAGAATGTCATCCATCCTGTTCCGCTCCATCACACGGACACGCCCGGTCTGAAAGAGGGCGGTGCGAATCATATCGCTCATCGGAACAGCGTAATCCTCGGGCACACCTACCTGCACGTCGATATTCAGGACGGCGACCGTAGGAAGGTTCGATTGTGCGGAACTTGCTTCAGGCAAAAAGATCAGAAATATCAACAGAAGGGTAGACGCCGCTTTTAGGGAAGGAACAACCCGAGATTGCAATCGCATTTCACCCCCCAACTAATTATTTAGACGCTCCGAATTTCGCATATCGACGACGTCCGACGCAATCGCAACTCCAGATTTCGTCAGATCAAACCACTGCTCTGTACGAATCCATCAGATATCCACTAGTGAGTTTCAGTAGGGAGAGTGATAAAGAAACATGCCGAATAGCACTTTGCGGTATTTCCGCGACGACTAGGCAATTCAATTGGTTCTAGCCATATCATTGACCACTGTGCACGAATTAGATAACCATTACGAAATTGAGGAAAGAATCGCCTAACGGGGCTGGATCATGACCATCTTGATTTCGGTCATCTCCTCGACGGCGAAGCGCACCCCCTCACGGCCGATGCCGCTGTCCTTGCTGCCCCCGTACGGCATGTGGTCAACGCGGAAAGTCGGGACATCGTTGATCATCACGCCGCCGACGTTGAGCCCGCGGATCGCCTCCACCGCCCGTGAGAGCTGGTTGGTGAACACGCCAGCCTGGAGACCGTATTCGGTGGCGTCCGCCTTTTGAATGCCTTCGGCGAAACTGTCCACCGCTTCGAGCACGACCACCGGCGCGAACACTTCGTCGCAGGAAACCTTCATCTCAGGGCGAACGCCAGAGAGCACGGTCGGTGGATAGACACGCTCGTTGACCGCCTTGCCCCCCGCGAGCAGCGTGGCTCCCCCGGCGACCGCCTCGTCCACCCACTGGCCGATCCGTTCGACATCCATCGTCGAAATCATCGGGCCAACATCGCTGTCCTTTGCCAAGG
>Ga0315555_1002845_pt1 | contig 12086 bp, 9 predicted proteins | sample SalMarSW160380MG_FD_202113 | JGI IMG/M metagenome (GOLD analysis project Ga0315555, IMG submission 202113) | Salt marsh sediment microbial communities from the Plum Island Ecosystem LTER, Massachusetts, United States - Salt Marsh Sediment SW1603-80 ...
ACCTACTGTTGGCGAAGAATCGATGGCCTTCGTGACCCTGGAGACCCAAACGGTAGGCACGCGCGACGTCGCGATAAGTCTGTACGTGGTAGACTTCCGACGGGGAAACGTCCTCGTGCGGATCGGGGCCACTGCTCCCACAGCCCTAGCCTCGGTGGATGACGCCGTCAAGCTGGCACAGCAGATGGACGAGCGTATTCTGCGAGTGTCCGGCCGAATCCCGCCGACAGCCAGCCCGACTGCCACCCCCTAAGGGGCAGCGGTCTCTGTAGGGCTGAGCTCCTCGCCGCCCTCAGGGCTCGGCGAAGGCACAACCGGCGGTGTCTGCGTAGGGGTCTCCTCCGGCGTCTCGGTTGCAGACGGAGTCGCCGTAGGGCTGGCAGTAGAAGTAGGGCTTTCCTCGGGCGTAGCGGTTGGCGTTGGCGTCTCGCTGGGCGTCGCCGACGGGGTTACGGTCGGGGTGGCGGATGGTGTTGGCGTAGCGGTAGGCGACAGTATCTTCTCAACTTTGGCTCGCCCTTCTCCGGCTATCCTTATTATCTCATCCACGTCCTCGGCCGCCTCCGGCGTGACCTTCTCCTTCACCTCGCTGAGCAGCTGTTCCTGATCGGCTAGCAATGCGTCGATCTGCGACACTTCCTCCGGCTCCAGCGCCTCGGGCTCATCAAGGCTGTCCACCAGCACAGCCGTGTTCTCCTTCAGCTGCTGAATGACGACCACCTCGACAGCGCCGCTCTCCGCGCCCGTTCGAATTTCCTCCAACTGAGCCTGAAGCCTCGCCACCTGCCCCTGGACATCACTCACCACAGGCTCTGGCGTGCTGATCGGCGTTACCTTGCTGATACTGATAGGCAGCTCTTGATAGCCACCACCGCCGCCACCCAAGGCGAGCACGCTCGCCCAGGCCGCGAAGACTACCAGGGCAGCGCTGCCCAGAGCCGCTGGCACCCAGCGCCAGAAGGGCCTGGCAGGCCGCGCGACCAGCCGCCTCTGGCGACGACGGGTCATGGCAGCCAGGAAGCGCTCGCGGGCCGCCTGCGCATACAGCGGCGACGGATCGACGGCATAGCCATCCTGCAGCCTGCGCGCCGTATGCAGCAGAGGCTCCAGCTCGGCCGCCAGCTCTGGATAAAGCGCCAGACACTCTTCCACCGTGCTCTGGCCTCTCGCCAGCGCCGCCAGGCACTCCTCCAGCGTTTCCTCAAGCCTTCTCTTCATGGTCTTCCGGTCTCTTCTCTACCAGCAGCTCTCTCAGCTTCACGATCGCCTTGTGCTGTATGACCTTTACGTTGCCCCCGCTCTTGCCCAAGGCCCGCGCTGTCTCCGCCACCGATAGCCCCGCTCCGAATCGAAGGGCGATCACCCTTCGCTGAGCATCTGGCAGGTTGCGCGTCGCCTCCATCACCTCATCCAGAGCCAAGCGTGCCTCCACTGCCTCCTCTGGCCCCTGCGTATCTACCGGCAGGCTTGGCGACAGCGGGGAGAGCCTCCCCCTGGCGCCATCCCGCCGCTGATGACTAACGACGGCGTTGTGAGCGATGCGGAAGAGCCAAGCCGAGAAAGGCACCTGTCGCCACTCGAACCGCTCCAGAGCATCCAGCACGCGGATGAACACCTCTTCCGTCAGGTCCTCCGCGTCACCCACATTGCCCGTGCGAACCAGCATGTAGCGGTAGACGCGCGGGAAATATCTGTTATATAACTCGGCGATAGCTCCTTCATCGCCGACCCTGGCGGCGTCCACCATCGGACGCTCGCCTTGGCCCTCTAGACCAGGGTACAAGGGCTGGCACCTCCAAAACCCGCCGCCTTCAGCGGCCAGGCTGGCTACCCTGCCATCATACCCCATATTACCGCCATTGTGTAGAACGCCCCTCCCTGCAATAAGGTTAACCTTCCAAGCATTTCCCCGCCGCCCCGGAGCAGGCGCGACCGCCGTGTTCCACCCCTCGACGGAGATCAGTTAACCTTTGTTGACCCTCAGGCGTTTTAACCAATTGACAAGTAGTGCATAACTTTGTACCCCGGGCGCTTGACAGAGCGAAGGTGGTTGTATAGAGTCAGGCACTGATGGAACGGGGACGGCGGTGGTGGTGAAAGCCTGGCGGAAGGAAATCTCAAAGTAAGGCATCGAATGACCGAACCGACAGCGTGGCTCATCTCCCCCTTCGGAGAGAGGAGCCATAGGCAAATCGGCGGGAAAGAGAAGAGAGGAAGTAGACCGGTTGCGCTATGCCATACGCGCGAGGGCAACTGGTCTATTCTTGTGTGCTCTTGTTAGCACATTCGTGAAAGTGGGGTGAGCTATGAGTAAGCTCTACAGCAGCCGCAAGCGCTTCATCGGCTTAGGGCTGATGAGTGCGCTTGTTATCGCGCTGGCTGTGCTGGGAACCCTGTGGGGGTTCAGCCAGAGGGCCAGCGCCAACGGAGCGTCGGTAACGCTGGTGCATGTCGAGCCAAGCGGCATCGACTATACAGGCAACCCGTACTGCCCTGATACAGTCTGGGTAGCCGGTAAGCCTACCGTCAACCCCTGGCACGACTGCAACAACATCACCAGCCAGAACCACGTCATCCGCACGAGCGGTTGGGATCCCCTCTACGTAGACCCCGTTGAGGACGATTGGAACATCGAAAACCTCTCGGGGGCTGTCGCCACTATCCAGGCCTACGGCCGCTGCGGTGACATCGCCGAGGTGACCGGCCGCACTGGCTGGGACACCGACAATGACGATGAACAGTGCGTCGTCCTCCACTCCTCCACCCCGGGCGAGACCCGCGTCACCCTTACCTATGACGACAGCCTCCCCGGCAGCATCTACACCACCAACCCCGTGGTCAAGGAGTGGGACAGCCTGGCCGACAGCGTCATCCTGAAGTACGGCGACCTCGAGAAGGTCAAGGTGTACTACGACGTCGACGGTGACACCGTCGTGGGGACCAGCGAGTACAAAGAACTCTACCTGCCCCTGGACGTCAACGGCGACGGCGTGCGCGACGCTGATGACGAGCACCTGCTGGACAGGCAGGGCACCTGGCAGGACCACGGCGTTGTCTGGGACGAGTCCCTCAAGCGCACCAAGTCCCCGGTGCCATTGGAGATCACCGAGATCGTCCACGGCGAGCACCAGGTGCTGATCGACGGCCTATCGGTCACCACCCACCAGCCGACTGAGGGCGCTCTGGTCGAGGCCGTGATCGAGTCCGAGAGGAACTGCACCTACTTCACCGACCCCGTGGGCACCTCCAACTACGGTGACACCATCGAGACCACCTCCGACAACCTGGGCCGTGTCACCGTGTACATAGACACCGTCTGCGAAGAGCAGGTAATCATCCACTTCTACGCCCAGTACCCCAACCTGCCCGGCTCCCTGCGCCTTGGCCTGCACGAGTGGATCGGCATCAACTGGACCACCATCGAGCTGGCCAAGCAGCCGCAGATCCGCTGGGCCGGCGAGGAGATTGTCCTGGCCAAGCGCTGGGCCCTCCCCAACGAGTACTACCCCAACCCTGTGCCCTCTCCTGGGACAGGCATCCAGCCCATCTGCCCGCTGGCCAGCAACTTCGACGTCGACGGCGACGGGCTCGTGGCCGGTGAGGACATCGACGACCTGCTGGCCCAGGGCCACATCGTCGACACCGACGGCGACGGTGGCTATGACACCCTTCTCGATTACTGGGTCAACTATTACAGGCTTCTCCCCAGCCCCGGCGTCCTGGAAGGCGTCTACTGGGACAATGACAGAGACGGGGTCCTGGACAGCATCTCTGACTCCGGGATCAGCGGCGACACGGCCAAGTGGGCCGACATCGACATGAACTGCGTCTCCAAGGGGCTCTACTCCAGCGAGAACCCCGGCCAGGTTGACGTCGAGGCCAAGCTCATCGAAGGCCGAACCGTCTGCCTGCCCGACGCGGATGCGACAGACGCCGAGTGGAGAGACCTAGGCAACGGTGCCGTGGGGTGCGTCGACTCCACGCTGACCTACTCCGGCACCACCCAGGAGTACGAGGCCCTGATCAACAAGCACGCCTTCCTGGTCTGGTACCTTAAGATCTACCAAGTCAAGCTCACCAACGTGGACGGCGAGCGCACCAACCACAACGCCGGTAGCTGGCAGTTCGGCGACGGTGAGGACACCGAGGCCGACACCCTCAACGTCTCCGCCGACACCCTCCTGCGCGTAACCGTCAAGGGCTGGTTCTTCGGCGGCAACAACAGCGGCCGCGGCGCCGTCTGCATTGACATGGATGGCGACGGCGACGGCGACGACGCCACCACCGACGACGAGCCCGGCGTGCCCTACCAGCTTCCCATGTACGAAACGGGCTGCCCTGACCCGGACGACGAGATCGTCGACCACGGCCACTGGGTGCTGCCCGATGACCTGCCGCTCCTGGCCGGCCCTGACGCCATCAACACCCGCCCCAACTGGGACGTGATGAGCGAACCGGAGGCCGCCAAGACCATCGCGATCGGCCCCAAGAGCACCCTGGACAGCCACGACACTGTGCTCCGGGCCTGGGTCGGCCGCAAGACGGTCGTCCCCGACGGCGCGATCAGCGAGGCTGACGCCATCATGCCGCCGCTGAAGATCAGGGCCGAGATCGCCACCGGCGACGCCGGCTTCCTCAAGGAGGCCCTCAAGGGCGTCGTCTACAGCAACACAAACGACTACCACAGCATCATGATCCCGGCCGACCCCGAGATCCCGGCGATCGTCAACAACGGCGGCTACGACTGGATGAGCTACGGCCTGCCGGCCTGCTCTGACGCCGATGGCGACGGTGTCTGCGACGCCGTGGACCTCTGCCCGGCCAACTTCGACCCGACCAACAACGACGAAGACAACGACGGCCTTGGCGACGTCTGCGACACCGACGACGACGGCGACACCATCCTGGACGATGGCGACGACAGCGGCGTAGAAGGCGACAACCCCTGCGCCGACGGTGCCACCGTTGACTGCGACGACAACTGCCCGCTGACCGCCAACGACGACCAGGCGGACGCCGACGCCGACGGCGTGGGCACGGTCTGTGACATCGACGACGCAGTCGCCGGCACCCCCGCCACAGACCTCGACTCTGACGGCGACGACGTGATCGACGCCACTGACAACTGCCCCGCCGACTCCAACGCCACCCAGACGGACACCGACGGCGACGGCTACGGCGATGCCTGCGACTACAACGCCAGCGTGCCCTACACCGAGGCGCCGCCGGTACCGTACCCGTTCTGGACCATCCTCAACAAGTTCGGTGCCCCCTACCCCTACTACATCGAGTTCTACACCGACAACCGCGGCGAGGGCATGTTCTTCGCCAACGGTGACTTCAACCTGAGCTACGATGAGTGCCGCACCGACGCGGTCAGCGGCGCGCCCGACTGCAGCCCAGGCAAGGTGGTGGGCGAAAGCAACATCACCGTCATCGGCGACTACCCCTACTTCCGCAAGCACTCAGCGGTCCTGTCCAACCCCGTCGTCAAGACCTGGGAGTGGGGCGGCTTCAAGACCGTCACCGCTGAGCGCATCGACGCCACTCACACGGCGATCATCGCTCACCTCGTGGACCGCGACGGCTACTGCAAGTACAGCGTGGGCTCAGACCCGACGGTGGCCAACTCCGTGGTGTTCTCACCCAGCCTGCACGAGGTGCAGCACGAGTGGATCGAGTTCTTGCTCAACACCGACGTTGGCTACATCCGCGACATCTCGCCCAACGCCCTCCTGGTAGGCGACGACCCCACCCTCGACCCGCACGTCCACACCCCGCTCATGAAGACCAGGGCCACGGGTCTCGAGGACGGTGTCATCGTCAACAACCGCAAGGCCATGGCCCGGGCCGAGGACGAGCGCATACTTGACTACTACGAGGAGGCCCAGCCTGTCTACCAAGAGGACGAGTGCCAGGCCTGGGTGATCATCGAGCACCCGATTGATGAGGAGCCGAACGTCAGCGTCGTCTTCCACGACCCCGAGGGCGACATCAACCGCCACTGGCCACCGACCGAGCTCATGGTCAACCTCGTACAGGGCTGGAACGACAGCTGCTACGTGGACGACGAGATGCCCGTCGAAGACGCCATGGCTGCCTTCATCGACGACGTGCGGGCCGTCTACCGCTTCAACTCCGACCAGACCTGGGACCGCAACTTCCCTGGCCGCTGTGAGGAGGACGAGACGCTCTGCACCCTCGAGACCATCGAGCCGTACGACCAGCTGTTCATCCTCATGGGCGCCAGCACCATCTGGACGCAACTGATCACCGCGCCGCCCGTCAGCGTGGATCTGGCGGGAGCCAGCGCCGACGACGAGGTGCTAGCGTCCTGGAATAGCGTCTGCTACGCCGGCACCGACAAGGCCGCCGACGAGGCCACCAGCGACATCTCGAGCGCCTTCCAGATCATGTACACACTAGGCGCCGACCAGGCGTGGCGACGCTACGTGCCCGACCGGCCGGATGTCCCCGACACCCTCACCACGCTCCACCAGTTCGACTCCGTCATCCTGCTGGTCACCGCCGAGGGTGGCGTCACCTGGGTATTCGACCCGTAGGAGCAACAGAGTAGAAACGCGACCGCCCGTTCCCGCGGCGGTTCCCCAGAAGCCGTCGCGGGAGCGGGCCAAGCAGAGGGAGCAAAGGAGAGGATAGATGCGAAGACTGGCAATCACGATAAGCCTTATCGGGGCAGTGGCCTTTGCTGCCCTGCTAGCCTGGGGCCTGACCTTCGGCAGCGGCACCGTTCAGGCTGACGACGAGACACCCACCGCCACCGTCGAGGCGACTGAGACGGCCACCGCCGAGGCGACCGAGACGGCCACCGCCGAGGCGACCGAGACGGCCACGCCCGAGTTCTGTGGCCCCGTCTTCCCTACCACCTTCGCGGGCACAGTAACCGTTGACGGTGCGCCAGCGCCCGACGGCACGACCATCACAGCCCTCGACAGCGACGGGGTGTCATGGGCTACCGCCACCACCTCCGGCGGAAGCTACAACATGGACGTTCCCGCCACCATGCCCGTCTCAGAACCCTGCTTCCCCGGCGGAACCATTAGCTTCACCTGTGATGGCGCCTCAGCAGCCGAGACCGGCTCGGCCACCGGTGGCCTGAAGGACCTCAACCTGACCTGCGGCCCCATCGCCTCACCCACGCCCACGGCCACGGTCACACCGGAGGCCACGCCCACAGTCGAGCCCACCCCCGCAGTCACCCCAACCGTCGCCCCGCCCACCGGTGTGGGCAGCATGGGCGGTGACGGTGGCTTCATGTGGTGGCCGCTGGCCCTGGCTGCGGCAGCCCTCACCAGCGTGGCAGGTCTGTTCACCGCCCGCTGGGCTCGCCGCTAGCCCGGCCCTAGCCTTAAAGTAAAGCGAACCGAATGCTGTAGGGCAGTTCCTTCGGGGGCTGCCCTACGGCGTCGAGCGGGAAAACCGATCGGTCGGCCCGTCGGGATCGGGACAAGACTTATTGTTGCCTCGCTCAAGCAGAGGATGCTATCCTAGAACTGTGATTTGGAAGCTGGCCTTGGCAGGTGCCCTATTGATGACTATTCCGCTAACCTCGGCCACCGCCCAGGAGCCACCAATGCCACCGTCCACCTTCTTCGGCACCGTCACAGTGGACGGCCATAACGTGAGCGACGGCACAGCAGTGGTTGCCCTCATCGACGGCAAGGTGTGCGGTGAGGGAGAGAGAGAGCCAGGCAGCAAGGGAACCTGGACCGCCAGCGAGGCCGACCCAGAGTACGGCATCGAGAGCGGCGATTCGATGTATGTGGTAGACGTGGTCAGCGATAGCCAGGTACCAGGTTGTGGCACCGATGGAGCCAAGGTCACCTTCCTCATCGCTGGCAGACCAAGTCAACAGGTAGGCCTGTGGAGAGCAGGCTCAAACCCGCTCAACCTCACGGCCGGCACACCACCCCGTACCGTAGAACCGACTACAACGCCCAGCGGAGGAGAGGCGACGGCTTCACCCGCCAGCGAGCCGGGAACGTCTGACGACAGCGGCTTCAACTGGTGGCCCGTCGCGGCTGGCGGTGCGGCTCTGGCGGCGGTGGCAATCGCGGCCGCCTTGTGGCTAGCGAGAAGGACAGCTAGAGGGAAGCAAGCATGACGGCTATCAGCAGCACCATCCGACGCCTGACAAACCCGCTTCGTTGGCGCCACAACAGACTGACGCTGGCGGCCATTCTCCTCCTGGCCTCAGTGGTTCTCCTGGGGGCTGGCCTCGCCGGGCTGCTCATGACCGGCGGCAACGGACCCGTCGTTACCTACGTCGGCCAATTTGCCAACGACGGCGGCGTCAGCACTGCTACCTCCACGCCAGTGCCCGGACCGCCCCACGACGACTCGCCTCTAGCCAGAATGATCATCGAAAAGATCAACGTCGATGCCCCCGTCATCACCCTCGGCTTGGACGAAAATTCCGTGCCCCAGGTGCCCAACGACCCCTATGAAGTGGCGTGGTACGACTGGACCAGCAGGCCCGGCTGGGGCAGCAACGCCGTCTTCTCCGGCCACGTCGACTGGACGGTGAACGGCCAGCCGGTGATCGGTGTGTTCTACTACCTGCGCGACCTGGGTCTGGACGATATCATCAAGGTCGTGCTGGAGGACGGAACGACATACAGCTACAAAGTCACGGCCAATCGAGCCATACCAGACGGCGATCCTACGGCGGTAGAGGTGATGGGCCCCACGCCCAACGACATGGTCACCCTCATCACCTGCGGCGGCACCTGGATACGCGACTGGAGCGAGCCCCTCGGCGGCCACTACACCCACCGCCAGATAGTACAGGCAGCGTTGGTCGGGGAGGAACCGCCACCTTCGCTCGGCGTGGCCCCCTAGGAAGCGCCGGGCTTAGCCCGCAGGTCGCAGGCCATCCTAGGCTGGCAGCGTTAGCGAGAACCCTTCGGTTGCCAGAATCCAGATAGCCTGCTGGTCTGTCAGCTCCGTCAGGCTATTAAGCCCGCGTATGTCGATGCCGGGCAGATACCTTCGCCAGGCACCACTGCCCTCGTCCCAAGCGTAGATCGCCATCAGCTTGCCGTCATCCACAGGCAGGACCTCCGTTAGCCGCATAGAGCCAGGGGGACAGCGGAACTGATTCCAGCCGCGGGCGAACTCCCGAACCACCGGAGTGGGCTCGGACTCCTCGTCCACTGGCGCGCTGTCCAGCGTGGGAGGAGCGAGACCGAGGTCGGCGCCCGGCGGCGATGGGAACTCAACCTCTTGGGTCGGCTCGGCCTCAGGAGGCGGAGGTTCGCTGACCGGAGGCGGGCTGGCTTCCTCAGTCGGCGGCAGCGTAGGCACAGGCGTGGGCGTAGGTGTGGGTGTCGGCGTGGGCGTAGGCGTCGGCGTAGGTGTGAGCGTAGGCGTGGGCGTGCTCGGCGGCGGACTGCCCTCGTCATCATATCCACCGAACTCGGCAGCCCAGTACCAGCCGTAGGTGGAGCTAGGCCCGTACGCCTTGGCCAGGCCAACCACCACGAAGTTAGAATTGAGCATGTTGGCGTTGTGACCAGGCGAATCGCGCCAGAGTTGGAAAGTCAACTGGGGAGTATCACTGCCTGCTGCCAAATTCTCGCCCTTCCAGGCGTTGTAGTTGTAGCCGAGGTCTGCCATCCGCTGGAAGGGGTCTCGCCCTAGAGAGTCGGTATGGCTGAAATAGTCCTTTTCGGCCATGTCCCGGCTCATCCAGCCAGCGGCATCAGTTAAAGTTGTGGAAAAACTTAAAGGCCCTAAACCATTCTCCACTCGATGAGCGTTTATCAAATCCAGCAGGGCCTGCTCGTCCTGCCCTAGCTGTGGACCGGCTATGCCTACAGGAGATGTGGCCAAGGACAGAAATAGGGCTGCCACAACGAGCAGCCCCAGGGCCAACGGCCGCCATGATAGAACTCCCATACTGGAAGAATTTGTCATAACACGTTGACAGACGTGGTATAATAAATCAGCGTTAGGGCCTGATAGTCGGGTCCTACGTGCTCGGGGCGGGGAGTTGGTTGATCCAGGCCGGCACTCCCCGTCCTGTGCTTTCCATAAGATAGACGTTTATGTCTCCTCCGCCGTTACACCCTAGCTACCTCCAAGTAGAACAAAGGCAGTGACCCTACCAATGCCCATGGAGGTTCTGGCCCGCACTGCCGAACGCCTTGGCCTTCCCCTGAGCGCCCAGCAACTGCAGCAGTTCGAGGAGTACTACCACCAGCTCATCGCCGCCAATCGGCGTGTCAGCCTCACCAGCATCACCGACTACCAGGAGGTACAGAGGCGGCACTTCGGCGAATCGCTCGCCGTGGCTGCCGCCCTGTATCGAGCAGCAGTGCTCAAGCCTGACGAAGGAGCGAGGGTCCTCGACCTGGGCGCCGGCGCTGGCTTCCCCGGCCTTCCCATAAGGATCGTCCACCCTAGCCTGCGACTGACCATCCTGGAGGCCACCCGCAAGAAGACCGCCTTCCTGGAACGCCTGCTGGCCCGACTGGGCCTGGAGGACGTGACGGTGATCAGCGGACGAGCCGAGGCCGTGGCCCACGAGCCTGTGCATCGGGGCGGTTATGACCTCGTCTTGGCGCGAGCGGTGGCTCCCCTGGCCGTCCTCGTCGAGCTGGCGCTGCCCTTCCTCAAAGTGGGTGGCTCCCTGGCAACCCCCAAGGGAAGCCGCGCCCCCCAGGAGATGGCCGAGGCCGACCGCGCCCTGACACTCTGTGGCGGGCGCATCGTCTCAGCCGAGCCGCTCCCCTCCCCTGCCCTGCCCCTGACGCTGGTGCTGGTGGAGAAGACGGCACCCACCCCGGCTGCCTACCCCCGCCGCCCCGGCATCCCCGCCAAGCGCCCCCTGCGCTAGCAAATCGCTTCTGCCAAGCGCCTCCAGATGTTCGCCTAGCTCCCCCAGCGGCGAATTTTGACGGAAATGGGGCAACTGGGGCCGAAAAACCGCTGGACATGAGGGTAATAATGCTTTATAAATTCAGAGACTCGTAGCTGAACAGGGGTGGCAGAGCGACGACTATTTGCCCGAAGGCTCGCTCAATACACTTTCCCGTAAGGAGGGCAGAAGATGGGGTTTCAAAGCGCCGGCTTCCAGAATGTAGGCAACTGGCTATTGCGGTTGGCCAGACTCGACCTCACGGTCTTCGACGAGGTGAAGGATGAAGCCGCTGCGACGGCACCAGCCCTCGCAGTGATGGTGGTCGCCAGCTTCGCCGCAGGCTTTGGCTCGTGGCTGTGGTGGGCCACCCAGGACTTCCCCCTCGTCTCGGACAAGAACGGCGAGGCGTTCCTCAAGACCTTTATCCTGGGCGGCATTCTCCAAGCCGCCCTTTGGTTTGTCTGGGTCTACATCGCCGCCATGCTGCTATCCCGCGTCTTCGGGGCGGGAGCTGACCTCAATCGGATGATACGCACCATGGGCTTGGCCTTTGCCCCCATGATCATCACCATCTTGATGGTCGTAGACATACTGGCCGTGCCCTTCGCCGTCATCGCCCTAGGCGCAACCCTCCTGCTGAGCAACTCGGCCATGCAGGCCGCCACTGACGCCGAGCCACAGCAGGTGATCGTGTCCAACCTGGCTGGCTTCGCTGTGTTTGCAATCGTCCTGGGGATCCTAGCTAACGTCGCCCAGATCTATGAGATAGGCGGCATATCGCCGGGGATATTCTTCATCTCTCTCGATCTCTTCTAGGCGAGTCGGCCGCCTACTTCACTGGCTCGCAGCCGCGGCGGCCACCATGCCGGTGGCCGCCGCTCGCGGGTGGCTCTAGCCCACCGCCTCTTCCGCCCGTAGCTCCTCTATCTGCCGCCGACTGTAGCCCAGGTCGAGAAGCACCTCTTCCGTGTGCTCACCCCGGCGAGGGGCCAGGCTGCGCACCGATCCCGGCGTCTCCGACAGCTTGGCCCCCACCCCCACCTGCCGCACCTTGCCCACCGCCGGATGCTCCAGCTCCACCACCATGTCCCGCGCCCGCACCTGAGGGTCGTTAAACACCTCCTCCAGGCTGTAGACCGGCCCCACGCAGATATCGAACTGGCGCAGATATTCGAACCATTCGTCGCGCGTCCTGGTCTTG
>Ga0315555_1002847_pt1 | contig 12085 bp, 9 predicted proteins | sample SalMarSW160380MG_FD_202113 | JGI IMG/M metagenome (GOLD analysis project Ga0315555, IMG submission 202113) | Salt marsh sediment microbial communities from the Plum Island Ecosystem LTER, Massachusetts, United States - Salt Marsh Sediment SW1603-80 ...
TTCGGATGATATGGCTTGAAACGTTTTTGATTCTTCATTAACGCATTATAACACAGTTATTGTAGAATTGCATGATTACTCACCTTGAAATGAAGTTCTCCGACAGACTCCTAGCCCAATCCCCCAAGTCAATATTAATGATATAATAAGCGTCAATATCCAATCTTCACCCCAAATTTTTTCCATTATAGAGTCACTTGAGGAATTTGTTTTTACAATTCCTTCCCACTTATCATATATTATGATGCTTTTGCCGATAAGTTGGAAAATAGGAAGATAACGTGTAAACTCCTGTTCCGCTGTTGAAGCAGAGCCAGCAAGTCCGGCAACACCGCACTGAAGCAAAATCAGTTTTCCAGAGTACAAGAACATATGTTGTAACATATATATTTCTGCTGTTAATCCAGCACGTTGGGATTGCATAACATAGATCATCCAAGCACCTGGTTGACCATCATACTTTGTTTGCTCGCCATTGATAAAAGTTGCACCTTCCGGGAGCATTTGTTTGAGTGTCTCTTGTGTGAACATCTCGTTAGAAAGTTCTTCAGTTGAGAGAAGTTTCATAAAAGATGGTATATCTTTTATCAGAATAAGGCATTGTATGAAGCTTTTTGATGAGTCATATGTAAATGTCTGAACGATATTTGGACGTTTGCCTTCAGACCTTTGCCAATTGCTCGGATATTCAATGCTAAGTTTGATATCTTTAGCTTTGGGATGACCTTCAGTGGAATATTTTGTCTTATGACCGTCGAGAAATGCTTGTAGATCGTTGGTTTGAGAGAATCCAAATTCAGGAAAAGCTGTGATTACTACGAATACCAAAATAAAAAGAGGTTTCTTCATTAGTTCCTACTTTTTCAGCGATTTCAAGGGGATTTTTACGGCTCAGTTAAGCTATTACTCGCTGGATATCTTTATAGATTTAATTTATCTACAAAGCAAGGAAAACAAGGCTATCGTTTGAAAAATCAGGCTTTGCATATCAAGCATCCAGAATTTCATCATTCGCAGATGCTGTGTTTCGGAGAATGGACGAGTCGGGAGTAAAGGACAATTTGCCGAAAAACGGGGATTTTGATTGTATTAAGGCGGTTTTTGGGTATAATACGCCACGAACTAAGGAGGGTTCGTAAGGGATAGGGATAGGATTAGGGATAGCAAGTCATGTGTTCAAAGTGTAAAGTTCAAAGTGTAAAGTTCAAAGTTAAAAGTTGAGGGTAAAACCATAACGTAAAAATCAAAAATCATCGGCCCAAATCAGATTCATTCGCATTGCGAAGCTCTATATTTTAATTTTGATATGTGTTTTTAATGTTAAATCTTTGATATTTAATGTCTTAACTTGCGGAGAGTATATGAGTGTATGAGTGTATGAGTAGATGGGTAAATGAGTGAAATACGAACTCATTAACAGATATACACATCAACACATATACTAAAAAAATGAAAAACAAACCCAATTACGAAAATCGCAAATTAACGTAAGCTCTATGAAATAAGAAGATTATGGCATAAAGAGGCATTTTGCCATTAAAAAAACAAAGCCAATTCAAAGCCAATATGTCGGCGGTTGCCGGAAACTCGAAATCCTAAATCCGAAATACTAAACTCACGTATTGCGAAAAGAAATATGTAAAACAAAGCCAATTCAAGACCGGAAGACGGAAGGCAGATGGCAAAAGATATCTTTTTATGATTTTTTTGTCGCAAATTCGGCGAATCCGTCACTATATAGTGAGAACAATCCCGTATGGGATGCCAAACGGCAAAATCCTTTGAGATTATTCGAGGTAAAAAGATGTCAGAAAACGACAAATATTACATTGAGCGATGTTTGGATGGCCATCCGGACGATTATCGCCATCTTGTGCGGCGTTATCAGGCGATCCTTTTAGCCAACCTTGCCGGCAAATTAGGCAATAAGGACCGTGCCGAGGAAGCCGCCCAGGAAGCCCTCGTGCGGGCATATTTCAACATGGGCAAACTCAAAAGGCCGGATGCGTTCTTTTCCTGGCTTCTTGGAATTGCAGACCACGTGGCCAAGGAGTTCCAGAGAAAAGAACAAATCAAACGCCAGCGGGAAATTGTCCGCTCATTTTCGCAGGATGCACCCGCTGCGGAACTCTCACAGGATTATGCTCTCGAAGCGGCGATAGCCGAACTGCCTCATGCGTACAGGAACGTTGTTCTGCTGCGATATTACGGCGAACATTCCTGCAACCAGATATCCGAGCAACTCGATATGCCGCTGGGAACTGTTACTAAACAATTATCACGGGCCTATGCCATGCTGCGCCAGACACTGCAGCAGCAGGAACAGGCGGGAAGTTTATCCCCAAAGGAATAATGAGGTGTAGAAATGAAATGCGAAGATTGCAAAGGAATCTTAGTCGAATACATCGAGGGCCTTTTGGGCGAATCCCAAAAGCAGCAAGTCGCAGAACACCTGAAGGACTGCCCGAACTGCAGGGCCGAAGTACAGCAGCTCACGAAGCTTCACGAGCGTCTGGTACAAAACGGCAAGGCACTGGCCCGGGATGATTTCGAAAACGATGTAATGAACAAAATCATACGAGAACAAAACGTACAACTCAAAGCAGCCTCAAGAGCCGTAAAAGCTCTTGATATAAGGAGAATTATTATGAAAAGTCCATTTGTAAAGATAGCCGCTGCGGCGGTAATAATTATTGCAGTGCTGATAGGTATAAATCCATTCGGTAGCACTGTCACCTTCGCCGACGTTATCAAACCGATTCTCAACGCGCGGACTATTATCTGCGATTTGATTATCGGCAGCGACGAATCCGGCCCGGTCATGCACGAAATTATTGTGGATTCACGAATCAGAAGGACCATGTCAAACATGCCGGGCATGACGCATATCATTGATTTGGAAAGTTCACAAATGCTTGCCCTCTTTGACGAAGATAAAACAGCGTTATACATTGACATCCAGGGCGATCTCGGAGACAGAACTCAAAGTTATGTAAGATTTCTTCGCAATATAATCATGAAGCTGAAGGATAATCCGAATATCGAAAACCTTGGCGAGCAAATCATCGACGGACATAAAGCAATCGGATTTAAAGGCGGAAATTCGAACGAGGAAGTGACAATATGGGCCGACGCCAAAACTTTACTGCCGATACGAATCAATCTTCGAATCGGGCAGATGTATTCTATCTTGAAGAACTTCGAGCTGGATGCGCCTGTCGATGAATCGCTGCTCAGTATGGACGTGCCGGCGGGATATACACTGAAGGACGCTCAATTCGACCTTGGAAACTCAACCGAACAGGATTTTGTCGAAAGCCTGCGGGTCTGGGCCAAAGTCCTTGGCGATGGAACGTTCCCCGATGCTATCGGCACTGAAAGTGCGATGAAAGATGTGGCGATACTGGGACAGAAGCTCGGTGAGATGAATCTATCGGAAGAAGAGGCGACACAGATGGGTATAGCCTTTGGAAAAGGGACGTTGTTCCATCAGATAATAGACGGCCGGGGTGACGACTGGAAGTATGTAGGCGCAGGCGTAAAGCTCGGCGATGCGGGCAAGGCGGTCTTCTGGTATCAGCCGCAAGGCTCGCAGACATACCGCGTCATCTACGGCGACCTGACCGTCAAAGACATCGCCCTAGAGGATTTGCCGAAGTAGATATTAAATATGTCGTTACTTATAAAAAAGGCCGCACCCCCGTTTCTGCCCGCTGGGTAAAATACGGGGGGCGACCTTTGGGGGATTTTGGGGGAATGCAGCTTGCATGGGGGAAGGATTCGGAAAAATTCCTTTTTTCTTATACTAAATTGCCTTACTTGGTTGTTATATAAGTGATAATCGATTGTCCTCCGTATGGAGTCCTTAGGACTGAATTCAGTAAGGTAACTTTTAATGCTTGAAGATAAACTGCTAATATGGAAGTTCAATCGCGGCAGCCGTGAGGCCCTGCGGAGCATTTACGAAAAGTACAAAGACGATTTGGTCACCCTGGCGGCCGCTTTGTTAACCGATAAAAATTTGGCCGAAGATGTCGTGCACGATGTGTTTGTGTCCTTTATCGAGTCGGCCCGGAAATTTCGGCTGACCGGCAGTCTCAAAGGTTACTTAGCAACGTGTGTTGCGAATAATGCACGTAACAGAATCAAGGCCAATCAGAGGCGCTATGGAGTGGCACTGGATGATGCGAACCCGGCTGCAGCGGATTCGAATAATCCCGAACACAGGGCGATATTCGGCGAAAATCTGGGCCGATTGAGCGGGGCCTTGGAGCAGCTTCCATACGAACAGCGGGAAGTTTTAATCCTGCACTCTTACAGCGGGATGAGATTCAAAAAAATCGCCGCCCAGCAGAAAGTTTCAATTAATACCGTGCAGGGGCGATACAGGTACGCGATTGATAAACTGCGGTCAATGTTAAATGGTGAGGTGCGAAAATGAGACCGGCAGATAATATAAATCAGTTGATTAAACAGTTACAATTAAAAGCCAGTGCCGATTTAGATAAAAGAGTCCATGACAAAATTACCAAAGCACCGGCAGAATTAAAACGAAAAGAATCGGCTGTTTCTCAGTCGAATATAAGGAAGATAATTATGAAAAGTCCATTTGTAAAAATAGCCGCAGCGGCGATTATAATTATTGCGGCGGTAATATTATTGAATCCGTTCGGCGGCTCTGTAACCTGGGCGCAGGTTGTCGAGCCAATCCTGAACGCGAGGACCATTATTTGTGATATGATTATCGGCGACGACGAAAACAATCCGTATATGCACCTAATCATTGTTGGTTCGCGCATCAGAAGGACCATGTCGAACCAGCCGGGCATGACTCATGTGATCGATACAGATAGTTCAAAAGTGCTCGTTTTGTTTGAACAGGGTAAAACGGCGTCTTATGTCGATATAGAGGGGCCGGTTGGCGAAAGATATCATAATTACGTCAAGTTCCTCAGAGAGGTTATAACAAACCACAAAGACAATTACCATGAGCTTGGCGAGCAGGTAATCGACGGGCGAAAAACCATTGTATTTGAAGCCAGCGGACCAAACGAGTCGGTAAAGATATGGGCCGACCTCAAAACAGCAATTCCGCTCCGGATTGAAATGACTTCGGGACAGATGTCCGCGATTTTGAAAAACTTCGAGTTCGATGTTCCGGTTGATGAGTCACTAATAAGCATGGAGATACCGGCAGGTTATACGTATAAAGAATCTGAAGTAGATTTTTCAAACATTAATGAGCAGGACTTCATCAAGGGTCTGCGGGTCTGGGCCGAGGTTATATATGACGGCATTTTCCCGGAAAATATAGACTCCGAAAATGCAATGAAAGCGCTTCCCGTGCTCAGAGAAAAACTCGACCAGACGAATCTTTCGGATGAAAAGGCGACGGAAATGGGTATGAGTTTTTTGAAAGGTACAATGTTCCATCAGACTCTGGAATTTCAGGGCAACTGGCGATATATGGGCGGAGGCGTGAAACTTGGTGATGCAAGTAAGGTGGTCTTCTGGTATCAGCCGCAAGGTTCATCCACTTATCGTGTCATCTACGGCGACCTTAGCGTCAAGGATGTCACTCCGGAAAATCTGCCTAAGTAACTTCAACAATTATAGTATCCATAAAAAAGTCGGACATTGCCCATGATAAATATGTTCGGCTTTTTTATGCATTTTCAGGCCAAAAACATGCATTTCTAAAATATTATTATAAATTTCCGATTTTTTTGTTGGCGCCTTCTACAAATGTAGTAAAATATCTTCTACGATTGTAGAAGGAGAAAAAGATATGAAGTTAACAAAAGCAGAATGGCAAATAATGAATGCTCTGTGGCAGGAACATCCCGCTACGGCAAGAGAGTTGATGGAACGACTGCCTTCGCGTATTAGCTGGGCCTATACAACTATCAAAACAATGCTCAACCGGCTTGTCGATAAAAAAGTTGTCACCGAGCAAAAGAACGGCAACACGAGTTTTTACAAGCCGTTGATTTCACAACGGAAGGCCAGGTCGAGCGCTTTCAAGTCATTGCTGGACCAGGCCTTCAACGGTGCGACAGGACCGCTTGTGCACTTTTTAATCGAGGAACAGAAACTCAGTAAGAAACAAAGGCAAGAGATTCTTAAAGTCCTGCAGGAAAAAAACAGGGATTGAGGAATATAAATATGGTTAATACAATAAACGACATAGCACTGTTATGGTGGAACTGGATGGCGGGAATGTTCTGGCAGGTCGGCCTGCTTATTATTCTGGTCGCCTGTATAGATGCTGTTATAAAAAGGTGGGCCTGGCCGCAGTTGCGTTACGCACTCTGGCTTCTTGTACTGCTCAAGCTGATGCTTCCACCGAGCATTTCCATGCCCGGCAGTCTGATAGAGACAGTGCAGCCGGAAGTCAGCCGGATAATCGAGCGAGCGGCCGGTAAACCGGTTCCTGTTGCCGAATATCCTCAGTTTTTCGTGGTCTCCGAATCTGCCCCGGCAGCTCAGGCAATCGCCTCACAACCTCAATCGACATTCGGACTACAAACATCGGAACCTGTGTTCGAAGGGTATGCTGCTTCATTCGAAGATGTTACGCCGGCCCGTTCTGTCGGGTTTTTATGGCAAAGCTACGCATTAGTAATCTGGCTTATTGGGATGACGATTCTTGGAGGATGGCTATTGTCCAGATTGTATCGCCTGCGGACCAGCCAATCTCTCTATGACAATTCCTGCTCAATACCTCAGTCATTCCATAATACGATGTCACGATGTGCGCAACAATTAAGGCTTCGCCGCCTTCCACGCATAGTCGTAACAAAGAAAGTCATTTGTCCGGCGGTCTTCGGCGTATTCAGGCCCGTATTGCTGATGCCAAAAAAATATCTGAGCAGGCTCACTCGCAAGGATGCCGAGCATATGCTTTTACATGAGCTGGCTCACATCAAACGAGGCGACCCTATTGTGCACAGCATCTACTTGCTGTTACAGATTGTCTATTGGTTCAACCCGCTTTTATGGCTGGCTCGTAGGCAACTGATTCATCTGCGGGAGCTCTGCTGCGATGCCACCGTCGCACGGATTTTAAGAAATAAAACATACGAATATCGCGAAACCATAATCGATATCGCCCGAAGATATCTAACCAAGCCCGTTGAGCCCGGCCTGGGCCTGCTCGGCCTGTTCGAGGATACGAACAGGCTGCTTGTCCGCCTGGCCTGGCTGGAAAAGAAAACCTGGAGGTACCAAAAAATGAAAAAGCTAACTGTTATTATCATTATTGCCCTGATGACCGCCTTCGTTCTGCCTATGGCTGTGGGGCAGGAAAAACAAGAGGAAACTATCGCCAACCTGGAGCAAACCGAGAAAGAATTGTCGGAGGACATGGAAACGGTTGAGGTTGATCTCAAAAAACTTGAGGCCAAAGAGGAATTATTACAGGAGATGCAGGCTCTTCAGACCCAGCTTGAAAAACTCGAACTTTCGAAACAAAAACTACAGAAAAAGTTAAAGGACGTTGCTAAGTCACAAAAAGAAGCGAGCAAAGCCGGGGATCTGGCGATACAGGCCAAGGATAAAGGGATAAAAGAAAAAGATAAGGCTGCAAAGGCTTTTACCGATGCGAAACAATGGGCCGTTCAATGGGAAAACAGCAAAGAATTCAAACAGTGGCAAAAAGATATCGAAAAGTGGTCCCGGAAAATTCAGCAATTCTCCGAAAACATCGAAGCAAACAACTGGCAAGCCGATCCAGACAGCGAAGAGTTCAAACAATGGCATCAACAAATGCAGCAATGGCATAAACAGATACAACTGTGGCAAAACAGTGACGAATTCAAACAATGGCAGGAGCAAATGCAGCAATGGCAAAAGAAGATGCATAAATGGTCACAGGAACATGAAGAATTTAATCAAAATTCCGAAGATGAAACCGAGCACGAGCATCTTACAATGCCAACACCGACGCCTACAATGCCTGAAATGCCACCCATGCCTTCTATGCCGTCGCTTCCAACTATGCCCAAAATGCCGCCTATGCCCGAAGACTCCATCGTGTCCGTAGAGGCTGTTGACTCTGCCGGGTTCAAGCCGAACGTGATAGTGACTCCCAAAAGTGCTCCTTCGGTAAATGTCATGCCCAGAGTAAAGAGTCCTGATGTTAAAGTTGTCACTCCACCATCGTTATCGCAATCCGAGCGAACGAAACCACAGGAGGTCATGATAAAAAAAGACGAGGAAGATAAATATATCGCCACCAAAGAGATGGAATTCATCACAAAGGTCGGAGCGGGCATACCACTGGTTGTCAGAAACAATGTCGGCAATGTCATCCTGCATCCCGCCAAAGATGAAAATTGTGTTGTTAAGGCCGTGATTAGGGCGACGGCCGAGACCGCCGAACAGGCAAAAGAAATGGTTGAACAGGTTGCAATGAACAATATATCATCGGAAGAAAGATTCTACCTTAAACCGGTCAAAACAACAGACGATGATAACTGGAATAATCTCAATGTGGATTTATACATTTCAGTGCCGTCGGGCGTGACACCTGATATCTCAACAGGTGTTGGATCCATAGAAATCACCGATCTCAAAGGGCAGATCAAGGCGGTCGCCGATGTCGGCTCAATAAAAGCTGTGAACATTATCGGGGAAATCCAGTTAACAACGCAAGTCGGTGATATCGAATTTGTCGCAGACAAGGATCTCTCCGCGAAATTACAGGCAATCACAAAAGTCGGTTCCATTAATAGTGACTTTCCTCTGGAAATCAATAAAATCAATTTTACCTCAAGTACAGCTAAGGGGACCATCGGCTCAGGCGAAAATAATGTCCGCCTGATAACAGAGGTGGGGAAGATTCATATAAGAAAACAATCCCCAAAAACCTTTGATGGTCGTCCCGAACAACCAATTTCAATAGAGAAAGACTCGATAAACAGTGCCACAGAATCCACCATGGCGCAATTATCATCGGCCGTAAAATTATCCGAGTTTGTGAGGAACGTTAAATCAATCGAAGAGAAAAAGGAAGAAAATCATCACGTAATCGAGCGTACCGAGATGATGAAAGCACTGCTCTTACCGGGATCCGTGCTGGATATTACTAACGAAGACGGTTCCATCACTGTAACAGGTTCAGACACCAAAACATGCCAGGTCGATTCTACATTCACAATAAAGGCCCCCACAGTGGAAGCGACAAAGGAATTATCCAAGAAAATTAATATAGAGATGATACCAACCAGCAAGGGACTTTCTGTAAAGGTTGTTAGTCCCGAAAAGACACCTTCCAACCACTCGTTCAAGGTTGATTTAGAGATTATCGTTCCCACCAATACGAACTTAACAGTGAACAACGAGGACGGTGACATTCAGATTAAGGACATTGCCGGAAACATCACGATTAGAAACGAAGACGGCAACATCTTGTGCGAAAATGTCACTGCAGATATGGAGTTTGAATTCGAAGACGGAGATGTTAATATAAAGAACAGCAGTTTTAATAACTGCAATATAAAGATGGAGGACGGGAAAATCCAGTGCGAGGACGTCAGGGGTAATTTCAACTTTCAGCTTGAGGACGGCAATGTGGAAGTATGCTATGCCGAAGACGCCTCTGAGAAATATACTTTCAGCGTGCATAGCGAAGAAAGCAGTGTAATAATCAAGGGGGGCGTATTCGCTAAGTGCCGGGTAAATATGGAGAGCGGGAAAATCGATTGTAACAATGTGAGCGGTAATCTCGACTTTAAGCTTGAAGAAGGCAAAGTTAAAGTGAACTATGCAGACGATGTGCCTGAGGACTGCACGATCAACGTGCAAGTGAATGAAGGGAAAATCCAGCTTTCGGTTCCAGGCGAGATGCTTCCAACAGATGGTTCATCTATGGTAAAAAAGAAAGATGAAGGAGCTGAATGGAAAACAAAAGTCAGCACTTCCGGTGGCAGCCGTAGTGTTAACCTTCAAACTGGTGAAGGCTCCGTCGAAGTCGAGAAACGATAGAACTACACAAAATCTTCTACACATACACACTCTTTCAGAGCGTTTGGTGCCGTATCAACGACACTAAGCGTACCGACAAAGCCGAGCTTTTATGCCCGGCTTTATCGTTTACATCCTGAGCAACGAAAAATATAACATCCAAAAAACCGCAAAAAAATGATTTTATTTAGAGCAAAACTTATCCTTCTGTCGTTATATTGGTAACAATCGATTGTTTTAATGTCAGATAAAGTGAGTCTCGGATGTTTGAAGATAGAATACTACTTTGGAAATTCAGGTGCGGCGACAGGGATGCTTTTCGCCTTATCTATGATAAGTACGCCAGTGACTTATTAAACCTGGCGGCCAACCTTCTGGCTGACAAGAACCAGGCCGAAGATGTTGTTCAGGATGTTTTTATCTCATTCGTCGAATCGATAGAAAGGTTTCGTCTGACAGGAAGTCTGAAGGGCTATTTGGCAACTTGTATCGTTAATCGCTCGCGTGATTATATGCGGAAGAAAAAGCGTCAACAAACTGCGGCTGAAAATCGGCTGGGACAGACAACATCAGGTGTAAAAAATCCGCTCCAGTTGGCAATAAATAGTGAAGAGCTGCTTAAATTAAGTCACGCGTTGACCGAGCTTCCGTATCAGCAGCGAGAAACGATTGTGCTTCGCCTGCACGGCGAGATGAGGTTCAGACAAATAGCCAGATTAAATAATGTTTCAGTTAAAACTATTCAAAGTCGGTACCGATACGGTTTGGAGAAACTGCGGTCGGCCATGAACGGTGAGGTAAAAAAATGAGACCGGCAGAAAACATAGAAAAACAGGTCAAGCAGTTACGCTATGAGACGAACACCGAAACGCATAACAGAGTTCTTGGAAATGTTATGCAGGCGATGGACAAATTAGAAAAACAAAAACCAGGCGCGCAAGCGCCGAATATATGGAGAACTATTATGAAAAATCCGATAACGAAACTTGCAGCCGCCGCGGTAATTATCATTGCAGCGATAGTTGTAATAAATCAATTGGGTATCCCGGTTGAAAGTTCCGCCTTTGCACAGGTCGCCGGCAGGCTGCGGATGGCCCGAACAATGACATACAAGGTGACTACAAATTCCAATATTGAAATGGAAATGGCCTTTAAGGAACCCGGATATATGCGGATAACAATGCCGGGAGGCTACGTCACCGTGGCCGACTGGACCCAGGACAAAGCCCTGACCATTATGCCGCCCCGAAAGCAGTTTTACGAGATGGATCTGGCTTTAAATAACGACCCGGCACAACGGCAATTCGATGCCATCGAGAAACTTAGGGCCCTTCCCGATCAGGCCGACGAGATTCTTGGAACTATCGAAGAAAACGGACGGATTCTTCAGGGTTACCGCGTGAGACAAAACGGCACCGTAAATACAGTCTGGATCGACGGCGACACGCAAGAGTTGATCCGCGTGGAAGCAGAGTTTATCAACGCCATCGGCATGAATGTGGTGATGACAGACTTTCGCTTTGACGTTGACCTGGATGATTCGCTCTTTAGTCTGACACCTCCGGCTGGTTACACACGAATGGATATCCAGGTAAACACATTAGAGATATCCGAGCTGGACTTGATAGAATACCTGCGTTTGTGGTCGAGCTGGACTAAGGACAACTCGTTCCCGCCGACGTTTAATCCGATTGAACTGCAGAAGCTTGCAATGGAAATGGAACGGCAAGGTCGATTTGGCGAAGGTAAGGAATCGGAAGAAGAAGTAAAGCAGGGTGCATTGCAAATGACTCGTGGAATTATGTTTGTGATGCAATTACCCGGCGACAGTAACTGGCGTTATGCCGGGGAAAACGTACGTTTCGGCGATACATCAACGCCTATTTTCTGGTATAGGCCCACAGGTTCCGAAACTTATCGAGTCATTTACGGCGATTTAAGTGTAAAGGACGTGGCGCTGGAAAATCTGCCGGAATAATTTTGACACATAATTGTTTCTTTAAAAGGCCGGGCCCCCATTTCTTCCGTCAAAAGTCTAATGGGGGCTCGATTTTTTTATAACCACGTTTTCATGGAATCACAGTTTCCACACCTTGGCGAAGGCGCGGAAGCTGCGGTC
>Ga0315555_1002850_pt1 | contig 12067 bp, 10 predicted proteins | sample SalMarSW160380MG_FD_202113 | JGI IMG/M metagenome (GOLD analysis project Ga0315555, IMG submission 202113) | Salt marsh sediment microbial communities from the Plum Island Ecosystem LTER, Massachusetts, United States - Salt Marsh Sediment SW1603-80 ...
TAACCCCTCCCTCCTTAAGTGTGGCTACAACACTGCGGATAAGTCTCTGTTGAGGATTGTGCGGGTTGATCTTGATGATCATACGTTCGACTTCTTAATTTATAAGATTTTTTATTTTATCCCCACCACCGCTTCGGCGATGTTGAAGGCGTGATCACCTATCTTTTCAAAGTTCGTGAGCATGTCGATGAAGACAAGACCGGAGTCAACCTCGCAGACCCCGTCTTTGAGCCGCTGAATATGGGCTTCCCTCATGGCGTCTTCGAGGCGGTTAATCCTTTCCTCGTATGCATCCGCCTCTGGTTTGATGCGGCGGTTTCTTTTCTGTATCCCATTGATCACAAATTCAAGAAATTCTTGGTTAGCGGTGTAGATCTCCCGGATGTCATTCATTGCAATTTCCGTAAAGGAGAGCTTCAACCTTGCTTTTCTCTCCACAATGTTGCAGAGGTTTTCAGCATGGTCACCGATCCTTTCGATGTTGTCCGCCATGTGGATGATGGAGTTAATTTCTTGAGAGTCCTTTGGTGAGAGGGAGCCTTGCGAGGTCCTGACCAGAAATGAGATGATCTCCCGCTGCAGCATATCCACAATTTCCTCCTTCTTACGGACCTGCTCAAGGCCCTTAACATTATTATTGAAAAAAGCATCCATAACCTCATCGAGCATGGCCAAGGAGATCTTTCCCATCCTTACGGTCTCATTCCTGGCCTGCTCTATGGCCATAGGGGGCGAATCGACAAATTTGGTATTGAGATATACCAGGTGGAACTCCTCTTCCCCCGCCTTTTGCGGGATTATCCAACTCGCTATCCTGGCCAATACTCCCAAGAGGGGTAGAAAGATTATGGTGTTGATTACATTGAACAGGGTGTGGGCCATAGCGATATGGCGCGCAATGTAGGGTTTATCTCCCAATTCTAGCCCGAAACGTTCCACCTGCTCCGCCGTGGTGATCAGCAAATCGGGGTTTCCTGGAGTCACCCAATTAACAAATTTGAGGAAATAGGGAAAGAGCAACAAGATATAGCAAACGCCGATGACGTTAAACATGGTATGGACCTGAGCAGTCCTTCTGGCGATGGTATTGGTACCAATGCTGGCTAGCTGGGCGGTGATGGTGGTGCCGATGTTGTCTCCTAAGACTAAGGCAACGCTTCCGTAAAAGGAGAGCAGCCCTGAGGCCGCCAGGGCCATAGTAATCCCGATTGTGACGCTGCTGCTCTGCATCAGGACGGTAAAGATGGTCCCGACCAAGACCCCAAAGAGGGGGTTACCATCGAATTGGATGAAGATCTCCTTGACCATGGGAGAGTTTTTTAAAGGACTCATGGCGTCCTTCATCAGGGAAAGACCAAAGAAGAGCATCCCGAACCCCATGATGACCTCGCCGATGGACTTCCATTTGGCGCTTTTAGCGAAAAGACGAAATCCCACTCCTATCCCGATGGCAGGCAGGGCATAGTGGTGTATCTTAAAGGCGATGATTTGTGCGGTAATGGTGGTGCCGATGTTGGCCCCCAGGACGACCCCAATGGCCTGATTCAAGGTCATGAGGCCCGCATTGACAAAGCTGACCGTCATTACGGTGGTGGCGCTGCTGCTCTGAATGATGGAGGTGACAGTAAGCCCCACAAAGACCGCCACTATCCGATTGTTGGTGAGGGTCTCCAATATCCTCCGCATCCTGTCCCCAGCGGCCTTCTGGAGCCCCTCGGACATGAACCGCATCCCGATGAAAAAGAGACCTATTCCTCCGATGAGCCCGAATATGAGTTGCTGAGTTTCCACAGATATTCCAGGACCTTTCTAGGTGATCAGTACGTCGTCATTTTTCCATGTCCGTTTGCCATATCTCGATCGCCATCATTATATGGATACTTCCTCCAAAGGGCAAGTGAGATATTCTGGCCAATTTTTTGGTGCATGCAGGTTTCCACCATAACCCCTTATTATTTTTAACTTTATGAATTTATAAGTTGGAAATAATTTGAAAAACATTGGCCATCTGTTAGAATGCATTGAATGATTAGCAGTGGAGGTCCTCATGTCTGGTGAGAAGATCATTGTTGTTGACGACGAGGAGAACATCCGCGAGCTGGTCAAATACAATCTTGAACGGGAAGGATATCGGGTAACCACGGTGGGTTCGGGGGAAGAGGCGTTGAAACAGGCCCGCTCACACGCACCAGATCTTATCATATTGGATCTCATGCTGCCGGGGATTGACGGGTTGGACGTCTGCAGAGAGTTAAAGACTGATCCTAAAACAGCGTATATCGCCATTGTCATGCTAACGGTCAAGGGGGAAGAATCAGATATTATAGTCGGTTTGGAACTTGGCGCTGATGATTATATTACGAAGCCTTTTAGCCCCAAGGTGCTCCTGGCGAGGTTAAAAGCCGTTCTGAGGAGAAGACAGAGGGAGCCCATTGGAGAAACCGACGTCCTCACCTTTGGCGATTTGATGATACATCCTGGGCGCTACGAGGTATCAGTGCAGGGAAAACCCGTTAAACTCACTTCCACTGAATTTCGTATTATCCATCTCATGGCGCGACGCCCAGGGTGGGTTTTCACCCGTTACCAAATCGTAGATGCCGCTCGTGGGGAGGATGTGGCGGTAACCGATCGCTCAGTGGACTTTCACATTACTTCATTGCGCAAAAAGCTCGGTCCGTGTAGCGATACGATAGAGACCGTGTGGGGGGTAGGGTACCGCTTTAAAGAGTGATCACATGCGTAGAAAGAAGCTGCTCTGGAAGCTCTATCCGGTTTATCTCGTAATCATTCTATCGTCCATAATTATCGTGGGCATCTATGCCTCTACGCTATTAAAGAAGTTCTATTTGCATAAGACCGCAGAAGACCTTGCGGTCCGGGCTCATCTCATTGCGAGAGAAATTGGAGGGACCTTTGACAAAGAAAGTCAACAATACCTTGAGGCACTGTGCAAGACAGTCGGCCCGGAAACTGCAACCCGTATAACATTGATTCATCCTTCGGGAGAAGTATTGGGAGATTCCGACGAAGATCCTCAGAAGATGGAGAATCATGCCGGGCGACCAGAGGTAAAAGCGGCTTTATTAGGGAACAGAGGAGTCTATACCCGTTATAGCGATACCCTGCAGCAAGAAATGATGTACGTCGCAATCCCTGTTAAGAAGGATGGTGAGATCGTGGGTGTGGTGAGGACATCCATACCCGTGAGCGAAATCGATACCACTCTTGGCTCCATCTATCGGAAAATCGCCCTTGCTGGGCTTTTTTTGATTTTCTTAGCTGCAGTGGCAAGCCTCTATGTCGCCCGACGCATCAGTCAGCCCATAGAGGAGATGAAGAGGGGTGCTCAGCGATTTGCAGATGGTAATTTTTCCCGTAAATTGCTGGTCCCTGATTCCGAGGAACTCGGGAGTCTTGCTGATGTGTTGAATTACATGGCCAGACAACTCGACGAAAAGATCCGCGTGATCACCCAGCAACGGAACGAGTTGGAGACCATCCTCTCCGCTATGCGGGAAGGGGTGCTGGCTGTTGACTCTGAAGAGCGAATTCTTACGTTTAATCAAGCTGCCGGATCGTTTTTGGGGATCGACCTGTCCTCAGCAAAAGGCCATGCCATCCAGGAGGTAGTTAGAAACGCCGATATCCAACGGTTCCTCAGCGGAGTCCTGACGGGGAAAGGATCTGCTGACGGGGAAATTGTCCTCCACGGACCTGAGAATAAATTTCTTCAGCTCAATGGCACCTTGCTGCATGATATCGACGGGAAGAAGATCGGCGCCCTCGTTGTGCTCAACGACATAACGAGGCTGCGTCAGCTTGAGAATATGAGGCGTGAGTTTGTGGCCAATGTATCTCATGAACTCAAGACACCAATTACCTCCATTAAGGGATTTGTGGAGACCCTCCTGGAGGGTGGGCTCGACGATAAAAAAAATTTCCAAAAGTTCCTCGAGATCGTTTCGAAGCAGTCGAACCTCTTAAATGCAATTGTTGATGATCTCTTGAGTCTCTCGCGCCTTGAACAAGGTGCAGAAAGAGGGGAGATTCAGCTCTCTGAAGAGAATTTGAGACGCATCCTCGAAGCTGCCGCTGTTGATTATGAGTTGAAGGCACGAGAACGCACAATAAAGGTGATTGTGAACTGCAATGAGGAAATTATAGTTAAGGCAAACTCCCGTCTGTTCAAACAGGCGATAGGCAACCTCCTCGATAATGCCATCAAGTACAGCGACCCTAAAGGTAGGGTTGAAATTGGAGTCGTCACGGATGATGATGAAATTGCGATAAAGGTTGCTGATCAGGGATGCGGCATACCTCCCGAACACTTCCCTCGACTCTTTGAACGTTTCTATCGCGTTGACAAGGGGAGGAGTCGAGAACTCGGAGGCACAGGCCTGGGACTTGCCATTGTCAAACACATTGTACAAGCCCATGGTGGCCATGTTACGGTTGAGAGTACTCTCGGCAAAGGAAGCATATTTACCCTCCACCTTCCAAAGCCTTGAAGCTACCATCATAGCCATCCTTATTTCTTCACAGAAAAAACTCACTCATCCCTCATAAACACCTAACAGATAATCAGCATTATAAATAGAAATAAAAAGCCTTTTGCTTGTGGAAAATGGCTATTTATAATGTTGAAAGCCGATTAATGAGATACTTTTTCCCATTTCTTGGCAAAGGCAACAATTCCTGTAAGAAAGGAGGGATGAAAAAGAGGGCGAAGAGAATCCTAACACTTTTCTAACAAAATTCTAACATGTAGAAACTAGTAGAAAGAAGAAAGGAGTAAAAAAGATGAAGGTAAAAGGTTTATTAGTAGTGGTGCTTGCCATTATGTTTCTCATGGCCGGTACGGTTCAGGCTGGAAGTCTTGTGATCAATGGCTCGACCACAGTGCTTCCCATCGCCCAAAAGGTGGCCGAGGCCTACATGAAGGAAAATCCAAACGTCAAGATCTCCGTTTCCGGTGGGGGATCAGGTAACGGGATTAAGTCCCTTATTGATGGGACAACCGATATCGCTGACAGCTCACGTTTTATCAAAGACGTGGAGGTTAAAGCGGCTATCGAGAAAGGGAGGTATCCTGTTCCTTTTGCAGTGGCCTACGACTGCATCGTCCCCGTTGTCCACCACAGTAATTCCATAAAAAACATCACCCTCGACCAACTCAAAGATGTCTATATGGGCAAGACAAAGAACTGGAAAGAGATCGGCGGTCCTGACCTCGAGATCGTGGTTGTGTCACGGGATACGTCATCCGGTACCTATGAGGTGTGGGAATCGAAGGTGATGAAAAAGGAGAGGGTATATCCGGGTGCGCTTCTGCAAGCATCCAACGGTGCTGTTGTCCAGGCCGTTTCAAAGAACAAGAATGCCATTGGTTACATCGGGCTTGGCTACGTCAACACGAGTGTCAAACCCTTGACGGTAAACGGAATCATAGGGTCAGCAAAGACGACCCTTGATGGCACCTATCCCATCAGCCGTCCCCTCTATATGTTTACCCAGGGATGGCCCAAGGGAGACGCCCTCAATTTCATTACCTATGTCCTCCATCCTCAGAAAGGTCAGAAATACGTTGAGGAAGCTGGCTATGTACCACTATACTAAGTAGTAGATTTAATGATTTAGACCAGTGCTATGCATGGCGCACCCCTTGTATTTATTAGTCGGTAACATGGCTTTGTCGATTCCGGTAAAAAAGAAAATCTTTGCTGAATAAAGGCATGCTCAAAAATCGACAACAGAAAGAACGTTTTATACGTAACCTATTTTTTTGCATCGCTTTAGCTTCGATTGTAATCCTCTTCTTGATCGTCCTTTTTTTATTTATGGAAGGTGTTCCTATTTTCAAAGTCGTTTCTGTAAAAGATTTTCTATTCGGAAAATATTGGTATCCTACCTCGGACCCCCCAGATTTTGGTATCCTTTCACTGATTGTAGCATCTATAGCAGTAACTGCCTTTTCGAGCACATTTGCCATCCCCCTCGGACTAATGACGGCTATCTACTTGGCAGAGATCGCTTCGCACCGGTTGCGCGAGCTGGTCAAGCCGATCGTGGAATTACTTGCTGCACTTCCTTCTGTGGTGATCGGCTTTTTTGGAATGGTGATCGTTGCGCCGTTCCTTCAAAATGTCTTTGGGATTGCGACAGGACTGAACCTATTCAACGCCTCCCTGATGCTGGCCTTCATGTCCATCCCTACCATCAGCAGCATCTCTGAGGACGCAATCTACAGTGTTTCCCAGGAGATCAAGGAGGCCTCCTTGGCCTTGGGGGCAACTCATTGGCAGACCATCTATCGGGTGATCATCCCCGCCTCTCTGTCAGGGATCACCACTGCCGTCATTTTAGGGATGTCCCGGGCTATTGGTGAGACTATGGTGGTCCTTATGGTCGCCGGGGGCGCCACCCTCATTCCCACTTCTATTTTTGATCCGGTCAGACCCATGCCTGCGAGCATTGCAGCCGAAATGGCAGAGGCCCCGTTTCGGAGTAATCACTACTATGCCTTATTCGCCACCGCTATCGTACTCTTTTTATTTACGTTGGCCTTTAACATGATCGCGGATCACGTCGCCCATAAGTACAAACAGGTTGGTACCGCAACACTCTGATGAGGAACGACGGATGAAGCGAGAATCTTCCGAAAAGGGCGTTAAATCCATGAAGCTGAGGAAGCCCGCCGTTAGTGGAAGGACCGGTGCAAAAGGGCCCTCTTCGCAAGACACTTCAGTGAAGAAAGCAAGGGCTGCCGGCACGGGGAACGGTCACCCTCTGCGCCAGGGCCGCAAGTCCATACAAAAAATTATGTTTACCCTGTTGCGTGTTGCTGCTGCCATCAACGGACTGGCATTGCTTGTCATCGTCTTCTTTCTTGTAAAGAACGGGTGGCGAGCCATTAACTGGACCTTTCTCACGCAAGCACCAACCGATTCTATGACTAAGGGGGGTATTCTGCCTTGTATTGTGGGGACGCTCTGTCTCAGCCTTGGAGCTATAGCGGTTGCCCTTCCCATCGGCGTCGCTTCAGCAATTTATCTTCATGAATATGCCCGTCCAGGGCACCTCGTGAGGGTAATCCGGTTGGGGATCAACAATCTGGCCGGAGTTCCTTCCGTGGTCTTTGGGCTCTTCGGCCTGGCCTTCTTTGTGACCTGGTTACACTTTGGAGTAAGCATCCTCGCCGGTGCCTTGACATTGGGTGCCCTCTCGTTGCCGGTGATCATCGGCGCCTCGGAGGAGGCCCTGCGGGCTGTCCCCCAAACCTACAGAGAGGCCTCGTTGGCCCTCGGTGCTACCAAATGGCAGACGATTTATAAAGTGGTGTTGCCGGCGGCCTTGCCCGGTATACTTACCGGGGCCATTTTAGGACTCAGTCGAGCGGCTGGAGAGACGGCACCGATCATGTTTACCGCAGCCGTGTTTTTCACCCCTCATTTGCCGACTTCTCTTTTTGATAAGATCATGGCCCTTCCGTACCACATCTATGTCCTCGCAACGGCTGGAACCGAAATCGAAAAAACGAGACATCTTCAGTATGGAACGGCCCTGGTCCTTATCACCTTGGTCATGGGCTTGAACCTCTGCGCAATCCTCTATCGGTCTCGACTCAGGAAGCGAATGCGCCTATAGGTATAACTCGATTTCGATTGATGGCAGACAGAGAGGAATATGAAGACGTATAACTCAGTAAGGATGGCGACGAAGAGCTTGAATTTCTATTACGGTAAGTCCCAAGCGCTCCACGATATCACTCTTGACTTTCTTACCAACCGGGTGACTGCCTTGATCGGGCCATCCGGCTGCGGCAAGAGCACGCTGTTGCGTTGTCTGAATCGGATGAATGATCTCATCCCCCTCAGCCGGGTGAAGGGCGATGTCCTCCTTGATGGGCAAGACATCTACGCACCAACGATCGATGTGGTTGAGATCCGTCGTTGTATTGGCATGGTGTTTCAAAAACCCAATCCGTTTCCCAAGACTATCTTTGATAACGTCGCGTACGGCCTACGGGTCAACGGGATTACAGACAAAGCAACTATTACGGAGAGCGTAGAACAAAGCTTGCGGCAAGCGGTCCTGTGGGACGAGGTCAAAGATAGGCTCGATGACTCAGCCCTTGGCTTGTCAGGGGGCCAGCAGCAGCGTCTCTGTATCGCCCGAGCCCTAGCAGTAGAGCCTGAAGTGCTCCTAATGGATGAGCCTGCGTCGGCCCTTGATCCTATTGCCACCCAAAAGATCGAAGAATTGATCCGTCAACTCAAGGAGATATATACTATCGTCATCGTTACACATAATATGCAACAAGCGGCCCGGGTCTCCGACTATACCGCCTTTTTATATCTTGGCAAGCTCATAGAGTTTAACGAGACCGAGAGGATATTTACCAGACCGAACCAAAAGCAGACTGAAGATTATATCACAGGACGTTTCGGCTAAGGAGAGAATATGAAGAGACATCTTGAAAGAGAACTGGATAAGCTCAGGAAGAAAATCCTTACCCTCGGTGCAATGGTGGAGGGGAGTATTGAGAAGGCTTTACTTTCCCTTACGCGTCACGATGCGAAATTAGCCAGAGAAGTGATCGAAAGCGATCACGAGATAGATCACTTCGAGGTGGAGATAGAGGAGGACTGCCTCAAAATCCTCGCCCTCTACCAGCCCGCGGCCATTGACTTGAGGTACGTTGTGGGGATCTTGAAGATGAACAATGATTTGGAGCGGATGGGGGATCTTGCTGTAAATATCGCCGAGCGCGCAGCCTATCTGGCTGATAAGAAGGGAACAAAGCTCTTTCTTGATTTTACTAAAATGGGCGAGAAGACTATAGCGATGGTAAAAAAAGCCTTAGACTCTCTTATCAAGATGGATGCTAAGATGGCCGTAGAGGTTTGTGCCGCCGACGACGAAATAGATGATATCAACAGAGAGTTACTTTTCTTGATTCAAGACCATATAGAGCAAAACCCCCAGGAAGTAAAGTTGCTTATTCACCTACTGCTCGTCTCCCGCCATTTGGAGCGTATCGCTGATAAAGCCACTAATATTGCGGAGGACGTCATTTACATGACTGAAGGTACCATCATTCGCCATCGGGCAGAGGACTATGCCCGCCACGATTGACACCTCCATTTTTTTAGTTGATTTTTCACTGAAAAACGATATAGTATCCCTTATAGTGGCTAGTTAAAGATGAACGTACCTTTCCTCGATTTAAAGGCCCAATATCAGCAGATCAAAGATGAGATTGATCGTGCCGTCGCAGAGGTAATCTCGGAACAACATTTTATTCTGGGACCCAAGGTTGACGCCTTGGAAAAAGCTGTCGCTGCTTATTCCTCTGCCCGATATGGGATCGGAGTTGCCTCTGGCAGCGACGCCTTGACCTTATCCCTTATGGCATTGGGTGTGGGTGCAGGAGACGAGGTGATAACCACCCCCTTCACTTTCTTCGCCACGGCTGGTTCTATCTCCAAGGTGGGTGCCACGCCCGTATTTGTAGATATTGATCCCAGGACCTATAATCTCGATCCTGCTCACATACAGGAGCGTATCACCCCCCAGACGAAGGCTATTATCCCTGTGCACCTCTTCGGTCAGTGTGTCGATATGGAACCAGTTAAGGAATTAGCTCGAAGCAACGGCCTTCGGATCATTGAGGATGCCGCTCAAGCCATTGGCTCCGATTATATAAAGGATTCCGCACCCCCTCAACGGGTAGGGAGCATCGGGGATTTGGGATGTTTCTCTTTTTATCCCTCCAAGAATTTGGGGGGGGTTGGCGATGGGGGGATGGTGACCACCAATAACGAAGAGCTGGCTGACCGGGTGAGACTTCTTCGCGTACATGGTGCCTCTGCCAAATATTACTATCAATACATTGGGATCAATAGCAGGTTGGATGCCCTGCAGGCCGCCGTCCTCCTGGTGAAATTTCGCTACCTGGAGGAATGGACAGACAAGAGGCTGAAAAACGCCGCGTATTATGATCAACTCTTCGATGAAATCCGTCATCAAGCCCTCGGCATAGAGATCCCCTATGTCCAATACAACAACCGGCATATCTATAACCAGTATGTCATCAGGGTCCCCAAGCGGGATGCACTCAGGGAGTTCCTGGCCCAAGAGGGGATAGGCACCGATGTCTATTATCCTCTTCCCCTGCACCTGCAGGAGTGCTACCGGGACCTGGGATATGAGGAAGGTGACTTTCCCCATGCCGAAAAGGCCGCACAGGAGACCCTGGCGCTCCCCATCTATCCTGAGCTCACCAGGGAACAACAGGAATATGTGGTTTCAAAGATAGGAGAATTCTTCCACACCTTTATCTTATGACATCATCGCAGGTGAAAAGGTTGGACTACTTTTGGGCCTCCCTTTCAGGGGCCTTTTTGGTTTTGAGCTTTCCCATCGTTAACTTCTGGCCCCTTGCCTGGTTTTTTTTGGTACCTCTCTTGCTGTGCATTCGAGGGAAAAAAGGGAAGGACGCTTTCTTCTTGGGTGCTTTTGCCGGGGTGATCGCCTATCTCGGGATCATCTACTGGGTAGTGGTGTCTGTTCACAGATATGGCAATATCCCTCTTCCTCTCGCCATCCCTATTCTTCTCCTTCTGGTCATATACCTCAGCCTTTATTGGGGTGCCTTTGCCTTCCTCGTCTCATACGTTAGAGAAAAGGGTGAATGGATAGCGCTCTTGGCCTTTCCAACTCTATGGGTAGGGCTGGAGTACCTGCGCTCCTTCTTGCTCAGTGGCTTCCCGTGGGCCCTAGTCGGCTACTCACAGTACTTGAATACCTCCTTTGTACAAATAGCTGATATAACCGGCGTCTATGGGGTTTCCTTCCTCCTGATCTTGAGCAATACCCTCCTTTTTCTGTGGGTTGTCCGTTTGAAGGAAAGTAAGAAGGTGCCTCTGCTAGCCACTATTTTCAGCATGGCCTTGGTGGCCCTGGTCTTTGGCTATGGGCATTGGAAGATCGATTCTTCCCCGAAGATTGAAAAGGGATTGAAGATCGGGATTGCCCAGGGGAATATTGCACAAGATGTCAAGTGGGATAGTGCGTTTCAAAAAAAGACCGTGAAGATCTACCGCGAGTTATCCGTTCAACTCAAGAGGCAAAAACCAGGACTTATCATCTGGCCCGAAACGGCCTTCCCTTCCTATTTCCCCTCGGGGACGAAGCTGGATGAAACGGTATTAGCCATCCCGCAAGAAGCAGGTACCTACCTCCTCTTCGGAAGCCTCTCCGCAAAAAAAGAAGGAAAGAAGGTAAGAACCTACAACAGCGCCTACCTCCTCTCGCCCCGCCGCCGCATCATCGCGCGGTACGATAAGATGCACCTGGTCCCCTTTGGCGAATATATCCCGCTCTCCTCCCTTTTTCCATTTTTTAATGCGCTGGTGGGTATTGGAAACATCACCCCCGGTGAAGAAGTAGTGATTTTTCAACTCCCACGCGGTAAGTTTGGGGTCCTTATCTGCTTTGAGGTAATATTCCCCGGACTGTGCCGGAAGTTTGTCCGTGATGGGGCTGATTTTATGGTGACTATCACCAATGATGCATGGTTCGGCAGGACGTCAGCACCCTATCAACATCTTGCACAGGCGACTTTCAGATCTATTGAGAACCGGATATGGCTGGTCAGGGCGGCCAACACCGGGATCAGCGCCTTTGTCGATCCGTGGGGGAGAATCCAAAAGGCTAGCGGGCTCTTCACCCGCGAAGTCTTAGCAGAGGAAATAGATTTTAGAGGTAGTGAGATGACCTTTTACGCTCAATACGGTGACGTCTTTGCTATCTTCTGCTCTCTGCTGGGCATCTGTCTGATAGTCTATGTAGTGCTCAAAAAGCAGATAGTCTGGTAGTGATGAATCACTGCAACCATAGAGAATCAAAAAGGTCAGGCCTTACGGCTGAGTGACCGGGGCTATATCATAGATGATGGGCAGATCCGTTACCAGGGCAGTATTGAGGAACTAAAACAGAATGATGAAGTAAGAAAAAAATATCTCCTTGTCTAGCCTGGGGTGATCAAAGAGTTGACTTCCCG
>Ga0315555_1002852_pt1 | contig 12063 bp, 9 predicted proteins | sample SalMarSW160380MG_FD_202113 | JGI IMG/M metagenome (GOLD analysis project Ga0315555, IMG submission 202113) | Salt marsh sediment microbial communities from the Plum Island Ecosystem LTER, Massachusetts, United States - Salt Marsh Sediment SW1603-80 ...
TGTTGTATTGTTACTGTTTGAGGCTACAAAATGGGCATTTGGAGGCTTCTTAAACCCGAAGTTGGGGACGCTTTCACAAACATGGCTGTCGACGAAGCGGTTATGAAAGCCAGAATCGCAAATAGATTACCCAACACTCTTCGCTTCTACAGGTGGAACCCCTCAGCCGTTTCCATAGGACGCTTCCAAAACCTCCACAACGAAGTTCACGTAGAAAACTGCAGAGACCACGGCGTAGACATTGTAAGAAGAATCACAGGCGGCGGAACCGTATACCACGACTCTGAAGGAGAAATCACCTACAGCATAGTAGCCAAAACCAGCGAGTTAGGATGCGCGGACTTGGACATGCTCTCTGCATACCAGAAAATATGCAGCGGACTCAACGAGGCAGTTAAAATCCTCGGAGCCAAAGCCGAATTTCACCCGCCAGACCCTAAACGGTGCCCCAACCTCACAATAAGGGGAAGAAAAATATCCGGAAACGCCCAATCTTGCAAAAAAGGTGTTTTGCTTCAGCACGGAACGTTCCTGCTGGACATTGATCATGAAAAAATGTTCACCTTTCTAAAGGTTCCTTGGGCAAAAACGTTAAACGATGTGCTGAAGGTGTCGAAGAGAAAGCTGACTTCTACAAGGCAAGAACTTGATTCAGAATTTTCTACAGAAGAAGCTTACCAAGCATTAGTTAGGGGCTTCAAGAAAGCGTTGAATATGCAGTTTGTTGAGGAAAAACTCACAGAATACGAACAGAAACTCGCTGAGAACTTAAGAAAAGAAAGATTTGTGACCGAGGATTGGACCTTCCTCGGCAAAGCAGCTATATGGCTGCGTTGAGTTTATACGAAGTTTATTAAAGCATTCAGAACAATGGTCTCAGCAAATACTGAAGCTACCAGCGACATTACCGTTATCAGCGTGTTCAGTGAAGGTCCTGCAGTGTCCTTGAATGGGTCTCCAACAGTGTCACCTACAACAGCGGCCTTGTGAGTTTCTGAACCTTTACCGCCAAAAGCTCCAGCTTCAATGTACTTCTTGGCATTGTCCCATAATCCGCCAGCATTAGACATCAACAGAGCAAATATCAGTCCCGAGAAGATACTGCCTGCCAAATAGCCACCAAGCGCCTGTATTCCACCAATGAACCCTACCGCCAACGTGATAGCAATAGAAAGAACACTTGGAGGAATCAACTCCTTCAACGCGCCTTTTGTGGCTATGTCGACACAAGACTTGTAATCTGCTTTCACACCCTCTTTTCCCTCTTTTAGACCCGGAATCTCTCTAAACTGCCGCCTGATTTCCTCGATCATAATAAACGCATTCTTGCCAACACTGAGCATCACCATAGCCGAAAACACCGCGGGTATAGCAATACCAATGAGCGCTCCAGTCAAAACTAGTGGATCCATCAAGTTGAAGTTGAGTGCTTCTTCAGTTACCGCTAGAGTTATCCCTTGTGCTGCTGCTTCTTCAAGTGCTTGTTTAGCTATATTTTGGAATGCTGCAAGCAACGCAATTACCGTCAATCCTGCTGCTCCAATCGCAAATCCTTTTGTTATAGCTTTGGAAGTGTTGCCCGCGGCGTCAAGTTTAGCAGTGATATCCAGAACTTCCTCTTCTAATCCTGCCTGCTCTGCAATTCCTCCCGCGTTGTCTGCAATGGGACCAAAAGCGTCACCAGCCACAATCATTCCAACAATAGATAACATTCCAACTGCTGCCATGCCAATTCCGTAAACACCTGAAACTCCGTATGCTACTGCTACCGTATAAGATCCAAAAGACGCCAATGCAATTCCTAGAAGCGGCGGAAATATGCTTACCAATCCATAAGAAAAGCCTGTTATTATGTTGACCGCAGCGCCAGTTTGTGATGCTTCTGCCGTTTTTATTACTGGAGCTTTGTCTATCGACGTAAAGTAGTCTGTTGTTATTCCTATAACAACACCACCAACCAATCCGATAACAGCTGATGCCCAGACTCCGAAATTAATATCCATGTAATATGTTGCTGCGAGAGTTAAAAGACCAAAAATGATGCATGTCAAATATGTTCCCATGTTGAGAGCGTTTCCAGGATTTCCTTTTTTGCCCACTCGAACTATTGCAACTCCAAAGATTGAAGCCACAATTCCTAATCCCGCAAATATCAGCGGCACATTGACCATAATGTTGTCGAAGGAAGCTACTCCTGGGATGACACCCAAAATCATTACTGCCACGATGCTTGCTACATAAGAGTCAAAAAGGTCTGCTCCCATGCCTGCTACATCACCAACGTTATCGCCAACGTTGTCCGCTATTACCCCAGGGTTTCTAGGGTCATCTTCTGGTATGTCCATTTCAACTTTGCCTACAAGGTCTGCAGCCACATCAGCAGTTTTTGTGTAGATTCCACCTCCAATCTTTGCGAACAGTGCCATTGCGCTTGCTCCAAAACTGAAGCCTAAAATCAACTGAGCGTTACCATCACTAAGTGCATATACAACACTTATTCCAAGAAGAGCTAATCCAACTACGGCTAAACCCATAACTGCTCCTCCACGGAAAGCTATGGGAAATGCTTTATTCAGTCCCTGTTTTGCGGCATGTGCGGATTTGACGTTTGCTTTTAACGCAACGGTCATTCCCAAGAGACCTGCCACTGCCGAACATATCGAGCCGAAAACGTAGGCTACTGCCATAATGGGATCTAGAAATATCGCTAAGACGGCGGCTACTACCACAACGAACACTGCGAGATATTTGAACTCTACTTTCAGGAATGCGTTGGCACCTTCTTGTATGGCACCCGCAATTTCCTGCATCTTGTCGGTTCCGCTACTTTGCCTGTTTACGTAGAAATAAAGGTAAATTGCAACTAGTATTGAGGCTATAGCCGTAATCGGCGCAATTGTCCAATCAATCATCATTCTTTTACACACCCGTGTTTTGAGGTATTACGGTTTCAACATGTTTGCTTTAAGTTTTTCGCCGAATTCTTATCAGAGTACTTGGTTCATAACTCTGTTTTGGCATCTAAGCTTAAACTATGAGCCTAATTTCAGACTTCAATGTAGCCGTGAGAAAATTTTTGTATCAATTGTAAGAAACGCTTTTTAAGAGCAAGGTTACCCTTAAACTTCAAAATCTTCCAGTCTGTAAGACAGGCGGTTGAAATGAACCCCCAATGGCACTCTATGGAAAAGGAGAAACTCCTAGAATCTCTAAAAGCCACCGAAGCAGGCTTGAGCACTGAAGAGGCTGAATGTCGACTGCAAGAGTTCGGACCCAACGAGCTGATAGAAAGGAAAGGCGTAACTCCCCTTCAGATATTCTTCGGTCAATTCAAGGACATATTCGTGATTATGCTTCTAATCGCCATCGGCATCTCCGTTGCGATAAATGAGATCGTAGACGCCGCAACCATAGGCGCCATCGTGTTCCTCAACGCCATAGTCGGTTTTGTACAGGAATACCGATCAGAAAAAGCAATGGAAGCAATGAAAAAGCTGACAGCCCCCAAGGCCCGAATCCTGAGGAACGGAACAGAAACGCTCATTCCATCAAGAGAAGTTGTGCCCGGAGATATCGTTCTTTTGGAAGCTGGAGACCGCATCCCCGCTGATGCTCGACTCCTAGAAGTTGTGGACCTGAAAACCGACGAGGCTGTTCTTACGGGTGAATCCACAGCAGTAGACAAAATCGACAAGGTCCTTGACGAAAAAACGCCTGTGGCTGACAGAAAAAACTCTGTTTTCATGGCCACTCACATAACTTATGGGAGAGGCAAAGCTGTAATCACATCCACTGGTATGGGAACGGAATTCGGCAAAGTCGCCGAGATGGTTCAAGCCGTGGAAACGATGGACACCCCTCTCAAGCAGAAACTAACAAAGTTCGCCAAAAAACTGGGAATGATAATCGTAGCTGTGTGCGCCATCATTTTCATACTTGAATTGTATGAACTCTTTGTCCTCGGAACAAGCAGCATAGAAGAGATAATGGGCGCATTTGAAACTGCAATTGCACTTGCTGTCTCCGCGGTTCCTGAAGGTTTACCTGCCGTGGTAACTGTGGCCCTTGCCCTAGGCGCCCGGGAACTCGCAAAACGTAACGCACTCATCAGGAAACTCTCTTCAGCAGAGACTTTAGGGGCTACAACAATCATCTGCTCCGACAAAACAGGAACCCTGACAAAAGGCGAAATGACTGTGCGCAAAATCTACGTCGACAACAAAATGATTGACGTAACAGGCGCCGGCTACGAACCCAAAGGAGACTTCCTCCTAAATTGTGTTCCCGTAGACCCGAAGGAAGATGCTGATCTTGATTTGCTGTTGAAAGCCAGCACCTTGTGTTCCAACGCAACTTATGACGGAACAAAAGTGTTGGGCGACACCACTGAAGGAGCCTTGATTGTGGCAGCCGCCAAGGCTGGGCTGACAAAGCCCGATCTTGATAAAGCTTATCCACGTCTGCAGGAAGTGCCCTTTACATCCGAAAGAAAGCGCATGACAACCGTTCACAAGTCACCAGACGGAAAAGTTGTCGTTTACGTTAAAGGCGCTGTTGAACTTATCTTGGAGCGTTCAGGGCACATTGTCAAGGGCGGTAAATCAATCAAGTTATCCACGAAAGAGAAAGAACAAATCTTAAAGACAAACGAGGAGATGGCAAATCAGGCTCTTCGTGTCCTCGCCGTTGCCTACAAAGAGTTGCCAAAAACTGAAACTGGGAAACACGACGAAGACGAACTGGAGAGCGACTTAGTTTTCATAGGCTTGGCTGGAATGATTGATCCTCCCCGAGACGAAGCGAAGGGAGCCATTGAGCTGTGCCGAAAAGCAGGAATAAAAACCGTCATGATTACTGGCGACCACAAACTCACAGCAGTTGCTATAGCCAAAGAGTTAGGCATGATGGACGACGATCTGTCTCTAACAGGCGCCGAACTGGACAAACTGAGTGATGAAGAGTTCGATAAAGTAGTGGATGACGTATCAGTCTACGCGCGTGTCTCTCCTGAACACAAACTTCGAATAGTCAGAGCCCTGAAAAAGAAAGGGCACATCGTCGCCATGACCGGAGACGGAGTTAACGACGCGCCAGCCCTCAAACAGGCAGACATAGGCGTCGCCATGGGCATCACGGGCACCGACGTTACCCGAGAAGCTGCAGACATGGTGCTGGCAGACGACAACTTCGCCACCATTGTCACTGCTGTTGAAGGCGGACGAGCCATATACGACAACATACGGAAATTCTCTTTCTTCCTGTTACGTTCCAACTTCGACGAACTCCTCGTCATAGGCGTCTTTGCTTTGCTGGGTCTACCTCTACCTCTGAGCGCTGGCATGATCCTGTGGATAAATCTGGTAACAGACGGCGGGCCTGCCTTAGCTTTGAGTCTGGATCCACCGCAAGAGGATCTAATGAGCAGACCTCCACGGGACCCACGTGAAGGTATACTTCATGGAAGAATTGCCTCGATCTTAGCCACTTTCGTGACACAATTCTTGGGTACTGGCGTGTTGTTCGCTGTTGCTTACTTCGTGTGGGGACGTTCCTTAGCTGAAGCGCAAACAATGGCTTTTGTGCAAGCCACTATGCAGGAACTGCTGATCGTGTGGAACTGTAGGTCGGAAACAAAGAATGCTTTCAGGGTCGGCTTCACTTCAAATAAGTTCCTGCTGCTTGCAGTGGTTGCCTCAGGATTGCTAACCGTTCTGGTGCCTTACACTGGTTTGCTGGGCACAGCACCATTAGACCTAATGGACTGGGTCCTCATTCTACCCATCTCTCTATCAGGTCTCCTAATCTTGCCTGAAGTCTTCTATGGAAGAAAAATTTGGCGCTGGACGTAGTCCTCAAAAAATAAATACTCTGCCGATGCACTGACCAGAAATCTTTAGTTTAAATCCTTCTTTACAATCTTTAGTCCCTTTTCATAACTGTGATAAGGTCTCAGCGTAAGCGATTTCTGAAGAACAATGAGCAAACCACCATTACGCTTGCGATTCCTGTTCCACAGTTTTGGTCTCGGTTGCGTAAGCAGTGCCATCTTTCTACAGACGCTAGTCTTCTGGGAGATATCCCAAACAGGATTCTTCAGGGCTACTGAGCAGAACCAAACGATACTGTCATTCGAGATTTTTCTAACAATCTTTGCTTTAATCTATTTTGTTTACATGTACCAAAGTTTTGTCCGTTCAATACGATAAATTACGTTAAAGCATTTCTGAAAAGATTTCGACATCTTTCGAAAGGAACAATAAGAAAGCATGTTCAAAGCACATAACAACTGTTAAATATTTCCCTATGTGAAAAAGGAGGAACAGTGATTTTGAGAGGTAAAAACAGTGAAGCACAAAAAATTATGCGTAATGGTGCTGTGTACATTCTTGTTAACATTAGCCTTTTCTGGGATCGGCAAGTCAGCCCCTGAAGAAGCACCGAGTGTTTATAACTTAGAATATGGTGGTCTCACAATAGATATTAGGGCTCCTGATCAAGCCTATCTAGGCGAGAACATAACAGTTACCGTGAAGGCAGAAGCTGTTGTAACGCAGATTTACGTCAAATACATTAACGTTGACTTTTGTGGAGTTGTAAACGCTACAAACAAAGTTTGCTTCGATCAAATTGTGCATCTAACAAATTCTTCTCTGTCTTCTCACGAGGTCCAATACAACATAACAATCCCCGATAACCTTTCCCCCGGATTAACCTATGGAATCATAAGCTATGAATGGGAATTCATGGGGTCGCCTCAAAAGATTCCTCCATCCGGATTCGCTTTGACATATATCAAAAACGTGGAATTGGAACAGCTTCAAGCAGAATATGATGAATTGAATGCCACTTACCAAACATTATTTCAAGACTACACAGGATTGGAATCAGGTCTCAAAGAAGAAATGGATTCTACCCGAAATCTGATGTACGTCTTTATTGCAACAACCGTTGTTGCCAGCATCACAGTTGTTGTCATGTTAATGAGAAAACCCAAAAAAGTTTGGATCTAGAAACCCACGAGTTTTTTCGCTTCCTCAATCTCTTCGGGTCGCAGTTGCCTTGGATAGTTATAGAGAGGACCACCCGGTCTCTCATTATAATAGGGTCGGTTGCATCCTGGGCACCCCGAAGTTAGAAAAGGCTCGCCAGTGTCTATGACTTCCAGCAGCAGTTCCTTAGAGATTCCGAAGTTAGTGATACAACTGTTGCTGTCGAATGCCATGTTTTCAATTCGGGTTTTTCTGTGGGTTAAGAGGTAATGGGCGAGTTGAACCCTCCGGTAATGGTTTAGGGAAGGCTGGGGATTCTTTTCAAGAGCGGTTCCGGGAATTGGTGTAAAGGCAAACAATCCTGGATAGATTCCTGAATCAACACACCATTGAATCGTTTGACAAATCTCCTTCTCTGTTTCTCCAAGACCCACAATAAGATGTGTACTCACGGAGCCTTCTCCGAAGACTTTAACTGCTTCATTCAAAGCCTTACGCTGTATCTTCCAACGGTAAGGTCCGCCGATGTTCTGCCCCTTAACCCTGTCAAAAATTTTCTCTGTAGCAGCGTCCAAGGCTATACTTATCCGATTAACCCCCGCGTCTGCTAAAGCCCTCATTTTCTCCGGGTTTAAGGGCTGACAAGAAACGGATATAGGAACAGTTACTCGCGACTTGATTTCCCTAACTAGAAGCAAAACCTCGTCAAAAACCTCTGGATAATTCAGCGTCTGGATGCAAACCCGCTTTATCGCGCCGCCTCTCACGATTCTTTCTATTCCATCAACTACCTGCCTTGTCGGAAATGTGGGCCAAGTGACTCTGGAGAGCATGTCTGCTCTACCCTTGCTCTCTCTGGCTTGGGGACAGAAACCGCAGTTGGCAGAGCATTTTTCGTTTCGACAAGTTAGCAGATAGATGGTTGTGGGTTTAGCGTCCAGTTTACCCCTTAACAACCCGAGCACTATAGCTGAGCCAGTAGAGACGCGGACTCTTTCGGGAAAGCATGTGTCACTCATTTGGTAGCACCGAACATTTTTGAAATCTACATTGTAGTAATTTGATGCCTATATTTATCTCTCCCAAAAATGTGGCTAAACTAATCGGTTTCTAGGGCTTTGCCGTAAAGACGGCAGACTCAAAAACAGAAACTTCTTATGTGCTTTTTTCTTCTCCTTTTTTGATTATTTTTGGGGAATTGAAAATGGCTGATGGTCCTCGAATAAGACGCGAGAAAAAAACTGTTGATGCTATGATATGCCTTTATTGCAGCAAACATCACGGAACTAATGATGAACTTCGCCCAGAATGTAAAGAACTTCATGAATATGCAATGTTGCGCCTGTCAAAGTGTCCTTTTCAGGAGAACAAATCAATTTGTGGTAAATGTTTAGTTCATTGCTACAAACCAGACATGAGGGCAAAGATAACGAAGGTTATGCGGTATTCTGGACCCCGAATGTTATTTCATCATTCCATCCTTGCGTTGCATCATGTCTTTGATGGAAGAAAAAAGCCGGAGCCGCTAAAGAAATAGGCTATTTGCTGTGTACTCAAAAGTTTTTTAGAAACCCATTACGATGGTAGGCATGTATGTCAAACCTAGACGCTGAGACCATATGGCGGATGCCGAAAAAAGAATTAGTTTCGTTAATTGAGAGAGGATATTTTCCCAATAGGACAGGGAAAATTCGGTTCTATGCTCCAAGTTTTGTCTATTACAAAAGCAAATATTTTCGTTCGTCTCCAAATGCTTTTCCATCCATATCTATCACGGGCTCCTCCTGCGCCCTGAACTGTAAACACTGCAACGGAAAAGTATTAGACACCATGGTTCCAGCCCTAAGCCCAGAAGAACTCTTTGATGTGTGTGCAAAACTGAAAAACAATGGAGCGGTTGGCTGTCTCATAAGCGGAGGATGCCTTCCAGACGGTTCTGTTCCCATCGACGCGTTCGTAGACGCCATCGCCAAGATAAAAAAGAAGCTGGGTCTAACTGTTGTTGTTCACACAGGGATAATCGACTTTTCAACCGCAAAACAGTTGAAGGAGGCTGGAGTTGACGCTGCACTAATCGATATAATTGGCTCCGACGAAACAATCCGTGAAGTATACCATCTCGATGTCAGCGTTGAAGATTATGACAGGTCTTTAAGGGCTTTCCACGAATCCGGAATCCCCTTTGTTCCCCATGTGCTTGTGGGGCTACACTACGGCGAACTGAAGGGCGAACTTGAGGCGCTAAAAATGATCTCTAGGTATTCGCCTTCAGCAGTCATAATTATAGCTTTTATGCCGATTCGTGGGACGCCTATGGAAAAAGTGATTCCGCCTGAACCGGAAGACATCGCCCGGATTTTGGTTTCTGCTAAGCTATTGATGCCCAAGACTCCGATTGTTTTGGGGTGTATGAGACCTAAGGGTAAACATCGGATAAACACTGACCTGCTTGCTGTTAGAGCTGGAGCAAACGCAATAGCCTTTCCTGTCGAGGAAGCCATCCGGTTGGCAGAATCCATGAATCTAGAAACATCCTTCTCGTCCCTGTGCTGTTCCCAGATTTTTGAGGACGTGCCTGAGCTTTGAATTTCTGCTATACTTAGGTTGCATTCTAGATTGGTAGTTGGTCAGCTTATGTAAAATAACTTTAGAGGTGTGCTTTTCTTGGTAATCATGTCATTTTTGCTCCCACAATGCTTCCATCCTATGCCTTACTAGTTTGTGTTCTCCTAAGTCGAATCGTTATGTTTTTAAGATAAACAGTTATCACAATAACGTAACTGACTGAGGTTAAAAATATGGTCAAAGTAGACGATTATGAAGTGCCTGAAAACCTGTATTACCACAAAGAATACCTGTGGGCAAGCGTAGAAAACGGAAAAGTAAAAATTGGAATGATTGATTTCGCCCAAAAACAACTCCATGACATCGTATACGTTGAACTTCCCAGCGTAGGTGACGCTATAACTCAAAATGAACCCTTCGGAACCCTAGAGTCCGTGAAAGCAGTCTCAGATCTCATTGCTCCATTAAACGGCACAGTTGAAGCGGTAAATGAAGAACTGGAGTCCAAACCCGAGTTACTCAACGAAGACCCCTACGGCGAGGGATGGCTTTTAATCGTAGCCCCAACAAATTTAGATGCAGACTTGAAAGCGCTCCTGAACTTCAATGCAGCTGTGGAGTGGCACAAAGAACTCGCAAAAGAGGGTTAAACGGGCTATAGATAAGTGCCTTAAGGTTTTCCTAGGGAAACAAGTGAGGCTCTTAGCAGGGGTTAGCCCAAACACTTTTTTCACTAAAAGATTTTTTATCTAGTAATAGACAATTAAGAGGTAGAAAAACAGGCTGGGATCCATAATGGCCAAAATCCATAAAGATATAATCAAGCTACTCTCGGAAAAGCCATTGACTCTCGTTGAGATCGCAGAAAAACTCGAAAAATCAGAAAAGAAAGTTTACAATGCTTTAAAGAAACTCTTCAGCGACGGCAAAATCAACTGCGAGGGCAGAAGCCGTCTATACGCCCTTACAAAAGAGCAAAGCTAGAGCATTTCTGTTCCATTTTTAATTCGAACTATCCTCCGAGAATAAGATTAATATGGAATCAGTTTATAATTTGACAACCAGAAGTTGAGGATTGAAATGACACGGAAAATAGTTATTATTGGAGCCCACGCTGCAGGTCTTGATGCGGCTTCTGCAGCTAGAAAAATGGATAGAACCGCTGAAATAACTCTGATAACAAAAGAGAAGAAAACAGCATACTCCCGATGCGGTCTCCCCTTTGTTCTGGGGCGTCACATAGCTACCTTTGATGACCTAGTGGTTTTTCCAGAAAGATTCTACAAAATGATGAAACTGAACCTTCTAACGGAGACTACAGCAACAAACATTGATGCAAAAGCGAAAACAGTTGATATACAGGACAAGAATGGAAACAAAGAGACTCTTTCGTATGATAGTTTAGTGATAACAACTGGCGCTGACCCTTTCATACCGCCAATAAAGGGACGAGAAAAGAAGGGAGTCTACGTAGTTCGAACCATAGAAGACGGAGAAAAAATCAACAAAGCCATTGAAACAGCTAAGTCGGCAGTCATTATAGGCGCTGGGCTAATCGGACTAGAAGTTGCCGTAGCCTGCCTTGAACGAGGACTAAAAACCACGGTCGTTGAATTCCTTCCCTACGTTCTGCCTGTCCTCCTTGACAAAGCTATGGCTGACCGCGTTCAGATGATGCTTGAAGAAAACAGCATGAGAATCATTGTCGGAAAGGGAGCAGAGGAAATTCTTGGAACCGACAAAGTTACTGGAGTTCGTGTTGCAGGAGAAGAAATCCCCGCAGACGTGGTCGTTGTAGCCACTGGTGTAAGGGCAAATGTTGAATTGGCTAAAAATGCTGGAGTGGTACTTGGAGAAACAAAGGGCATAAAAACCAGCTTGAGAATGGAAACCAACATTAAAGACGTTTATACTGCTGGAGACTGCGCTGAAACAATAAACCTCGTTACTTGCAGACCCACGATGAGCCAGCTTGGAACCACCGCTGTGAAACAAGCAAAAGTAGCAGGGATCAACGCTGCCGGCGGATACGCCACCTTCTCAGGAGCTTTAGGCTCTTGGATTACACGATTGTTCGACACTGAAATCGGCGGCACTGGACTTACGGAGTTCATGGCTGGTCGAGCCGGAATAGAAACAGTGTCAGGAACCATAGTTTCCAAAACAAGGGCTGACTACTTCCCCGGAGCCTTGCCGATCAGAATCAAGCTTATCGCAGAAAAGGAAACCGCAAAGATCATTGGCGCTCAAATCATTGGTGGAGAAGAGGTAACACAGCGCATAAACGCTTTGTCATTTGCTATCCAAAACAAAATGACCGTTAAAGAACTAGCGAAAGCTGAAACCTGCTATGCGCCTCCAGTATGCGAAACTTGGGAGCCAATGGTTTTAGCTGCAGAAATGGTGCTAAGAAAACTTCAATAACCCCTATTTTTGTAACAAACTTTCCAAAATACAAGCCTAGCCTTTCACTGGGCTAGGCAACTTTCTGCCAACTTTTCTTTGGTCA